>ERZ1292625.1640-Hain-H41-01um-R1-1640-length-25153-cov-11_pt1 | contig 25153 bp, 16 predicted proteins | sample MGYA00564400_ERZ1292625 | MGnify/ENA primary metagenome ERZ1292625 (study PRJEB36523, sample SAMEA6512639) | groundwater metagenome | collected 2019-01-08 | study: AquaDiva: Metagenomics assemblies of 32 groundwater samples | reverse complement strand
ATAATCATACACACAGTATAGCGTACCCTTATATGCTATAGGCGCTCCGGAGTGTTGGTGTCCATAGACCCGACAGGATGTCAAAAAACCAAGTATTTGTTGAATTTAGAGAAAAAGATGTAATTCCGGTGAACCAATACCTAATTAACTACAATTTTCCTGGTTACAAATAATTCGTCAGCCCCGTTAGAGATATTTGGTTTGATATCTGATAAAGCATCTCTGTTTGGATGTTTTGTATAATTTATAGGTTATGTTCTATTGGTACGGTCGTCCCTTTGGGACGACCTATCTCTAACGGGGTCGGCATCATCGGTCTATAAATAATTCGTTAACATCATCGGAGACCTGATGTATTTGTATTCATACTTGCTGGCTAAAGCATAGTCCAGCATTATCTTGTCTTCTACCTGGCTCATGACCAAGTCCTTTTGCGGACGCCGGGCCTCTATGTCCTTGGTGGTGACGAAACTCAGGGCATCACTGCCAGAGCCCCAGCCATAAGACAGGTTCAGAATCCGTTCGTCCGGATTGGCGTTATCTAAGATATGCGCCAGCGGGATGAGCGATGAGGCGCTGCCGCAGTCGCCGATATACGAGGTCAGGACATAGGGCATGACGATGAACATATCCAGTCCGAGTTTGCCCGCGCCCATCATCGGCTGGATTCCGTTGCCCTGATGGATGGCTACATAGTTAAAGTCCTTCTTGGGGTCAAGGTTGAGTTTGGCAAAGAGCCGTTCACCGGCCGGGGCCAGGTGTTCCAACAATCCCCAACTGGAGACATAGCCAATCCAGCCGCCGCCTAATTGGATATAGCGCTCGCCTTCGGTCCGGAAATAGTCAGCCAGGTCTGATGAATACGAGACCGAACCCTCTAATTTGGCAATCAACTTATCCTTACCAATGATACAGGCAAACGCGCCGGCTGAAGCCGCGTATTCCATCTGGGTGCCGGGCGGGAAGTGGCGATTGAGCGTGTCAGTTCCGATGGCCAAGACATAGTCGGCCATGCCTGATGCCACGAACGCCGATGCCGTAATCATGGCCGAGGTGCCGGATTTGCCGGCGAACTGGATGTCATAAGCGATAATATCCTTACGCAGGCCCAGGGCGTCCTGGACCACGGTAGCGGCCGGCTTGGTGGCGTAGGGATTGGTGCCTGAGCCGAAGAGCACCGCGCCGATTTGCTCTCTCTTCAGTCCTGAACGGTCTAAGGCAATTTGAGCCGCGGCCACGGCTAATGTGATAGAGTCCTCGTCAGGCATTAAGACAGCCCGTTCCCTTAAACTCATCCGGTCGAATATCTCCGGGGTGACATTGCGCCAGACCTTGTAGATATCCTGGACATCAATCCGGTGCTTGGGAATATATGTTCCGTAACTGACAATACCTGTTTGCATTTAATACCTTCTTTCTAAAATCCTTGTAATTTCCGCCACGAAGACACCAAGGCACGAAGAAATAAATTCGTATTCAGCGCCACTTCGTGTCTTTGTGGCAGATATAAGGTAGCATACTTTTTTAACGGGGTCAAATAATATCAAACCCCTTTAAAGAGCCGTCCGGTGTTTCCCACTGGATATCTATGTTTGTCACCTTGGATGAATCCGGGCCGTGGTGGCACCACTTTATCATCTCATCTACTTTATTCTTTGGGCCTTCAAAGACGGTTTCCACCTGGCCGTTGGCGAGGTTTCTGACCCAGCCGGTCAAGCCGAGTTGGTGGGCCTTTTCAAAGGTGTAATGCCGGAAGAACACGCCCTGGACTATGCCGGAGATGAAGAGATGGGCTTTGACTTTATTCATATTACGGGATGGTTTATTAACAACCCCCTTTCCCCCTTTATTAAGGGGGAATACGTTGATTTAATCCGTGGAATCTGTGTCATCTGTGGTTCCGAATATCTTCAGCCACTTGGGCACATCAGACGGTTTTAAGCCGGTGAATTTCTCTATGGGCTCATCTTTTAACCCTGGGGTGGTATTTTTATCTCTGACTGTCAATTCTACGGCAAATTCCTGGGATGAGATAATCTTGACCCGGTTGCTTATGAGGGTTTCTGCCAAAGCCAGGTCTGAGGTTACGGCGCATAAATCCTGCCTGTGCGGTTTTTCCCGGATGTACGATGATACCAGGTTGATAATATGCTCGTCGGCCGTGGTCTGGTCCTGGGAAAAGACCACCCTGATACCGCCTGATTCTTTCTCTTGCGGGTAGTGGGTATTGGCCTTATCGCCGTCAAAGACCACGATGATGCGGTATTTTTTTCTTGTATTGTATGATTTGAGTTGTGAGATGAGGTTATCACGTAATATTTCCAGGTAATTGGGTTTTGTATCATCGGATTGTCCCAGACCGCTGAAGATAAGGTTATAGCCGTCAATAAGCAGAATCATTATAGATTCAGGATACGTTGGATATCGTTAATAAATGTGAATGCCACCAGCAATAAAAGGATAAAAAGGCCGGCATACTGGGCAATGGCCTGGGCCTTGATGCTGACCGGCGAGCCCTTAATCCTTTCAATGAAGCAGAAGACAATAGTGCCGCCGTCCAATACGGGTATAGGCAGGAGATTGAGGATAGCCAGGTTGATGCTGATAAGGGCTAAGAGCCAAAAGAAAGCGCCCGCGCCTTCCTGGGCCATCCGATAAGAAACCTGTACGATACCAATCGGTCCGGCCAGCCCTTTTACCGATTCTTCTCCCTGGAAGAGTTTCTTTATCATCTGGTAGGTCAAAAGCCCTAAATCCAACGTCTCTTTAGCGCCCTCGACTATGGCAGATGTCAAAGGATACCTAATGGTAACCATTTTGAACCTCAAGCCAAGCCCTAAATCGCCTTTGGTGGTTGGTGTCGGAGTAATGGTAAATGTCTGTTTGCTTGAGTCAGGCGATGCCTTAAGCACTGTGATTTTTACCGGAATCCCGTTGGTTTCATTTATTAATTCCTGCAGGTCGGTTAAATCAGAGATGCCGATTTTCAATATTTTCCCGTTTTTATCAGGGGCAGTTGCTTTGATAATTCTGTCTCCGTAAGCCAGACCGAGGCCTGATAAAAGAGAGCCGTCCTGCGCCTCGCCTATTTCATTGCTAATGGTCGGTCCGATGCCGATAAATCCTTTCCCGTCCTTGTCCGGAGTAACGGCAACATTCAAGGACAGGGTTTCATCTTTGGAAAACCAGTGTTCTCTTATGACGGTTAGTTTCAATTCCTGGCCCGCAGATGCCCTGATAACCTCGGTAAGTTTATTCCAGGAATTTATCCGGGTATCGTCTATGGCGATAACCCGGTCATTTTTCTTAAGCCCGGCATTTTCCGCAGCCGCGCCTTTTTTCACGCTGGAAAGTATTACCGGCATAATTCCTTCTATATCAATATCATAATAAGGTTTTGGCGTCGCGGTCACGGTTTTTATAGCGCCGTCTGGGTTACGGATTTTTATGGGGGTGGGCAGTCCGGCCCGCTGTGAAAGAGACGAGAAAATTTCGCTTCCCGATAAGGTAACCTGGTCGTTAACTTCTAATATTTCATCATTTGGCTTTAGTCCGGCCGCCTCGGCCGGCGAGCCCTTTGGGGCGGAGTGGACGATATTGCTTGGAGGCAAAATCCCCATGCCCGCAGACCCCTTGGCAATGATGCTTACAATAACTTCCTGGTTCCCGCCCGAACCCCGAATGCTTTCGGGGTCCAGTCGGGCGGGGTTCCGGTTCACTTTTACCTTAAGAGAGGTGTTTACGGGCGTCCGGACAACCTCACGGAGATAGTCACTCTGGCTTTTAATAGGATATTCCGCATCATTTCCGTCCGGAGATGTTCTGATGACAGATAGGAGCGTATCTCCTTTTTGCAGGGGACTATTGGCTTCGGTTGAGCCGGGCTTGATTGCGCCAACCGTCGGGGCCGGCAGGTTTATCCCTGCAAGATAAGCGATGATGCAGAAAGGGAAGGCAAATATGAAATTCACTAAGGCGCCGGCCACCAGCACCTTGGCCCTGGTCAGGGGCGGCTTGGATGACATCTCGTCCGGCATACCCTTGGTATCAGGCGAACTCATAAACTCGCCGGCCGGCTTGACAAAACCGCCTAAGGGTATCAGGGCAATACGGTATTCGGTCCCGCCTCTTTTTATCTTCCAGATGGCCGGGCCGAAGCCGATAGAGAATATTTCTATCCGGATGCCTAAACGCCGGGCCACTATAAAATGCCCCAGTTCGTGGAGAAATATAATGATGCCTAACCCCAGTAATACCATTATGATGCCCTGAGTCGTGCTTAAAAATCCAGCCATATTTATTCCCCTTTACTTTGTTGGAAGCATCTATTTTTCCCCTCCCTTTGAGCGCAAGGCGCCATGGCGCTTCGGTGCCAGATGGGAGGGGTTAGGGGAGGGTGATTACCTTGCCCCCTCACCCTGCCCTCTCCCACAAGGGGAGAGGGGATACTTCCTACAATAGTTTTGTTAGAGTTTCTTAATCTGTTTTCTAGCCCACTGGTCTGCCTGCGCGATATTATTCAAGGTTACCTTAAGAGGTTTATGTATTTTTACTACCCGGCTGACCAGTTTAGTAATATCGGTAAAAGCCGCCTTTTTCTTCAGGAATAATTTAACGGCTTCTTCATTGGCCGCATTAAGGACCGCGCCGGTGGTGCCGCCCCGGCGAATGGCTTCGTAACCCAGCAGTAATGCCGGGAATCGCCTGGTGTCCGGTTTGAAGAATGTCTGCGCCTGAGAGAAATCCAGCGGTTTTACAGGGGACGGCATCCGGTTTGGATGGGTCAGGGCATATTGGATGGGCAGTTTCATATCCGGCTGGTTCATCTGGGCGATTATTGAGCCGTCTACAAATTCCACCATGGCGTGAATCACGGACTGGGGATGAATCACTACGGCTATTTTATCATCCGGCAGGTTGAATAAGTGATGCGCCTCAATGATTTCCAATGCCTTGTTCATCAGGGTAGCGGAATCAACGGTGATTTTCGGTCCCATTTTATAGGTGGGGTGATTAAGGGCTTGGGCCGGAGTTACTTTATTCAGTTGCTTTCGGGTTAATCTATAGAAAGGCCCGCCGGAAGCCGTCAGGATAATCCTTTTTACCTGCGTGTCGGGGATTAGTTGGTTGTGAAGTATCTGGAATAGGCCGCTGTGTTCGCTGTCAACCGGGATGACTTTCTTAAAGCCCTTAAGGTTCTTGAGTAATTCACCGGCCATGACCAAGGATTCCTTATTAGCCAATGCCACGGTTTTGCGGGATTGGAGCGCCCAGAGCGTCGGATACAGGCCTTCGGCGCCGGAAATAGCCGAGATGACTATATCCACATCAGGCGCGCACACGGCTTTCTTTATCTCGTTATTTCCATAAAGAATTCTGGTGCGATAATGCGATGGTAATGATTCTTTTAACCTGGTATAGGCCGAATAGTCGCTCATAATAACAACGGGCGGTTTGAATTGTTTTATCTGCTGAAGGGTGACCTGCCAGTTGGAGTTGCTGGCTAGCGCCTTGATATTAAAGCGGTCATCGGCGGTTTTATTGAGGTTGTCAATTACCGCCAGGGCATTTCGGCCGATTGAGCCGGATGCGCCGAGAACAACGATATTCTTAACTGGGTTCATAAAATAATCTGGTATGCCCTGACATCATTTTCCTTGCCTTTAAGTTGAACCAGGCCTAAGTCCTTGGCTTTAATGCCGTGCGGCTGGACAGCTTTATAGGTATTCTCTCCGATGACAATCTGGTTGGCTTGCCCGAATTGATTAAGCCGGCTGGCGATATTGACCGTATCTCCCAGCACCGTGTATTCAATACGTTTTTTGGAACCGATATTACCGGCCACAACAACGCCGGTATTAATGCCAATACGGATATTGTAAGGCGTTTTAGTGGTGGATGATTGTTCGGACAGGGTTTTAATGATTTTTATCGCACATTGGGTTGCATTTATAGCATGGTCTTTATTTTCCACCGGCGCTCCGAATATTGCCATAATGGCGTCGCCGATGTATTTGTTAACACTACCCTTATGTTCAAATACAATCTGCGTGGCGGTCTCAAAGAATTCATTGAGCATCAGGGCAATCTCAGCCGGCGGCATCTTTTCAGACAGGGTGGTGAATTTCTGGACATCGGCAAATATGACCGTTATCTCCGTTTCCTCGGCGGCAAAATCAGCGCCGCCTTTGGAGATAATCAATTCGACGATGTCCGGCGAGTGGTAACGTTCAAGGTTAGTCCGTAGTAACGCCTCTTTATGCAGGTTGCTGTAAAGTTCGTCCTGCTTAATTCTAATGGCAATCTGATTGGCAATGGCGCTCAATAGGTCAATGTCATCGTTGGTAAAGGAATGTGAGAATACCTGATTATCAATATACACGGCGCCGAAGACATCCTGTTTTTCCCAAAGCGGAACACATAAAGCAGAACGGATATTCTGCTGGGCGATAGACATCCCGGCCGAAAAACGGGAGTCCGCCATGGCATCGGTGCTGATAATTGAAACCTTATCATTGATAACTTTATTAATAATAGTGCGGGATACGGTAATGTGTTCTTTTAGGTCTTTTTGCGTACGTGTCCGGCTGAGTTGCGGAATCAATTGCCCGGTGGATTTGTTGATAAGCATTATTATGCCGCGTTCGGCTTTGATGGAATCAAAGATGGAATACATGGCCACATCAAGGACTTCATTCAGGGTGGTAGCGGAAGAGACGGCTTTCCCTAATTGATAGAGCATAAAGAATTTCTTGCTTCCCTCTTTAGATTCTATGCTAATACTAAAAGGGGCGGCGGCTAACGACTGGCCGGCGTCCTGCATATCTTTTATATTTAGCCGGTATTCCATCGGTATTTCATTAAGCCCCTTGACGATATCGCTGGAAGCGGTGGCAGCTGAAGGGGATTTTTCGGCCGGCGAGTCATCCTTAAAGATGATGCTGGTCATACCTATCTGGATTTCGTCATTATTTTTTAGCGTCGTAGAGGTAACATTTTTCTTATTGAGGATGGTGCCGTTGGAACTACGCAAATCGGTGAGTGTATATTGGTCCCCATCCTTCTTGATTTCGCAGTGCTGGCGTGAAGCCAGTCCGTCGGGTATTTCCAGGTCATTACCCATTATGCCCCGCCCCAGGATAAGGCGGGGCTTGGTAATGATAAACTCTTTTATAACCTGATTATTCTTTTTTAGTATGAGAGATGGCATAGCGATACTAATATATTATAGAGGGCTATAAGTCAATTAATGTTTGACAAATATGGGACTGTAGGTTATAGTGCGGCGGTGAGCGCCTACCGGGCGCGTTACAGCCAACTATAGCCGGCTGTATAGTCAACTGAGAAATCAACAGCCGAACTATAAAAAATATATGACCAAGACGATAGCGCCAATCTTACACGTTGGGTTGTATTTATTCTTAATTGGATGCTCTGTCTCCTATCGCGATAAAACCTTCAATCAGGATGTGTCGCAGATAGAGATAAAGAAGAGCACAATGACTGCTTTCAAGATGATAAAGACATCCGATAATGCGGTTCTGGGATATTTGGAAGAGACGGAAAACATTATCACCAGCCCGAATTCTCCGACCGGCCGGGAGGTGAGAAGGATTTTTTATGTTTATGATAAGGATTTTAACAAGCTTGGTTTTATGACCGAACATGGGACGGTTTCTTTATATCAATATACTCAAGAGGGGACGGTTATCCAGATATCAACCGGGGCAATTTATACCATTGATGCGGGCAATAGACGTCTTTTATCGTACAACGGGGGCATTTATTATGAGGACTTTGAGCCGGCGCCGCTTTGGCGCGGCAATAAATAGGGCGTTATTTCCCCACGACATGGCGGGCAATGATAAGTCGTTGGATTTCTGATGTGCCTTCGCCTATTTCGCATAATTTGGCATCGCGATAGAAACGTTCCACCTCATATTCTGTGGTATAACCATAGCCGCCTAATATCTGGATAGCATTCCTGGTTACTCGCATGGCTGCTTCTGACGCATAGAGTTTAGCCATAGAAGATTCTTTTATAAACGGCAAACCCTGGGCAGCTTTTTCGGCTGCATCATAAATCAGGAATCTGGCTGCGGTAATTTCGGTGGCCATATCCGCCAGCATATTCTGGATGGCCTGAAATTTTACTATGGGTTGCCCGAATTGTTTTCTTTCTCTGGCATAAACCAGTGCTTTATCAAATGCGCCCTGGGCCAGGCCCAAGGCCAACGCTCCGATAGAAATCCGGCCTTCATCAAGGGTGCGCATCATATATTTGAATCCATCTCCTTTGTTTCCCAGGAGATTTTCTGCGGGAATCAGGCAATCCTCAAAAATCAGTTCTCCGGTATCAGAGGCGCGTAACCCTAACTTGTCTTCTGGTTTGGTGTTAGAGAATCCTTTTGTTCCCCGTTCTACAATAAAAAGTGACATCTCATTATCAAGTTTAGCCGCCACCACAAAGGTGTGTCCGACATTGGCATTGGTTATTAACATCTTAGCGCCGTTTAAGACAAAACCCTGCTTGGTTTGCACCGCTGTAGTTTTTATGCCGTGGACATCTGAACCGGCTTCCGGTTCGGTCAGGCCCATCCCGCCTATCTTTTCGCCCTTAGCCAGAGGCACCAGATATTTTTTCTTCTGTTCTTCATTACCGAAGAGGTAGATGGGATTTGAGCCCAAAGAGGTGTGGGCGGCCAAGGTTATAGAGGTTGAGCCGCAGGCGCGGGCCAGTTCCTCGACTGCAATAATGTAGCTTAATTTATCAGCGCCGGCGCCGCCGTATTTTTCAGGGAAAGGGATACCCATTAGGGAAAGCTCAGCCATCTTGCGGATATTATCCCACGGGAATTCTTTGGTCTGGTCATATTTCTTTGCCCTGGGCGCGACCAATTCAACAGCGAAATCACGAACCGTTTGCTGTATTAGTTTTTGTTCTTCGGTAAAACTAAACATTCTCTTTAAGGGTAAATCTTATATAGCATCCTCGGGAACGGGATACATTCGCGGATATGTTCGCTTCCGCAAAGCCAGGAAACAGTCCGCTCCACGCCCAATCCAAATCCGCCGTGCGGGACTGAACCGTATCGTCTTAAATCAAGGTACCATTCAAATGCAGCCAGGGGTAGTTTTTGTTCTTTTATTCTTTCAGTAAGATGGGCCAGGTTATCCTCACGTTGTCCGCCCCCGATAATTTCGCCGTAGCCCTCCGGAGCAATGACATCAACGCAGAGCGCGAAATCAGGGGCAGCCGGGTCCGGCTTCATATAAAATGCCTTGACGGCCATCGGGAAGCGATGCACCATTACCGGAGTATCAAATTTCTCTCCGATTACGGTTTCTTCCGGCGCACCCAGGTCAGCGCCGCGTTGGAACTTATGCCCCCATTTCTCAAATAAGTCACAGAGTTCGCTATAAGAAATCCGAGGGAATGGCTTTTTTACCTTTTCCAATAGTTTAGTATCGCGCTCCAGGACTTTTAGGTCTTCCTGCCTGTTTTCCAGAACGCGTGATACAATGTGAGTTATGAAATCTTCAGATAACTCCATAATATCATTTAGTTCCGCATAGGCAATTTCCGGCTCAACCATCCAAAATTCCATCAGGTGTTTGCGGGTCTTGGATTTTTCTGCCCGGAAGGTTGGACCGAAGCAATAGACCTTGCCGAGCGCCATGGCGGCGGCTTCGTTATAAAGCTGGCCGCTTTGGGATAGATACGCTTTGTCGTCAAAATATGTTACCTCAAAAAGAGTAGTCGTGCCTTCGCAGGCGGCCGGCGTAAGAATCGGCGCATCCACCAGGACAAATCCACGGTCATCAAAGAAATCACGGATGGCCCGAATGACTTCCGCGCGGATACGTAGAGTTGCGACCTGTTTTCGTGAGCGGAGCCAGAGATGACGTTGTTCCATCAGGAATCCTACACCGTGCGCCTGCAGGGCAATCGGATATGGTTCGGCCATATGGACTATCTTTACATCAGATAAGGTTAATTCCACGCCGTCTGGAGCCCGCTTATCCTCACGCACCGTGCCTGTAACAATGAGCGATGATTCCTGAGTGATTTTCTCTACTTCCCTAAATCGTTCGTGGCCGATATCCTTTTCTGAAGTAACGGATTGGACAATACCTGTGCCGTCGCGTACCTGCAGGAAGAGGATTTTACCGCTGGAACGCAGGTTATACAACCAGCCCTTAATGGTAACCGATTGGCCGATAAAATTCTTTAGTTCTGAGATATATGACATAAAAACAGATATAAATTATAAATTCATCGGAAGGTCAAGAGAAATTGATCATTTTATGGCCGTTCTATATAAGTTGACGATAAATATTTATTGACACCTGCCATTGGGTTTGGTAATTTTATAAAGAAGGGTTTAAGATATGATACAGAAGACAGTATATTTGGATAATGCGGCGACCACCAGAGTCAATCCTTTGGTGGTGGAGGCGATGAATCCTTATTTTAACGAATTTTATGCTAATCCGTCAAGCTTGCATCAGAAGGGACGGGAAGCGCGCCTGGCCATAGAAAAAGCCAGGGAACAGGTGGCCAGTTTACTCGGCGCTGACCCCAAAGAAATAATTTTTACCAGCGGAGGAACCGAGTCGGATAATCTGGCTATCTTTGGTACCGCTTACGCGAACCGCTCTAAAGGTAACCATATTATTACATCACAGATAGAACATCATGCGGTCTTGAACTCCTGCCATCAATTAGAAAAACAGGGATATGAGGTTACGTATCTGCCAGTTGATAGCGCCGGCGCAGTTGTGACCAAGGAGTTGGAAAAAGCTATAAAGAAAGAGACGATTCTTGTAACCATAATGCACTCTAACAACGAAGTGGGGACTATTCAGCCGCTGGATGAGATTGCCGGGATATGCGCCTCTAAAAGAGCGCTTTTACATACTGATGCAGTTCAATCTGTAGGAAAAATACGGTTCAATCTGCAGAAGAGTAAGATAAATCTTTTATCTCTTACCGCCCACAAGTTTTATGGTCCTAAGGGAGTTGGTGTATTGTATATCCGTAAAGGGACAAAGATTAATCCGCTCCAGGTCGGCGGTCATCACGAATTCCGCAGGCGGGCCGGGACTGAAAATACGCCCGGTATTATCGGTTTAGCGAAAGCTATGGATCTGGCTTATAAAGAGATGGATGCCACGAATAAAAGAATGATAGAATTAAGAGACAGATTACGAGAAGAACTTTCTAATAAGATTGACGAGATTAAGATTAACGGTAATATAGAAAAATGGCTACCCCATATCCTGAATATATCTTTTAATTATGTAGAAGGGGAGTCAATCCTGCTTAATCTGGATAGTTCCGGCATCTGCGTTTCCTCCGGTTCTGCCTGCAGTTCAGAGAGTTTGGAGCCGTCGCATGTGCTTTCGGCAATGCACGTGCCGGTAGAGATAGCGCACGGCGCCATTAGATTTTCCCTAGGCAGGGAAACCACAAAGGAAGAGATAGATTTCACTATAGAAACCGTGGCAGGAGTAATAAAGAGATTAAGAGAAATGTCGCCCTTGTATAAAAAGCGAGAAGCATAACAATAAATGATTTACGATATTGTGATAATCGGCGGCGGACCGGCCGGCTTAACCGCTGGAATTTATGCCACAAGGGCGCTGATGAAGACATTGCTACTGGAAAAGATAGCGCCAGGCGGATTGGTTATCACCACCGAAAAAGTAGAGAATTACCCGGGTTTTGCTGAAGGAGTTAACGGTTATGAATTAATGGAGCAGATGATAAAACAGGCGGGGAAATTCGGACTGGAGACAATTTCCGAAGAAGCAATAGGCATCAGCCAAAAAGATAAGGGTTTTCATATCAAAACAACATTACAGGATTATCAGGCATTAAGCGTGATTATCGCCAGCGGAACGATTTATCGCAATTTGGGTGTAGAGGGAGAACAGACCTTCACGGGGCGGGGGATTTCATATTGCGCTACCTGTGATGCGCCTTTATTCAGGAATAAAGAAGTTGTTGTGGTGGGTGGCGGCGATGCGGCTATTGAGGAGGCGTTGTTTTTAACCAAGTTTGTCAAGAAGATTTATCTGGTTCACCGCAGAGACAAATTACGAGCCAGCGCTATTTTACAAGAGCGGGCTAAGCAGAACCCTAAGATAGAATTTATCTGGAATTCCGTGATTAACAGGATATATGGGAAGAGCAAAATAGAAAAGGTTACTATAAGGAACGTTCTTGATAACAGCGAGCAGGAATTAAATATTGACGGAATATTTGTATTTATCGGGTTTGAGCCGAAGACCGTTTTTCTCAAAGATTTCGTGGAGTTGGATAAAGAGGGCTATGTAGTTACAGATTACGAGATGAAGACCTCCCGCAGCGGAATATTTGCCGCAGGAGATGTGCGCAGTAATGCCTTACGGCAAATTATTACTGCCTGCGGTGATGGGGCGCGGGCAGCGGTTTCGTCCCAACATTTTGTAGAGAACCTCAAAAACACCGGATATAACCACTGATACCATATTAGATGCATCAAGCGCTTTATTTTAAAGGATTAGATGGGGAAAAAGTTCATTGTTACCTTTGCCCGCATAATTGCATTATAGCAAATGGTAAAACCGGCATTTGCCGTCAACGCAATAATATAGACGGGATTTTGTATTCTCTTAATTATGGGAAGGTCGTATCGGTTAATCTTGACCCAATGGAGAAAAAACCCCTGTATCATTTTCATCCCGGCGAGAGAATTCTGTCGGTCGGGACAAATGGTTGTAATCTCAGTTGCCAATTCTGCCAAAACTGGGCAATCTCACAGAAAGACAGCCCATCTGAAGAAATAACCCCGGATGGAATAATAGCATTAGCAGCCCGATACAACACAAGGTTTATTGCGTATACTTATAATGAGCCATTTATTTGGTATGAATACGTTCTGGACAGCGCAAAAGCAGCCAAAAAACAGGGGTTTACAAATGTTCTGGTAACTAACGGATATGTTAATCCTGAACCGCTGAAAGAATTATTGCCATACATTTCGGCAATGAATATAGATATTAAAAGCATTAACAATAATTTTTATCGAAGATTATGTAAGGCGAAATTAGAGCCGGTATTTGAAACGGCCAGAATAGCCCGGGGAAAAACACATATAGAGATTACCAATTTAGTTATCACTGGGGAAAACGATAAAACAGGGGAGTTTGAAGAGATGGCCGGCTGGATTGCCGATAATTTAGGCCGGGATACGCCGCTGCACTTTTCGGCGTATTTCCCATCATACAAATTAGACAATCCGCCTACTCATACCGAAACGCTCCTTAAGGCGTATCAAATTGCCAGGAAATATCTCCATTTTGTGTATCTCGGGAATGTGACCGGTGTAAAAGAAGGGCGGGATACTATTTGCTATAAATGCGGCGCTAAATTAATAGAAAGAATGGGATATCAGATAAAGACAGATAGTTTAATGGCGGGCGGAAAATGTAAACACTGCGGGAGCGAAAATAATATAAAACTATAGTTTAGGGCGCCGGGTGTTGCCTTGCCTCGTTAGAAACGATACAATCAAGATAGCAGAATAATTACTAATTCTAACCCGTTAGCATTGGACGCTTTTAACGGGGCTGGCATAACGTCGTTTTATCCAGTAGCAGAGAGCCAACAGTAATCCGCCGATAATCGGTATCAAAATGGGGTATTTTATAGTGTAAACAATGGGCGCCAGAGCGCACCGGACCGCGGACGCCTGTAATGGAGTATGCTTAAGGTATTTAGCGACAGGCGGGCTGGTCCGATAATACCAGTCAACAAAACTGCTTCCTAATTTATTGGTTAAAAGATATTTATCCCTGAAATTCCTTAAGGTAACCACATTCGGGTGCATTGGATTCCCGTATACGGCTGTAGCAATAAAACAATTCTGTTTAAAAGCGTCAGCGGGAAGGTAAGCCAGGGCGCTACTACCGGCGATTATGCCTTCTCCTTCGTTAAACGTTTCGTTTCCCGGAGGACTTGGTTGTGGTTGCTGGGATAAACCACCTGTTAGGTCATTGGTAATCCTGGTAACAAAGATGTCGCCTGAACCGTTATAGGAAGTATCGTAGGCAATGTTTGTGCCTGTGGTCGGCCAGGTCGGATAGAGACCATCTCCAGCCACGCCTACAAATATCATATTGCCGGTATTATCAGGCCTGATAGCATATGCCGTCTCCAGAAATTGTCCGCCGACCATTGTTGAGGCGTTAAGGATAGAAAGTGTTTCATTAAATGAGCAGACAAATACATCGCCGGCGCCGCCGGTATTGGTGAGAGCAAAGGAATCCAATGTAGTAGGGAAATCTCCTGATTCAGCCGTGCCGCAGATATAGATGTTATTATTACTGCCGCCGGTGCTGATAGAATATACTGTCTCGGTATCCACCCCGCCAATCCAGGTGGAATTCACAAGGCGGGTAAGGTTGCTGGTAAGACGTGAGACAAAGACATCCTGGCTGCCAAGCCCTGCTTGAGTAGCGCCGTAAGGATTCCAGGTAGGGATAGCATTGGCTGTCACAGGAAAATCTTCCGCGCCGGTTACCCCGGTAACATAGACAGTCGGTTGACCTTCTAATACTGCCCCTAAAGTAAGGGCATAACCTAATTCTGCGCCCTTGTTCCCGCCTAAATAAGTAGAGGCCCGAAGCGTTCTTAGGTCATTACTGAATTGGCATATAAAAGCGTCTGAGGTTACTATTACTGTGGTTCCTATTACGTCGTATCCAACCGACCTATCATAGGCGCCGCCTGTAGTGGGAAAGGGAGGGTTGCCTAATGTAGTAGCTCCGGTGATATAAATATTATCCTGGTCATCAAAGTTGTTTATGGCGATGGCATTTGCAATATCTGAGCCGGCGCCGGGAATGAGAGCGTTATTAGGACCCTGAACGCTGCCCGGGGTTCCGCCTAAAAATATGCCTGCATAATAGAATGCATCCGGCAGGCCCGGTATTCTATTGGAGAGGTTATTATTAAATTTGGCTACAATGGCATCATTGCCGAAGTTATAATCTACGCTTGAGGCGCCGCCTTGATAGGTTGGGCCGCCGGTTGATGGAAAAGTATCGCTATCGGTAAATCCGCATACAAAGATATTATCTGAATCGTCTACGACAATACCGGTCAGGGCGTCTGCCGTTAAACTGCCTTGAGCAGTACCGCCAATATATGTTGAAGCCAGCAGGGCATTTAAGGAATTACTGAGTTTTGACACAAAGCCATCATTCGGGTTTACTTGTTGTCCCAGAACAGATGGTCCATTATAAGAGGTGTCAAAGGCAGTCGGCGGCCCATAATTAGGTACTGCTGGTCTATCCGTTAGAACTGGGAATCCCGGTCCGGCAAAACCGCACACAAAGACATTACCCTGGCTGTCCAGTGCGATTCCAAAGGCGCCATCAGAACCCAGGCCGCCAAGATAAGTGGAGGCAATTAATGTGGTTAGGGTAGGATTAAGTTTGCAAATAACAATGTCACTCGGTCCGCCACCAGGAGGAGGATTTAGGAACCCTGGTCCCCCTGGTCCCCCGACATAAGCCCCTAGATAAAGAATATTCGTTCCGTTGTTATAAGGAGCCAGCGGTGTTTGTCCTTGGGTCGGGAAATTGTTGCGCCAAACAAAAGCTGTGCCGGGAATAACGCCGGGAGCAAAAGTGGCAACTCCTTGAGTGAATCCGGTGACAAACACATTGCCGTTTACCGGGTCAATGACTACTGCTCTGGCAATATCAGTGCCGAATCCGCCGATAAAGGTTGATGATAAAAGCGGGTCAATCACCAGAGGAATGGTTTTATCGTAATCGCCGATTATAAAGCCATAGGTATTTTTATCTATTAATCTGAAAGAAACCTCGACTGATTTTCTGTCACCGTTCCTGCCCGAACGGCCGTCAGGTCGGGCAGGTATTTCCTGGTAGGCAACGGGGCGGGTAAATCCGATGCTTTTTCTCTGCGTCCTGAGTTCGAGTTCTCCTGTTTGGTTCAGTGATAATTCTTCTATGCCAGCCACTGAAAACCGGATAGATTCCGGGTTGCCGTCCGGGTTGACTATAAAGAGTTTTTCTATATTCTTGGAATTCGCCTTAAGGTTAACGGTAATACCTGGCCAGACCTCGCCTAAAGTAATAAGGTTGTATGTCTGGATATTGCTCCGCCAGTCCTTTGGGTTATCGCCTATGAAGTAATTAACGGCGGTGGACGAACTTTCTAATCCGTTTATTTGCGGGAGTTTATCAGTAAGCGGCGTTTCTTTTAATGAGAATCCGTAACGTCCTGAAAATGAGCCGTCCGGCAGAAGATAATCCTCAAGGCCAAGGTAATCTTTTGTGTTAGTAATGGTATAAATCAATTCGCCTTTCCCGGTAACATAAACAGCCCCGTTAAATGTCTGAACATAAAATTTAACATCATCGGATTTTATCTGCCCTTCATTCTTGATAAAGGGTACCTGGACGCGGGAGAGGGATTCCTTCTGGGTTCCTGATAGGGCCGGCTGGGTTTCGGCCGACAACTCTGCGCAATATGCCGAACCTAATAGTAATAAAAGAGTATAAACAACAAGTTTATTCATAAATATGTTCCCCTTCCGTAACTATATATACCCCCCTAAGCCGGAAAGGTTGCACGATAACGGGTTAACCCCCGCCACAGTGGGATACCCCACGTGGTATCCTAGAGCGTTTTATTCTAAGAACTAACAGCCCGCCTAAAATTAATATTACCAACGTTATCAAAACGGGGTATTTTATGGTATAAATTATCGACGTTAGTGCAAATCTTACCGCAGACGCCTGCAAGGGTGAATGCTTAAGGTGTTCGGCAACAGGCGGGCTGATTTTATAATACCATCTGACGAAATATCTTCCAATAAAATTGGTTGAGAGATGATTATCCCTGAAGTTTTTTAATGCCATTACATGAGGATGGGTCGGGCTGCCATAAACAGCCGTGGCAATAAAGCAACTCCCCAGCGGCTTGGTAAATGAATCTGAGCCAAACTGCACTCCGCCGCTGCTCCCGCTGGTGAACAAGGGGTCCACCGCAGTGGTAAACCGATAGACACTTGTCCAACTTACCCGGCTTGAAGAATCAGATACGACGACATACCAATAATAAGATGTTTCGTAGTTAACGGAAGGAATAACGGAGGTTTCTTGTCCCGTATAAATTAATGTTAACGGATAAGAGTCCGTTGAGAAGTAGACCGAATATATTACCGACCCGATAATATTCGATGGCGGCGCCCATTGCAATACCGGCGGTATAGCCACATTGGATGTCAGGTTAGTCGGGAAACTAATGGTGGGTGCAGCCAGAGCTTCTGTGGTTACCGGGGCGCCCCCGCGTAAGTCAGCCGTTATCCGGCAGACAAAGATATCAGAGGCGCCGCCGGCATAAACAGTTCCGTTATAAGGGCTGGCGATAGGATTATAAAGCGGGAAGTCGGAAGAGGCAGTAATGCCGGTTATTAGGACATTGGCTGAACTATCCGCTATTATGCCGGCCCGGATTGTAAATGCCGTGCTGGATTCTGCGCCGGCGCCGCCTATATAAGTGGAAGCCACAACCGCCAGGTTATTATCCAGCCGTGTTACAAACATATCGGATGCTCCGCCCAGTGCGCTGTCCAGCGGCGGCGGGTTGGCCGGATAAGTCGGGAAGTTTGTTGACGTGGTGTAGCCGGTCAAATAAACCTGTCCGGCAAAAGGCGCCATCGCAATAGACCATCCTATGTCAGAGCCGCTGCCCCCCAGGTATCTGGAATTTATAATATTTAATGACGGATTCAATTTAGTGGCAAAGGCGTCTATTCCGCCTCCCCAAGATGAGTTGCCGGGAGGATTAACTGGAAAGCCGGAAGAAGATGTCTGGCCGGTTATATGAATATTATTTGCCCGGCCCACAGCAATTCCATAGCCGACGTCGTATGCTGTCCCGCCGAATACGCTGGAATACAAGGTGGCGGTCAAGCCATTGTTAAACTTGGTGACAAATACATCTGCCGAGCCAATCTGCGCCGCCTGCGGCACGGTCGGGAAATTGGGTGAAAGGGTCCCGCCGGTAACTATCACATTATTAGAAGAGTCAGTGGCTATCCCGAAGCAGATATCACCCTGCGTGCCGCCCAGGAAGGTGGAGACAAAACCAGAACCGGTAAGAAGGTTATTAAATCGGGCTACAAAGCCCTCCTGGATAGTGGCGCCGGTAAAGGGGCCGCCGAAGGTGGTGTATGGTCCACCCACGGCCGGGAAAGTGGAATTACCGGCTACGCCGCAGACAAAGACATTATTATTCCGGTCCGTTGTGATTCCATAACCGCGGTCATCGCCTGTTCCGCCTAAGAACGTATAGGCAAAGTCAGCCGAAGTCAGGTTGTTGTTCAACTTTGCCACAAAGACATCCCAGGAGCCATTGAAGGATGTGTCATAGACGCCGGGTGTGGCTGGTGAAGTAGGGAAAGTGGCTACAATGCCTGTGGTTCCGGTAACAAAGACATTGCCTGAACCGTCAACCGCAATGGCATATCCAAATTCCGACCTGGTTGATGCTGAGCCGATAAAGGTTGATGCCAGAAGCGAAGTGATATCGCTGTTGAATTTGGAAACGATTGCGTCAAACGAAAAGGTAAAAGATGCCTGGTAAACGCCGGGAGTAGTCGGATAACTTCCGCCGGTTGAGCCGGTGATAAAGACATTGCCTGATGCATCTCGGGCAATACCGCTACTGACATCAGCCGTGGCGCCGCCGATATAGGTAGATGCCAACAGCGGGTCAATAATCAGGGGGAGATGTCTATCGTAATCGCCCACTGTGAAACCATAAGTATTCTTATCAATCAATCTATAAGCGACCTCAACCGGTTTCCTTTCTCCCGCTATTTCTCCGCCGAACCCAGTGGGTCTGGAGGACTGGTAGGCCACCGGCCGGGTGAATCTCATCCCGCCCTTCGCTGTCTTTACTTCAAGTTCACCTGATTCATTTAATGAAAGTTGTTCTATGCCGTCCATTGCTATTTTAATGGATTCCGGAGCGCCGGCCGGCTGGACTATAAAGAGTTTTTCTATATTCCTGGAGTTTGCCTTAAGATTAACCGTGACGCCTTCCCAGGCCTCTCCTAAAGTAATCAGGTTATAGGTGGAGATATTATCACGCGAGTTTTCAGGGGAATCAATAATGATGTAGTTTACATATGTCGGGGCCAGGTTTAATCCCCGGACACTGATACCTGCCCGACTGCGCCGTTCAGGCGGGTTTGATTTATCCTGATTTATAACAAATGTCTCCTTGATAATTTCGGACAGGTATTGAGGCGGTATGTCATTACGGAGAAGAATATCACCCGCCGGGTCGCCCACTGGGTGACCCGGTGGGTCATCTGCTCCGATATAATCCTTGGGATAGAGAATGCTGTAAACCAAATCGCCCTTATCGGTAATGAAGACCGTGCCGTTGAAGAGTTTGGTGTAAAACCTGACATCATTTGACGCTATCTGTCCTTCATTTCTGATAAAGGGAATCTGGAGGGATGACGTTTCTTTCTTGATATCAATATCAGACGCCGGCCCGTCTGCTATGCGGGCCTGTTCTTCTCCGTATGCGGATAGACCTGTGGAAATAATTATAATCGCCAGTGACAAGAGTAGTTTATGCCTCATAATAACTTATACCCTTCCTGACCCTTAAAGTTGCCAATAAATATATGCTATTATAGTAGATAATGTCAAGAAAAATAATTCCAGATTTTGCAGATTAAGCCGATGCCCAATCGGATTTATCCGCTTAAATAAGTTTAATCTATTTACTATATAGGAAGTACAATATTTACTAAATTATGGTCAAGGTAAACGACCCAAAAGCCGATAAATTATAATCATAAATTTATAGTATGAAACTGACCAAGTTGACATTAGACGGCTTCAAATCCTTTGCCCACCGGACCGAAGTAAACTTTGATTACGGCACCACGGTTTTAGTCGGCCCCAATGGCTGCGGCAAGAGCAATGTGGTTGACGCCATAAAATGGGTCCTGGGCGACCGGAGCGTCAAATCCCTGCGCAGCGAGGAAATGCTTGATGTCATCTTCAACGGCGCCAGCGACGCCAAACCGGCCGGCTTTGCCGCGGTTTCGCTTTCGTTTACTAATTCTGCCGGCGCCGCTAAACTGCCCCTGGATTACGAAGAAATAGTCATCACCCGCCGGCTCCATCGGTCCGGCGAAAGCGAATACCTGCTCAATAATCAATCCTGCCGCCTCAAGGATATCCGCGAACTCTTTATGGGTACCGGCTTGGGCATGGAGTCATACTCCATCATCGAGCAGGGCAAGGTGGATTTTATCCTCAGGAGCAATCCCTTTGAACGTCGCGAACTCCTGGATGAAGCCGTCGGCATCAGCAAATACAAGGCCAAGCGCAAGGAGAGCGAGTCGAAACTCCAGAAGGTGGAACAGGACCTGATTCGCCTGTCCGATATCCTGCGCGAGGTCAGGCGCGAAATACGCTCCATCAAAATCCAGGCCACCAAGGCCGAAAAATACAAGGCCACTCTGGAGGAACTCAGAGCCAAAAAGACACAGTTGTCGCTCCATACCTACCACCAGTATTTCCAGAAACAGACCGGGTTAACGGCTAAAAATGCCGAGTTAAAAGCCGGCCACGAGACGCTGGATACCCAACTCCGGGCCATAGAGGAAAATATCATCGCCATCGATAAGGAGATGCTTCAGATAGATAACCATATGGCCGGCCATCAGGATGCCCTGGTCCACTTAAGCGGCCGGATTTCAGAGACCCGGCACAAGATAGAATCAGCCGTCGCCCGCCGGCAGGAATTGGCCCAGGAAGAAGACCAGACCAAAAAGAATATCGCCGGTTACACCCAAAAAGCCATTGACCTGCGCACCCGGATGATTGAAATAATGCAATCCTACGAGGCGCTTAAAAGAGAGATAGCGACCCTGGACAGCGAACTCAGCGAGCAGGATACGTTATACAAGGAAATAACCAGGGAACTGGATAATGTTACCCGGAAACTGGAAGAGAAACGCAACGAGACCTTCCAGACCACCCATAAAAAAGCCACCTACCAGAACGAACTCTCCACCATTCAGAACGAATTGAAGAACCTGGCGGCCCGGCGCGAGAGGTTTTCCGCCCGAAATAAAGAGATTGAGAGCGAAAACGAGGCCTTGAAGCAAAGCCGGGCCCAGTTAGAAATATCACATAAACAGGTTGAGGACGTCATCAGCAACCTGAAAACTGATATTGACCAAAAGGAAATGGTCTTCCAGGCGCTCCAGAACGATTTAGCCGCCATAAATACCGAGTTCAATAAGATAAAAGACGAATTAATCCGGATTGCTTCCCGGAAGGAATTATTAGAGGATTTAGAGCGCCGGCACGATGGCTGCTCCAATAGTGTTCTTGCGGTTTTGGAGGCAAACGTATCCGCCAACTCCACGAACCCTGACGCCCGTACGGGCGGAACGGGTATCTACGGGCTGGTGGCTGATATCGTGGAGATAAAGCCCCGGTATGTCAATGCCGCCGAAGCCGGCTTAAAAGGCCTGGCCGACGCCCTGATTGTCCTTTCTCAGGATGATGCCTTCAAGGCGATTCAATTCGTCCGGGACAACCAGAAGGGCAGAATCACGGCCATCGCCCTGGATAAACTTAAATCATTCTCGCTGCGGCCGCCTATCCCGGCGCATAACATCGCGGGCATTATCGGCTACGCGGACGAGATTGTCCAGGAGATTAAGTTAGATAATATTACCCCGGAGATAAAATCCGCTTTGGTTAAGGTCCTGCTCGGCCAATATCTCCTGGTGGACAATATCACTACGGCCCAGCAGGTCCTCAGCGAACATCTTTACGACGGCCAGATTCTGACCGTTAACGGCGAGGTGGTCACCTCCAACGGCATCATCTCCGGCGGCTCCATCGAGCCGGGCCTGGGCCTTATCTCCCGCAAGACCGAGTTGCGCGACCTCAATGCCAAACTGGTTCACCTGTCCGAACAACTCCAGAACCTGGGCGCGATTCAGGCCGGCAAGACCTCTGAAATAGAATCGCTCCGGATGGAACTCCAGAAATCACGGCTCGCGGTCTACGAGAAATCAGTGGAATTAACCAATGCGGATAATTCTATATCGGAGACAGACCGCCGGCTGGCCTTGCTGGCTAAAGAGATGGAGATAAGCAATCTGGAATACGCCGAGGTGGCCCAGCAGATACAATCCCTGTCCGACCGGGCTATCAGCACCGCGCAGGTCATCAAGGAACTGGAAGAAACATTTGTCCGGCTCCAATCAGAGATAGAGCAATCCAATAACGCGGCTAATGAATATGCCGGCCGGAAACAACAGATAGAAACCCAGGTCACCGAACTGAAAGTCAGGCAGGCCAAACTGATGTCCCAGCGCGAGCATTTTACCCAGCAGCAGGCCCAGATGAACGAGGATGTCAAGCATCTGGAGGCGACCCTGGAGGCATCGGCCAACGGATTAAACGAGATAAAGAACCGGATTGTCGAACTGGATGCGGCCCGCGTGTCAGATGAACAGTTGCTTAAGGAACTATCTGAAGAACAGGCCAAGACCCAGGCGCTGGTCACGGAATTCAGGACCCGGATGCAGGAACTCAAAGATAAATTCCATCTCCAGAAGATAGATGAAGAAAAGGTCCAGACCGAGATTAACGCGCTCCAGAACAATATCAGTGAGACCTCCTACCAGGAAAGGGAGATTACGCTGAAACTGGATAACCTCTGCGAAAAGCACAAAGAGGATACCGGCGCTGACTTGAAGGAATCATATAAGAGTTACCAGCCGCCAGCGGAGACGCAGCGGAGTCCCGACAATTTAGGCGGGATGGAGACGCCTGATGCTGCGGGCCAGACCGCGACAGATGACTGGCAAAAGGTTAGCCAGAGCATTGAAGAACTCAAAGCCCGGATGGGCGAGATGACCGATGTCAATCTCTCGGCCATAGACCAGTTAAAATCCTTGGAGGAGCGCAACGCCACCCTGACCGTCCAGGAACTGGACCTGACTAAATCCAAGGAGGCATTGCAGGAATTCATCCGCAAGACCAACCGCGAATGCCGCGAGCGGTTTGAGAAGACCTTTGTCCAGGTGGCCGAGAACTTCAGCCAACTCTTCAGGAAGTTATTCGGGGGCGGCCGGGCCGAACTGGTTATGGCAAAACGCCTTGCAGTGAGTGAAACGAATCTGTCGGAGATATCCGCCGAAGGCGGATCCGCCTCTGGTGGAGAAGCCAATCTTGCGCCAGAACAGGCCACCCCGGATTCTGGTGAAGTGGTTTCGGGTTCGCCTGCTGCAGGACGGCGTCACAACCCCAATGACCTGCTGGAGGTCGGCATAGACATCATTGCCAAGCCCCCGGGCAAGGAACCGACCTCTATATCATTACTCTCGGGCGGTGAAAAGGCATTGACCGCACTGGCATTGGTTATGGCCATCTTCAAACTCCAGCCCAGCCCGTTCTGCATATTAGACGAGGCCGACTCTCCATTGGATGAGAACAACGTGGACCGGTTCTGCGCCATGATAAAGGAATTCGCCACCGACACCCAGTTCATCGTCATTACGCACAATAAAAAGACCATGCTATCAGGCGACGTCATGTATGGCCTGACCATGCCCACCCCGGGCATCTCCAGGAAGGTTTCTATTAAGATGGACGAGGTGGATAGGTTTATAGCGGACAATCCGGACATCGCGCCGGATAAAAAATCCACGGCCAAACCCGCGTTCCAACCGGCCTAACAGATATTCCGCCAGGAATTCGGCATAAACTTTTATCTTTCCGCTTTTTAGTCGCCCGTACGGGCGACTTATCCCGATGCCACATCGGGGCATCTTTTCACTTTTGACTTTGTCCCGACGTAAAGTCGGGGTCTAACTTGCTGTAACGCTTTTTAATCGCTAACAGCAAGTAAGGGGGGAGGGGGTATGGTGGGGGGTAGTACCCCTCAAGACGCCCTGAATAGTGGTGAGGGCATGAGCCATATACAGTAACCGCTTAGCTTATATAGAGTAAGCGCAATAGCCATATACACTACGCCCACGGCTGATATACAACATACGCACGGCTGATATATAACATACGCACGGCTGATATATAACATACGCACGGCTGATATACAGATTATGCGCGGCTGATGTATAATACAGGGCTTGGTCGTATGGTGTAGACAATAACCATACCTACCCCATAGCGCGCCATCATATAGTGTTTATGATGTGGTGTACTGGTGTGTATTAATCCTATAGGGGGGCAAAAAACCAAGTATTTGTTGCGTTTTTGGAAAAGGCGGGTATAGTAAGAGGTAATGTGAATGCAGAAATGGTAGTATTATAACAATATGATAGAGCGCGGTGATTATCAAGGCAAGTCGATTATTATTTTAAAGAAAGACAAAAACGATAAGTTCTTCTTCTCTTTCGGTCTGTCAAAAGCAAAGCTTATTCTTGATAACATCGAAGAGATAAAGAAATTCGTAAGCGAGCATTCTGACAGTAAAGTAAATCAAAAGGAAAGTGTTAAACTAGCAGTAAATCGTAACTCTAATGATAATCCTGATATGGGAAAAACAACATCTTTAGATTCTCGTTATATGAAAGTACAGGAGCTTATTAATAATTTGTCTAAAGCTGGAGAAGATTATAAGAAAAATAAAGTCAAGGTGTTTCCTAAGCTATTCGAAAACATAATTTTGGCCACATTGGAATGGGCAAAAGCAGAGAACGTAAGCGAAATAGATGGTAATGACCCAGCCGTTCTATCAATATTTCAGCGTATTATAAATGAGTATTCGAGAATGAGAAAGAAAGACCAAGCAGTAAAGATACTGCAGTTAGCCCTCAATCATGCATCGTTTGAGGATTACCGTAAAGCCTGTCCCGAGACCCCAAAACTCAACCTACCGCGGTTGCCATACCACAAGCCTAATCCAGATAGGGTTTCTGACAAAGGCGAATGGGATGGGTCTTGGGATGATGCGGTTAAAAGATACGAGGGCGATTAGCAGTTTAAAATAAATATAAGACTCCTTTCTTATCAGCATGATAGATTGACGATCAAATCCCTGGAGGAACTTGAA
>ERZ1292625.1548-Hain-H41-01um-R1-1548-length-26493-cov-11_pt1 | contig 25153 bp, 37 predicted proteins | sample MGYA00564400_ERZ1292625 | MGnify/ENA primary metagenome ERZ1292625 (study PRJEB36523, sample SAMEA6512639) | groundwater metagenome | collected 2019-01-08 | study: AquaDiva: Metagenomics assemblies of 32 groundwater samples | reverse complement strand
AATCCTGAGCGGGTGCGGTCAGTGCATGTACTCACGACTCGCACTCAGTCAGTCATCACCGTGAAGGTCTATCTCGATCCGCTGACCTCGAAGGAGCAGCCGGAGCCTGAGCCCTTTATCTTCGTGAACGTGGAGCTGTGGCACCAGGGACCGCTGGTGCATGGGCAAGAGTAATAGATACTAGGAGATACTAGGAGACACTACTAGCAGCGAGTCGGGAGCGGATTGGTACTCCCGAGCATCACCATCGTCCAGTCTCCCCCCACGAAGTTCAGGTCTGACTCAATCCTGAAACCATCTGCGATGAAGACCCCGACGTTGGGGAGTGCGGTATCCGTATCTCCCATATTAGGAGCGTTGGTAGGTCCCCCCGCGAGACTCGTCTCACAGTACCCGATCCCCGCTCCATCAAAGCGGCAAATCCAGACAAGGGTGGGATTGAACCCAGCTCCCGTGATGTCTCGTGGATACACACCATCCCCCAAGTAGTCCTGGATGAACATGCTACCCGCCTGGTTTCGGAGGGCGAAGACGTGGTACTCCCGCCCCGTGACATTCATATCCCCACCGACTTGCAGGATGGACTCCCCTGCCGCGATGAGATAGACGTTGATGCCACCTACGGTCCAGCCGGTCGGGTACACGACGGTAGCCGCTGAGGGGACAGCGGCACGCTTCGCGCGAGACCACCAGGCCATGTCCAAGTTCCCCACGTCCTGCGTGTCTGACCAGATCATGAGGAGCTGTGGCTCGAAGGGCAGGCGCACGATGGCTCCCCAGTCGTTCCATTGGTATTCTCCGAGTGGACCTCCCACGAGGTATTGTCCAGGAATGGCGGTGCCGCGAACGTAGCGGGCGTTGTTGATGCCCTGCACGGATTCAACGGTTGCAATCCGCACCCCGTCCACGGCACGCCCGATGTCCCGCCCCACGTCGTTGTTCCCGTTCGTCCAGACTTGACCGAGTGCTCCAAGCGGGGCAGAGTTCATACTGTTATCAGGTTCAGCATTGATGTTCAGGATGGCGGCTCCATTGAAGATAGAGACAGCTCGCCCGGTGTAGGTGGTGAGGAAGATGTCATCATCCTCCATAAAGGCCACCCACACATAGAGTCGTCCCACACGATTCAGGGCCGTGCCCACGACAAAGCTGTGCATCCACACCCGCTCGATCCGGTTGGCCGTGGCATAGCCCGACCCGTGCATCGGTGTGGAGCCCACTGCTACCTGGTTCGCAGACTTGATCTCCGCTCGCACCTGACCTGCCGCCGGATCATCCTCCGTCACCCAGACCACAGAGATATAGGGCAAGTTGGTCGGGATCGTGCGAGAGGCATTCCCGTTGCCTGCATAGACACCCACTTGGGTTGGCATGATTAGGTTCCCTGAGCGAGAATGTACACTTCACACGCAGCGTTGGCCGCACTCGCTTTCACACGCCGAACCCGGATCGTAGCTCCAGAAGCAAATGCGTAGTTGGCTGTCAGGATAGTCTCGCAGGGCACCTTCCCGTTCAAGGTGGGCAGGGGCATCGTGTTGGTCACATTGAGCCCCGCTGCCGTTTGCACCTGGATAGTGTCTCCCACTCCTGCATCGGCACCAGTCTTGATGAGCCAGGCGTCGATCACCCGGAAGGCTCCAAGGGTGGTGACAGTATCCACGTCGCCTGTCGCGGCGTCGGGCACAACCACCCGAATGAGCATCCCGATGGTGCCTACGGCGAGCTTATCAGGAGTGATAACCCCATCCATGAGATGCCGGTTCTGGACCCAACGAGCCAGGAGGAGGATTCGAGTCAGGAGGTCCGCGTTGGTGGCACCAGCTCCCAGTGTCACGCCAGAGGTGGCTGCCGAGTAGGCGCTGTACTGCGTGCGCCCTCCAGTGAAGGAGACCGTGCGGACTTGATACCAGCGAGTAACAGTGTCTCCGAATCCGATTCCGAAGTCACCATCGAGCACGCTGTACTTGGTGTGGACACCCAGGTCCACGACATCTTGGGTCATCGCCTCATTGTCCGCTCGCCTGACTTGGCACCCCACAACATGGCGCTCTTGGTACATATCCCAGGCCACCCCGATCTCTCGGTCGAACCCGATGGCGATGACATCGGTGGGAACTCCCGCGATGTCCAAGGCAGCGGGGTAGCGCACGCGAGCAAGGATGTCGAAGGGATTGATCCCGAGTGCCCCATGTTCTGCGCTGGGGCGAGCTCGAAGGGCTCCGATCAGAGACTGGAGATATTCCCCCACGTCTTCGAGGGTGATGTTAACAGGGGGATCAGGATAGTCACGAACAAGACCATAGCTCATGTGACTTGCCGAGCGTAGATGATAGCTCCAAGGTAGCGAAGGGCGATGTTGTCAGAGCGTGCGTCCAAGCGGAAGCCCAGGAAGCGGCCTCGATGTGGTCCGATGACACGGGTATCAGAGACACCTACAGTCTCCTTCACGGGCGGAGTGGTCCCGTCCATGTCCGTGATCGTGGTCCCGGTGTTCCCCACCACTCCACCACGAGTATGAAGCGTATCGGAGGCGACGGGGAAGACATCGCAGGTATCCACGGCTCCCCCACCGACGCCAGCGGTCGCTACATCAGTCCCCCGCCGCAGGAAGGGCTCCACAGCCTCGATACGATGTGGGTCTGACTTGGGAGAGGTCAAGAGCCCAGGCTGCAATCTCGCCGTCACGCGGTAGGCTTGCACGTTCCAGTCGAGCGAGGAGTGCTGCCCTCCAGAGGAGACTGGGTTGGTAAGGTCTTCCCACTGTCCGTAGATGGTAGCTCCATTCCCAGAGCTGAAGCGAGTCCCCACCATCCCGAGCTGAGCCACCACAGCAACCGTCGCCCCAGCATCTTTCTCAAACTCCCCCATGCAGTGGATGTCCACCTGCGCGTTGGCGAGCAGCGCGACATCTGCCTCGAATGACCCGTTGAAGGCTGCGAACTTATCCACCCCAGATTCCATCTGAGGAAGTTGGATGATGAGGATACCCCGTACCCTCCCCCCATCCCCGGTGCGAGGGTAGAGGCAGACAACCTGGTGGTTCGCCTCTCGGTATCGCACAAAAACTCGACACACCTGAGTCTGGTCGATGTCATCCCGGATGAGCGGCCAGATTTGATCTGCGATCCAGTCAACCTTGGTGCCATTGTAGAGACCCACCCGCCCGTTGCGGGTCATATAGGCATAGCCGAGCGGGGTGCCGTCGCACGCATTCACACCGCACGGTCCCTCGTAGTACCCTGCAAATTGCCAGCGGAAGGAGAATGCAGAGGTGCCTTCCCCGTTGCCCAGACCCTTCCAAATGCTCCGCTCCTTGAACACGATGACATTCATGTTCCCGAAGGGACGGATGGCCTTGCAGTAGTCAGGGGTCTCCATCAGGCTCTTGACATTCACCGCAGGCCAGTTGTCCACCTGGAGAATCTCTCCCCAAGAGACCTCTGTGTCCGTGATCCCGATGATCCGGTCGAAGACCGTAGTAGCATCCTTCCAGTTGGCGGGGGAGCCTGGCACAGCCACAATGTTGCCCCCAGCGAGGGAGGGGTCCCAGTAGTAGGGGGCCTGGTTGCCCCTCACGAGGAAGGTGTAGTTCTGGAGGGGGGTCCCGAAGGCCAAGCTGGTGAAGCGGTAGGAGTCGTCCCTGGACCCTGCAAAGACCACTCCGCCGCCAATATCGGTCCAGGTTCCAGCATTCTCTAGCCGCCTGACCGATCCGTTGGATATGCCCTCTGCGACGATTGTGAACACATCTCCGTTCGTCCTGCGGTGGACGGTGGTGCCCAGGCCCAGCGTGGCGTTTGCCGCGTTGACGTTGGCGGTGATGGCCGCAGGGGTACGGATGCGAGGCCGGAGCCTGCACTCTCCGTGAAAGAGCTGCAAGTTATCTCCAACAAAGAGGGAATCTGGGGAGAGCTCGTTCTCCGCCAGAGAGCGCACGACTCCCCGAGCGGGGAACGGCCACTGGGCGACAATGGAGTCACCCTTTTGAGATGCCCCCTCAGCCAAGGCTTACCTCCCGTGGTCCTGGAGATGGTCGATAAACTGCTGCCGCAGATCAGCTATTTCGGCGTGAAGCAACCCCAGCTCGTGCCGGATGTGCCCCAGATCGTTATACCAGACCTTGAGAGCAAACCCCACCAGTGGCACAATTATTGTCCCAAGGGCTAGTAGGGTGATTTCAACCCAGCTCATTGTGAAGGCTCCCGAGATAGTTCCTGTGTACCTACAGCACCTGGGAGTTGGCCTACCGCAGAGGGGATGTTGACATCGCCCACGAACCGGGGTGGGCGGGGCAGTCCGAAGAAGGCGGGGGCTCGCCCTGGCGAGACACCGAATGATCCCATGTGGCCGGAGACATCGCGCTGTGCCCGAGAGGGACCCCGGTAAATCATGTCGGCATAGCGGTCGAGCGTTCCCCCGAGCTTCTTCCGCACCGCAGGCCCAAACTTAGCAAGCCGCTCATCCAAGGACTTCTGGAGCACCCCGAAGTCGATGTCGCCATTCGCCTTGAACACCTGAGTCGAGTCAGTCTTCAAAATCCGCAGGAGCTCCATATTCACGGCATGCGTGCTCACCGTGCTACTCAGCTTCTCGTAAGCTGCGGGAGAGAGCACACCCTCCAAATCTACGAACAGTTGGTTGCGAAGTCCCTGGAGCTGTTGGGCTGCCATCGTGCCTTTCGGGAGCCCCTTGTCGTAAGCGAGCCGCCCAAGATTCGAGAGGGTGTCCAGTGCATCGGCCACGGTCAATCCGACCCTGGACGATGACACCATGCCCAGGCGCTCTCGGGCTTCATCAAACGCGCGAGATCGGAGGTGCATTCCCAACTTGGATTGCGTCTGAAGCTTGAGCACATCGCGGTAGCCTTCCTTGAACATCTGCTCCGCAATCTCTTCAGTCCCCTCATGCACGATGACCTTCTTGAGTTCCTTCTCCCCGATGCCCGCCTTCTTGAAGAGTTCAAAGTTCTTGAGGAACTTGGTCAGGCGAGCTTCGTTGATCGTGGTGGAAATCCACCGCTGGAGCCCAATTTGGTAGGCTTTGTTGAGCACCGCCGCCCCCGCCTCGCCCCCGGCTGAGGAGACGAATCCTTGGAAGAGTCCCTCCGATACTCCTTCACCAGGCTTCCCTTCCTTGATCCCCTTCTCCACTCCACCTGCGACTCCCCCCGCCACAGTCGTTGAGGCAATCCGCGAAGTCGCGCTCCTGCCCACAATCGCCGCTGCGGCTTTGGGACCGACTTTCAGAGCTGCGATGAGAGCGGCACGAGTGCCAAGGGCCGCTGGAGCCGCTCCTACTCCACCTGTGCCTGCTCCCGCTGCGAGTCCCGCCAGCGTGGAAGCTCCCAGGATCGCCCACCCCTTGGCATCACTGGGCACTAGAACATCGTACAGGGTACTGAGCACTCCTCCGCGAGGATCACCCCCGATGACGACACCAGCGGGGAGCTGCCCGGTCTTCTCGTAGAAATCCCCAATCGCTTGAGCCTCTAGCTCAGACTCTTCACCTGAGCCAGTCAAAAGCGTCCCATCCTTGAGTTCGAGTTCCCAACCTGCCATTACTTGCTCAACCTCCTAAACGAGCGCCCTTCAGAGGACTTGCGCTGAATCCACTCGTGGCGCTCCAGGATGGTGGGCAGCCCCATCATCCGACGCATGTTGTTTTCGTAGATGTCCATGGTCCGCTCAACGCCAGCCTCGAATGCGGCACGGGACTGGAAGTAGGACACGTTCCCGAAGATAATGTCCACGCGCTCAGCATCCTTATCAGAGATTCTCGCGTCAGACCCACGAGCTCGCGCTGCGGCGAAGGCGTCACCTGTGAGGGTCTGGAACTTCCGTAGGTCCGCTAGCACCTTGGGGTCAGCTTTCCCAATGAGTTCCAAGAGCTTGGCCTTGCCTGCGGCAAAGGCGTTCTGAAGTGAGGAGTTCGTCTTCAGGACTGCCATGCCCTTAGCCTTCGCGTCCACCAAGTTGTCAATGCCCGACTGGAGGTGCGACACCTGCTCATTGGTCTTGGAATCAAGCATCCTCACAGTGCCCGCGTCCACTCGCTTATCCACCTGAGCCATTCTCATACTAGAGGGGAGTTCATTCCACTCTCGCACGTCCTTGCTCAGCACATCGCGGTAATGGACGATCCGGCCCTTCCCTGCCAGTGTCTCCTGCTGGAATTGACCCAGTGTGGAGGTAGTGTACTTTTCAGTGGCCACTTGGACCTCTGCACGGGTCTGAGCCAGCTTGGCCTGGCGTGTATCCGCTTCCACGATCTGGTGTGCATCATGCAGCATCTGGGAGCCCTGCCCACGTTCCTCCTCATTGGAGCTGCGGAGCAAACGATGAACACTTTCAGGAGTGCTGGGCTTCGACAAGCGCCCAAGTGCAGCATCCATAGCCTGTCCAAACGTGACCTTCCCCACCTTCGTAGCAGACAAGTTCGCTTGGACGGTCTCACGGAGCCGGTTGAACTTGATGATCTCTTCTGGCTTGGCTACACCAGTCGCCACCTTCACCTGGAGATCAACCGCTTCCCCGATGTTCGAGCCTGCCAACCATGCTTGATAGGCCAACCCTTCAGGATGCTGAAGGGCGGTCACAAGCTTATCTGTCGTCATCACGTCAGGCTTCTGCTCCACCGGATGGCTACCCACCATGTTCCCCTGCCTGTCGAAGGCATAGATGCGCGTGGGAGTCTCAACCATCTTAGTCTCAGGGTCCTGGATGAGACTGGCTACCTTGACGACATCCTGCAACGCTTCAGGTGTAATCTGCCCTCGTGACGCATCGGCCCAGCGTCGGATGAAGGCTGCACGAGGGTCCTTGTCATCTTTGGGAAGCTGCTTGAGGGCAGCCGATACACCCACCTTCCGCTGGATGTCCTGAGCTACATTCAAAGCGAACTCAGTAGTCTTGGGGGACAGTTTCCCCTGCCAGGCCGTGAGAAAGGAGTTGATCTGCTGAAGCGCCTGTTGAGGCTGCTCAGCCGCCGCAAGAGACAACTGGGCAAGATACTGGGCAGCTTGAGCATCCTGCGCGGCTCGCTCACCCGCCTTGGCTTCTTGGATCAAACGAGTCCCTGTCGTGGGCGCACGTCCAGCACGGATGTCTCCGATATTTGCCAGTGAACCCAACACGAAGTAGATGAGGTTCTCCTTGGTGAACCGGCTTTCTCCACCACCTGGAACAGGGGCGGGAGGCATCGTGGAGGGAGCGGCCCCAGAAGGAGCTGGAGCGGTCGCACGCGGAGTCCTCTGGAGAGCAGTATGCTCCTCGATGTCGATCTGAGGCGTTGCACCAGGCAAGGCTGCCAGCCCTGGCCCCTCCATCTCAACTGAAGTGGGCGCTGCACCAGGAAGCTCAGGCATCACGCATCCCTCGCTTCACGATATGCACGAACGCAGGGCGCATCAACCAGACGGCCCACGGCTGAGTCGAGAGCCATGGAGCAGACCAGCGATAGACCTGGCGAACCCATGGATGCTGGAGGAGCCAGTCGCGCACGAAGGCCACTTGAGTAGTCTCTCCACCGAAGATCGCACGGGCCAACCAGCACTTGGCATACGCACCCAACGCGGCACCTGAGATGGCCGAGATATAGTCCATTGCACCGGGCTCCCGCTCCCGTGATTCGCTGACCTGACCCCCGGTGCCCCCTGGAAGTCCAGACAGGAGAGAGACCGCAGCACCAGGGATGAATGCCGTGAGGGCTTGCGACATCGCTTGCAGGGCAGCCCCAGAGCGCCCGAACCCCGCAGCAGTCGCCTGATTCATCACAGAGGGGGTGAGCACATCAGAAATGAATCCCCCGAAGGCTCCAGGGAGATTCCCAGACAGCAGTTGGCCAGCGAGATCGCTCCGCTGCCCGTACAGCTTGGCTAGCGCATTGTTGACTGCTGAGACCGATGGGTCAGGTGCTGAGGAACTCCCCCCGGCTTTCCCACCAAATCCTCCCGCCACACCTACTCAACTCCTTCAAACTTCCGCACCATCAGGTGCATGAAGGTCTTGAACCCATACTCTTGAGTCCACGCCTTGTCTGTGCGGGTGGTTTCCATCTTGATGCAGGTGCCCCCGCGAGCTCTTGCATAGGCTTCCCCAAGTTGGATCATCTTCTTTATCGTATCGGTCTGAGGCCGATCTACCTTGCATTGTAGCACATACAAGAACTTGCGGCCACCGCCATCCCGCATCTCACAGAGGGCATGGCCAACCAGCTCCCCATCGGGGGTTAGGGCTGCCAGGAGGAGCAGGGTATCGTCATTGGCCCAGACCCGAGCGGCGACCTGCCGGGTGAAGATCACTGGATCAGCCTCCACGACGGCCTCTTCCACAATGAAATCATGGACTCTCTGGATCAGGTAGGGGAAAACCAAGCCCCCCACCTTCCCCATGGGATCGACTCGGATGATCTCAATCGGCGTGTCCATGGGCCACCTCCTCCACCACTGGAGGCTCCTCCTCCTCTGCTGCCAGGAGGTGCCGGGTTCGCTCCTTGCTTCGTGCAATCAGGGGGATGGCCTCAGAAGAGATTCCAAGGAACTGCTGGAGGAACTGGGTGAACAAGAACTTATGGTGCTTATCCGTGATCGTGGCAACCATCTCCTTGGCAGCCTCGATCTTGACGTTGTTGTGGGCTACCCGGTCATCGATAATCTGCCAGGCTTGCCGGCACAGGTCCCGGAGTTCCAGCACATCAGGCTGCTTGTACTCTCCAGGGGACTTCGCCTGGTGCTGAATCTCGATGATGCACTGCTCCTCCAACCCTGTGTGACGCTCTATGACGATCTTCATGCGAGTTCCCTTTCAACGTACTTGGTGAATTGAGAGTAAGGGACCTCGATTCTCACAGGCCCGTTGGGTCCCCACTTCACGAGGTAAGCGCGAGGCTGCACGGCCTTCATTTCCGCCCGCACGGCCCCACTCTCCCCTGCCATAAGAGTTTGAGCGAGCCCTCGCTCCACGGTCAGTGTTCCTGGCCCATACGGGGTCCCATTGATGGTGTGTTTGACGAAAAGCCGTACCGTGACCATCCCAGCAGGTTCAGGAGGTGGAATCGGGAGGGACTCCTCGTGGACCACGGCGACGATCTTCTGGCGAGCAGCCTTCTTCTTGAGGTAATACGCACGGGCATACGCCAGCTTCTCTGGCGTGGACTTCAGCACTTTAGGAGTTGAAGACGTGGATGAGGTCACGTCCATTCCCCCATTGGCGCTCATGTTACGGCAACCCCGCCGGATAGTCCGCGTTCGACTCGAACCGCTCGAAGAAATCGTTGTCGAGCAGCCAGGAGTTCCACATGACCTTGTTGCCGATCTTACGGCCCTGAGCCAACGGATTGCTATAGCTGGCTCCCGCAGGAGTCAGGTAGCTCTGGAGGCTCATGCCATCAAGCTCGACTCGGCCAAATGCGTCACGCCCGAATACCCACGTCACGAAGACTTCATCGGCAGCCGCCCGAATCAGCGCGGGAGCCGCTGCCGCTGTACCAGCCGGAAGTGCGGTCAGGTCACGAGTGGTGGTGTTGGCCACCCGAGAAGCAGCCAAGCGGTTCGTCCCAGTACCAGCCGCCGTATCCGACACGTAGATGTCGTACACGTAGGCGGTGCCTGTGGGAGTCGCCACTCGAATGTTCCCGTTGGGAGCGGTGTTATCAAGAGTCCCCTGGAGGCTGATGAGCCGCTCATAATCGGATGCGGTAGCGCGACCCACAACAACCACGGTCACAGCAGCCCCTGTCCAAGTGGCTCCTGCAATCGCGGTCAACTGAGCCTTCGTCGCCGTGGCAGCCACACCATCTGGCGCAGCCACACCCCTGAAGAACGGGAGGAAGTTCGAGCGAACCCACTCCACGCCCATCCAGTTTCCGATCTTAGCGAAGTCCAACCTCTCAAGGTCCTGTCCCCGTGCAACGGCGTTCTGGAACGCGGCCTCATCCATCATGTCGGCCTCAACCTGCGGAGGCATACACCCCCCGTAGAGAGTCCCGCGAATGGGGATCGCCCCTCGACGACGTAGCGCGGTCACAACCCCGATCAACTCACCCGTCGAAGCATCATTGGCAGTCAATCCAGCGCGAGTCGTTTGAGACCCCGCGAAGGTAACGCTTGTCCCCGCCATGAGTGTCTCGGCCATTTCCCGCTCGAACATCTCGGCCATAGCCAGTGCGGTGCGCTCGATGGCAGCCCGCAGCATCGGATGGACCGTGGTGATCTCTGCGATATCTGTGAGCAGCACCACGATACCCCACTGCTGAAGCGTGACATCGGCGTTGGTGATCGAGAGAGCCACAGAGTCAGGAGCCACCCCTTCAGTCAGCGGACCCGTGGGAAGGTTCAACCGACCCACTCGAACCGCCCGGAGTGTGGTGGACATACGCTGCGGAAGCTGGTAACGAGTCGCGTATCGACCCAAGACCATGTTGCGCTCTGCCAGCTCGTAGGTACGCCGTGCCACATACCGCCCCGGAGTGTCAGCGGACACTGTGGAATACTGTGTCATTACATCAGGCATTTCTCGTTGCGCCTCCTTTTCGGCTAGAGTGCAGAAGGCCCTTACGATGGTGTCATCTGCACCTCTCTACTGCCCGTCGCACTCATCTGTCTTCGGGTCAGCAGAGCCTGGGAGTCCCCCACGGCTTGCCTGTTCCCCGTGGCTTCCTCTCACTCAGGCCAGTATTCAGACCCCTGGCCCTCCGGGGCTAAGCGGTTTACAAGTTCGCAGTACCCGCGCTAATGGCGAGGACTCGGAAGTCCGCCGTTGCACCTGGGTCCAGCCCACCTGCCGTCTCGTTGCACACCCGGAACGTCACGGTATCAGCCGTGGGAATCCCGTGTGGGACCGTAAAGGTCAGTGGAAGGTCCGCCGAGGTCAAGGTGATGACCAAGGAGTCGTTCGCGGCCACCCCAGTCACCGTGACCGCCTGCGCTTCGCAGACGTTCGCAGCAACCGAGTTGTCCGTCGTATCCAGGTCCACGTTGGTCAGCGTGTACACCTCGATCCGAGTCACCAGGGCAACACCCGTAGTGCCTCCGACCACGATACCAGCAGTGTTCGAGTCACCCAGCACGATAGTACCGTTGGACTCGCCTCCGGCACCACCCCGAATGACCACATCACCACCGTCTTCCGTACCAGCACCCGCTGTGGCCGCACCTCCCGTGATGTTCACCTGCCCACCATCGGAATCCGCAACCGCAGCACCCGCACCTCCGGTGAGGTTAGCCGCCCCACCGTCAGCCGCATCGCCAGTAAGACCACCTGAGGCCCCACCGACAACACTTGCCGCGCCTCCAGCCGTAGCAGAGGCTGTCCCTCCTGCTCCACCTGTCAGGGAAGCAGCACCACCTGTTGCACCTGTCGCACCAGCACCACCAGCACCTCCGACAGCCGCGAAGGCTCCACCGTTACCAGTCGTGTTACCGAAACCGGCCTGGATGGTCAGCGCATCGCCCGCCGTAGCCGCAGTGGCCTGGTCAGCAGGACGAATGGTCCGCGCCGTATCCTCCGCGAAGATCAGGTTCGAGGCCAGTGAGCCTGTCACCGTGATGTTGTCCGCAGCCGCGTTACCGAGAGTCACCGCCCCGTCGAGAGTAGTTGCACCCACGACGTTGAGGATCGCCCCGACAGTCGCGTTCCCTGACAAGAATAGCGCACGAGGACGGGTCGCACCCGCCGCGCCGATATCGAACGAGGCATCCGTGAAGATGACGTTTGAGTTGATCGTCCCCGTCACGGTAATCAGGTCCGCAGCAGCGTTGCCGAGTGTTACCGCGCCATCGAGCGTTGTGGCACCCACAGCGTTGAGGGTGCCTCCGATGACCGCGTTTCGCCCGAGAAAGAGATCGCGTGGCCGACTCGCAGCCACCGCCCCGATGTCATCTATGTTGTCAGTCGCCCAGAGCATGTCGCCCGAGGCGTCCAACTCGATGACCGCTACGCCACCAGTGGTAAAGCCCAGCCGGTCAGCCGCAACCAGGTAGATACCAGTGTTAGTATCACTGGTGAACCCGATAGTGGGAGCCGCAGCCGTGCCGTCCCCGAAGCGCAGGAAGGCGTTGGTAGGAATCAGGCTGATCCCTGTGGTCTGAATCCGAACGATTTCCGCACCACCCGCAGCGAGAGACCACTCGTTCGCTGCACGTCGATACAGGCCGTTGTCCGTGTCGTTGTGGAAGTAGAAAGCGGGACCCGCCTCACTCCCGTCCAACGCGCCGAACGACTCCTGCACCAGAGCCCATGCGGCAGGCACGCCCATCAAGAGCGCACCCAGCATGAACCCGACTACAAACTGCTTGAGAGTCTTCATAGTTTATCGCCCCCTTCGCTCTCTGATTGCACTACTTACTATTAGTATCCTTAGTTGGAGCCTTCTTGTCAATCGGCTTGGGCGGGTCCATCTTGGGAGGCTCCTCACTCCCCTCGATGGGGGGATGGATGAGCACCCGGCGACCAGGAAAGCCATACTTCGTGCCATCTTCCCACTTGGAACCTGGGGGGATGGTCTTCCCATCCGAGAACTCTTTGAGAGTCTTGACCAGCTCGTTGACCCGTGGGGCTGTCTGATTGGCCCACGTCCAGAGTGCGGTGTGCTGCTGGTAGAGGATGTATCCCTGCCAGATCAAGGCTACGGACAGGACTGCGAGGACCCCAAAGACTGCTGGTTTGCCGTACTGCTGCCACATTCTTTCCTCCTGTAGATCAGTTTAGGTCACGTCATCGATGCACAGCGCGTTGTCACGCTGGCAGTAGTACACGGTAGCTACTTCCACCAAGCCCCCAACAATCCGCGAGAAGCTCCCCACGCAGGAAATCTCGTGCCCGAAGTGGGCTCCTGCTGGAGTCCCGGCCCAATCTCGATACCGCACATGGGCATTGGAGGGGCCTGCCTGCCCCGCGAGCGGAGAGGCCGTCAGTTCGTGATCCGTGGGAGAGTACGAACACTGGAAGGCTCGCCCCTGTGAATCGTGGACGTAGCCCAACTCTGAGCGGTCATCCTCGCCCAGATGGCGCCGACCGTACTGCTCTTGGGAGTAGCTCGCCGTGGTTGCTGTCGCACACTCTGATGTCATGCTCATTGAGTACACCTCCTAGGTACACAACGTCGCACTTTTTGCTACCTTTTATTACTGATAATACAAAATGTTCACGGTGGCATCGCCAGCCGTGCGGATCATCTGAAACCGAGCGATGGACCCTGAGCACACGACGATGACATCGCCCGCATCCACCTGAATCCCAGTCGTGGCAGTTGGGGCGGTCCCATCATCTCGGTAGCGAATGCTGGCTCCCCGAACCCCTATGACCGCGCTATTCGCACCCGTGGGGACAGTAAGGCTGATGGCAGTATCCGAGATCGTGAGGGCTGTCTGGGTGCCCCCCGCGTTGCGAAGAGGGCGATCCAGCAATCCGGGACACAGAGGAGGAGACTGGTAGGTCTGCTCAGCCCCCCATGCGGAAGGGGTGAGTAGTAAACCAAGCACACACAAAAGTAAACCCGTCCAATATTTACTCATTAGAGCCCCCTCCAAGTAGTGACCATGGCTAGAAAGGAACGTCTTTTAAGACCTGTTCGAGCTGGTCAAACTGCTCGCGGGGCATCGCTTCCATGGCGTCCCCGGTGAGCTCCTTCGCACCAACCCCTCCACCTGTGCGAGAGACGCCAGGCCCCGCCGTGTGGGCGAACCGGGCCTCTTCCTCGCGCTGCTTGGCAGCCGCGTTGCGCTTCGCAGTCACGGTCTCGAATAGATCACCTCCGCGCAGGTACTTCCACGCAATCTCGCGGGTCACGATCTGCCCCCGCTTGCCTTCAGAAGCCACGAGCGCCTCGATCTCCTTGCGGTGCTCGAAGGCTTCCGAGTTCGCAGGATCGGAGTAGAAGATGGCAGCATCCTGCGCCATCTGACCTGCCCTGGCGTTGTCCTGCAACCCCTTGAGGTGGGGCTGGATAGCCTTGTTGATGGCGTCACCCAGGAAGTCCGCACCAGGCGTAACCTTCCCAGGCTCCACCTCCGCGTCCTTGGTAAGCGTGGCCTCCTGCGCCGTCTTCAGCTCCTCACCGATGGCCTTCATGGCATCCTTGATGCCCTGAGTCACTCCAGCTTGGAGCTTCTCTACGTCCACTGCGGGCGTGGCATCCTTCACATCCTTCTGATCCTTCACATCGTCTGGCATGTTACCCTCCGTTTAGGTTAGAGTTAGGTCACTGGAAAGTGTAGCACATAGAATCACTATCACACAACCTGTTTCCGCCACTCCACGAAGACAGCCTTGATCCGGGGGTCAATGCTTGGGATGGTAGAGATGGCCGTATCAAGCGCGACTGCAAGAGGTGAGAGCGGGGCAGGTTTTGTGGGGTCATGTGCGGCATGCACAGCTTGAACAGCGGCGATTTGTGCAGAGGTCATCCGTAGATCAAACGTGAAAACCCCATCGGCTCCCCAACTGAATGGCAGACCAAGGAGCCCAGCGGCTTGCAATTCGCTTGGGAACGATGGGCCAATTTTCAGCATAATTAGCCTCGAATCAATGCAGTGCTGAATGTAGGACCATTTTTACTGTTCGCCGTGCCGCCGCCCCATGTTCCTGTTGTCACACCATTCACAGCCCCAAAGAGCGTGACGTAATGATATCCTTCACTCAATCCACTCTTTGCTAGAGAGAGGCCAAATGCGGTGTACGTTGCTGTAGCAGGAGTCTGTGCCAAGGTGCTAGCTTCCTCAATCGCGCCTCCATCGAAGTCAATCGCGGAAAAGACTGCGCTAGAAGCGGTGTTATTAACATGATATCCGGCTATACCCACCAAGACAGCCTCATCGCTCCATGTTAAGAACTCGATACGAATTTCAGTATTGATTTCAACAAATGTCGTGCTAGAGGTTGAGCGGTCTGTCGTAAATCTAGATTGCCCCCCAATTCCCCGACGGGCGTAATACGAGATGACAAAACGTTGTCCGATGGAGTCCACGAATTGCCCAGGTGTTGACCCTTCAGTACGAATCATCCCCACGAGAGTCCGCGTAGCATCCGCACTCTTGGTTTCAACTCCAAAGGAGGTATTCGTGACATGTCCTGTGGTCGAGAGTTCAAGTGTCGTCGTTCCCGCGCTATCAAAGGCATACACGAAGTATGTGGTATTCGCAACGAGCCCCGCATTGGAGATCGTGACAGCAGCAGTAACCGCACGAGTGACCCAGACGCTGCTCACTTGAAGGGGAATGACTCCTACCCCAAGCTGAATTTCTATCGCGCTATTACGGGTGACTCGGGAAGTACCAATGGGGTTGAACGGGACCGTCCAAGTAGGGTTCGCCGCCGCTCCTTGAGTGGTCAACGTGTATCCAGCCGTCCCAGGGCCAAGAGCCGCCACGGTTCCAGCTCCACTGAAGTACCACACATTTCCTTGGGCTGTGGCAGAGAAATCCCCTCACGTACCCCCCCGCCCTGTAGCCAGAATCCCCGTGGTATCCGCAATAGCCCGCGTAGTGATCTGGGTCAGGTTGTCAAGAGTGATCGTGTTGGGGACATCCGCGTCCACCAGAGCAGCACATGTGAGGTTTCCAGAAGCAGCAATTGCTGTAGCGAACTGGTTCACCGCGCAATCTGTGGGATTCGCAGCAAGGGCAGTAGCCGTCGCAGCGAGGTCAATGGTAATGGTATTGGGGACGTCTGCATCCACGATCCCAGCGCACGTGAGGTTCCCACTCGCAGCAATAGCAGTGGCGAATTGGTTAGCGAGACAATCTGTGGGGTTAGCGGCCAGGGCCGTAGCGGTGGCGGCAAGAGTGATCGTAATAGTATCAGGAACGTCCGCATCCACGAGAGCTGCGCAGGTAAGGTTTCCACTTGCGGCTATCGCAGTAGCAAACTGTGTAGCGATGCAGTCCGTAGGGTTGGCAGCCAGCGCTGTAGCTGTTGCAGCGAGGGTGATGGTGATAGTATCGGGAACATCAGCGTCCGCGATGGCTGCACAAGTCAACGCCCCAGAGGCCGCAATCGCATTGGCGAACTGGTTTACAGCACAGTCAGCCGGGTTGGCCGCGAGGGCAGTAGCAGTTGCCGCATTCCCAGTCGTGCCCACGTTGATGGGGTCGGGGAGGGACAGTGTAATAGAACCAGCCCCATTGGTGACTGTGACCTGGCTCAGAGTCCCCGTGATGGCCGCAGCTACCGGAGCCAACCCCGTGGACCCGATGAGGAGCTGACCATTTGTCAAGGCAGCCGCATCATCAATGGCTCCACCAGCCCCCGTGACCACGATGCGGCTTGCTGTGTGTCCAGAGAGCGTCAAGTCTGAGAAGGTGGGGGTGGCTGCCGTATGGATGTTCTGGGGAGTGGAGAGTGTCACCGTGACATTCGCACCATCATCTGTCACAACGACCTGGTTGGCTGTTCCAGTCAACACCCGTTCAGCCGTGAGGGTGCCTTCAGCCGTGATGGTGACATAGGAGAGCCCAGTCCCAGCTCCTCCTCCTCCACCCCCTGCGCCCCCACCACCTCCAAGGGGAAGAATCTGCGCCGCACCCATCGCAGTCCATCCAAGGAGGATGCCTGCGAGCAGTCCAGCGAGGAACTTCTTGAGACTAGTTCCCATAGTAGGAGACCTGCACCGTGGCGCTCGTGGCGGTATCGGCAATCATACGAAAGCGTGCAAGGCTGGTACCACAGATCAAGATAGACTCTCCGTCCTCCATGAGGTGCCCCACATCAGCCGTAGGGTCCGTGCCATCGTCTCGGTAGCGCAGAGCGGCTCCATCGGTATTAAGAATGGCATAGTTGGCTCCAGCGGGGAGCGTGAGACTCGTGACCACGGCTCCCACCGTCAAGCTCTGGAAGCCCCCCAAGTTCCGCTGGGTGTGGTCTATTCCAGGGCACCATCCAGCCTCGGCGTAGGCGACGGTGAACAGTAAGCCGAGGAAGAATGCAGCAAGGAGCCTCATGCGAGCCCGATCATCTTACGGTACTGCTTGATGAGGTAGATGTCGTTCTCAGACATCCGGGTGAAGTTCACACCCTGACGCACGAGCTCCCGGCGGTCCTCATCCATCAAGCCGTCGAGGAGCGGATCGTAGGAGACAGGAGTGCCCCCAGGGATGCCAATGGTAATCTTGACAGTCTGGGAGACCCCGTAGTGTTTGGCCACACCTTATCCCCCCCGCTTACCGCGCACAGCCCCGAAGAAGCCCTTTTGACGCTTGGTCAAAGGCTCCCCATGTACTTCCCCATGGCGCAAGATTTCCCCTGCTTTGGATGGGCTAGGAGCACCCTTGCGCTCAGATGGAAGAGATGCCTGCGCGGGCTTGGTCTTGGCGTAATCAGACTTGTGCGGCATGAGAAACTCCCCTTCTCCGAGAGATTGGGACCTTGGGACCAAATGGGAACTTTTCCCCTTCCCTTTTCCGCTGAAATTCCTCCAAAGCATCCTCCGCAGCTTCTTGGAGAGATTGAAGTTCCGCCGGGTCACTAGCGAGTGCGGGCTTCACCCGAGCGTGGTGCATCTCTCGATCATTTTTCTTGGCCATCGTGTGTCACCTCATGTTTTTATCGTAGTAATCCGATGCGGACTTCCGCTGGGCAGGAGTCCATGGCCTACCCCCCGACTTCTTGTGGCCCGCTTCCGCCTTCTCCATGTACTCATCTTTGTGACCGTCAGCCGCAGCGGGGGGCTTCGTAGTGGCAGGCTCCTGAGACCCGGTGGGCAATCCCTGGACGACACCAGGCTTGGTCGCTTCCTGAGCCGCCTCGATCTTCTTCTTGTACTCGCTAACACTCCCATGCTCAGCCATTAGAACACCTTTCCTTTCAGCTTACCTTCAAGTTGGGCCACGGTCTCTTCCACCGATCCCCCGATGGGGGCCACCATCGTGCTTCGCTGCATCGCTTGAGCAGCCTTGACCAATCGGGGGTCAGACTGCTTTGGAACTCCTGCGACTGAGGCTTCCTCAGCCGCCAAGGGTGGCTTCGTGCCTGCAATCCCGGTCTCGGTCGCAGCAACCGCATCCTGCGCGGGAAGCAGCGAGGAGGCTGCCAACCGCTTCAGGTCAGCCGCTTCTTGAGCAACAGGATCAAAGTAGAGCATTATCCACGCCTTCCAAATGGAACGGGGGTACGTCGAACCGAGATGGAGTGTGGGGATTTCTCACGCGGCAGGGCGAGCTCGTAGTTCGCATCCGGCTTGTCAAAGGTGTAACGGCTATCGGGCCGATTACTCGGGGGGCGATAGGGTTCACCAGTGCGCCGCGCTGTCCACTTTCCAAAGGTCCGCTCACCCTTGCTAATGTACTCCCCCGGTGGCTTCATGTCAAATGCGTGCATGAAGAAGTCCGTGTACCCCATCGGCTTCTTGGTCTTCTTGTAGAAGTTCCCAAGGAGCCACTGTCCCGCCTTGGGATGCGTTCCTGTGTAGGTCCCATTGTAGGTATTGGAGGGGCCAAACGAGGGGCCGAACTCCTCTGCATGCGGGTACATCCGGTAGTACACATTCACCTGGACGTAGTTCGGATGGGACACATGCGTCCAGGGGGAATAGCGCGGGGGATGGACCACTTCGAGATTCGGTGCATCGGGCGTCCACACCAGCACAGAGAGTGCCTTGGGGTCGCTCTGGCGGGCCAGCATATCTACCATATAGACGCCCTCTGGGGCGAAGGCTTCTGCTCCCATGGCGAGTTGGGGCTTGGGCTGGAGTCCAGCGGTTGAGTGAACACCAGTCATAGAGAAATGCTTGGTCTGCATGCCCCACCACCCGCGAGGCCCCACGACGACGAATCGCGCGAGGAAGGCCCGCTCCTGGAATCGCGCCCTAGCATTCAACTGCTGGGCCATCTCCTGCCCACGACGGCGAGCCTCTACGATGTTCTGGGATTGGACCAGAGGCTCACGGGAGACTTGGCTCGGTTGAAGGGCAGCCATCAGTGCTTCCCCTCCGTGATGGGAGGTTCCTTGTACCCCTCAGTGGCGAGCGTATCGCGCATGGCCTTGAGCTCCTCCAAGAGGGCAAGCTGACCTTGATAGAAGGGCACCTTCTCAGTTGCACACTTCGCCATGGTACCGATGACCCGCTCGCGGACCCAGAGCAAGTGAGACTCGACCCATGGCCACGGGATCAGCTCGCTCATGCGTTCCATTAGCCCTCTTGACCTCCGCCCCCGCCCACGACGGATTCACGGGTCGGTCGCTCAGTCGCTGCACGCGCACCAGACGACGCGGGACCCGGAGCCTTCCCCGGTGCGGTTATGCCCCCTTGCATCATCGCCTGAATCGCCAGCTCCGCTCCGCGCTCTTGCGGAGTCATCTGCCGGATCACATACGCGAGACGCTTCTCCCCCAGCAGGTCCTTCCAGAAGATGCGCGAGATGAGCCCCCAGTCGATGGTCCACCCCTGCAAGCGGAGCGTATCCGCCATGCGGGAGAGGGACTGGATGAAAATAAGCGCCTGGCTTGTTTGCGCCTGAAGGTCCTGCATCCGGTTGGCCCCAGTCCACTTGAAGTGCCAACCCCCGTAGAGATCATCCACTGTGAGTTCCATGGGTTGGAATCCCTCTGCGCCAGGAATCTGGATGACTTGCTCCTGGGGCACGAAGGCGAGAGTCAAGTGATAGAGGTCCTGAATAGTTGGGGTGAGGCAGTCTTCTTCAATCGCACGTGCATCACCTACGATGTCAGCCGACGCGAGAGAGATGAGACTCCCCACCGCACCGCTCCCGCGTGGTAGGCCACGGGGCACTTGGCCCTGAGAGAGCGGTGGAACTTGACCTTCCATGTACGCGAGCGTGAAGGCTGCGGCCCGCATGGCACTCTGGGAGGTATCAGGAATCTCCAACATCTTCACGCCGTCAGGATCGCCATACCACTTGCGACGGTAGCCAAAGACGAAGGAGTCAGCCCGCTTGACCCGCGTGGTGTCGATGATAACCGGGGGACCACTTGTCACAGCCCGCGCTTCCTCACCCTGGTTAAACTGGTCATTGAGAAGAATCTGCAAGCCTTCCAGGTCAGCCCCGACGCTCGGCGTGTAGTGCTGGGAGGGAAGTTCCCGCGAGACCGACATGCGGTAGGGTGCGCGGGGGTATGCCGCCCGATGCACGCGCACGATGCGAGGCCCACCAGTCACGTTATGGGCGAGCCAGATGTGGAGCCATCCCCCCGAGAGCCCGCGCAGGAAGAGTTCGGTGATTTCCACGAAGTTCTGCTGCACAAGACTTCGATCATCCTGAGCCTTATCGCCACCTGTAACCGTCTCCTCCGGGGTGAAGAGGCCCGAGACATCGAAGCGCATCTGGAGATGCTGGGGGAACTTGGGGCGCTGGAGGTCGCTGCGCGGGATGGCATCGGCCACCTTTCGGTCCACCGCATCCTGGTACTCTACCCACGGCATGATGACATCCTCCATGACGATGATGGCATCATCGGCCCCCATGGAGGTCTCAGGCCAGATGAAGAAGTTGAAGGGGTCCACGGCGCGAGTGGATGGCCATGTCTGCTTCACCGACCCGACGAACCGACCATACTCCACGGTGGGGACTTGGATTTTCTGGACGGTGTTCTTGGTGATGCACCGGGAGTAGAGCAGGCGCGTGCGAACGAGTTGCTCCACCACCCGGCGAACCTTGATGTGATCGTTCAAGAGCCAGCTCATATACCGCTGGGTGGCATCCCCATGCGTATCAGCAGCCAAGTCCCGCTCGTTGCCAGGGAAGGCGTTGAAGAACTCATGGTGGGGCATGAGCTGTTGCACGACACGGGCGACGTACCGCTCGATCACCCGGCGATAGGCGGGGATGAAGTGGTTGAACTCAGACTTGTAGTAGGAGTAGGTCTGAACTCCCATCCAGGCGTGGTGGGATTTCAACCACTGGTCATCAACAATCTGACGGCGCTTGCGGATCAGCTCAACCAGGGGAGCGAGCTTATCCCGCAATTCCTCTTTCCCACGAAACCGATCCTTGGGGTCGAGTGATTTATCAGCCACGGTCTTCTTGCCCCTTTCGCGCATCCTCGATCATCTTGTTGAGCGCACGAGTCCAAGGATCACGGAGGCCCCCCTCACGGGTCAGGGGCCCGCGGAGTGTCCAATCCAGTTCTCGCCGGGATTCACCAGGCAGGCCAAACATGACGCGGGGGTCAGTCGCATCCAGCTTGAGCTGCATATCGGGGTCCATCAGCATGGCGCGGAGGTGGTGCTCCGCTCCGTAGCGCACCGAGTCCATGTAGTCATCATAGAACCCATCCTTGATGGGCTCATCCTTCTGCGACTTCCCGATCTTATCCTGGGCCAAGTGGTAGCCTCCAATGAACGCTTCGATTGTATCCCGACACGTCCGATGAATCAAGAAGCGTGGTTGGCCACACTCACAGACCGGGAGGGCCAAGAAGCGCCGGATCATCTCCACCCCTGGAGAGACCGGGCACCACTTGTAGTCGATGGAGATACCAAGTTGCGTTTGGGCAAGCAAGATCGGGCCAGGCCCATGGTCATCCACCTTCGCCCCTGAGCGGTCCCCACAATACTCATACATCTCACTGGATTGACCAGGGAAAAGCTGTTTAGATTTGTGGAGAACCTCTTTAATGAAGGGGAGGCCCTCGATCTTGGCTCCGTCCAGCTCACTCAGGATATGCCAGTGAACCTGGCGCTTGTGGCACAGGAAGAATTGGTGCCAGTGCGCGGCGGGGTGGCGGTACCCGAAGTCGAAGCTCACCACCAAGGAGGGATTCATGTCCGAGATGACAGGAAGCCCGATATGGCGCTCCGGCTGGAAGGTTGGAAAGGCGGGAGCTCCCTCCGGGGTGAAGCCGTACTCGCCCTCCACGATGCGCTGAACTTCCGCTGAGGTGTTGCCCCCGATCAAGTCGGCCAGGTAGCCAGGAGGGTTGTGCGGGTTGCTTCGGGTGGACACCTTCATAAAGCGGAAGCTGGTATTTTCAAACCGACCAGGAGCCACCTCGGTGCGCTCGGTCCACGTCCGCGCCTCTTCCCCGAAGCGAGATCGGAGCCAGTGGGTGCGATGGGGCGGGTTACTCAGGAGCACGCCCTTCAGGTAGGGACCCGCGATAGCCAAGCGGAGTCGCCCTTGGAGCTTGGTGAAGGTGGACTGGGGCTCCTCAAGAGCCTCATCAATCAGGAAGCCACCGTACTCAGGGCCGAGCCAGCGGCCCACGTTCTGGGACTCGCGGAAGAAGACTTCGGAGTCATTAGGGAGCACGATCCGGTGATACCACCCGTCCCGGTTCTCTCGCCCGGTCCAGTCCAACCCGCTGCGCTCCAGCACCTCCATGAAGATGCGCTGGGTGGAGTCGTGCAAGAGAGGGTAACTCCGGCGAGCGATGACCAGACGGTTGCCAGGAATCTTCGCAGCGAGCAGGAGGAAGAGGATGCACGCGGCCAGCGTCTTGGCGGACCCGTAGCCCCCCTGCACATAGCTGTACTTCTCTGAGGAGTGGATCAGCTCAAGCTGGTGCGGGATCGGGTGGGTATGCTTCCGGTACAGGGGGCAGTGGATGTCGTTGCAGGGCGGGAAGAGGTTCTCAACGCGCACGACGTTTCGCCTTGTTCCAACTCAGGTCCCCAACGGACTCGACCAGAGCCTTCCTCAGCGTGTATCGCTCGAACTCTCGTGGGGCCACCAACGTCCGCAGATGGTAAATCCGCACGATCATCTTCCGCCCAATCGTGGTGCGGTCACGCACATCTCCATCTGCGAAGATTTCCTGCGCTATCGTGATGTCATCATTGGTCTCGCTCACGATCACTCCAAACGTCAGAGTGGGAATGGCCAGCGGGGCTTCCTTGGTTCCCACTGCGTCATCCCAAAGCACCCCAACGACTTTGATCTTCTCCTTATCCACGCCGCGTCTCCTTCGGGATGAAGTCCTCGATGGTGGACATGCGCCTCACCTTGGGCCGCTTCATCTTGGCGAGATTCTGAACCACGGAGATGAGTTCCTTGTCGTCGGGCTGGAGGACATAGCCACTATCGAGCTTGGCCTGCCCGGTCTCTACAAGGTCCCGCATGATGCGCCAGGCTTTGCCGATGAGCGCAGCAGCCGCCTCGTCATCTACTGGCGGTGATTCGGGATCGCGCTGTGGAGCGCCGGGTTCCACGACTTCCGACCCAGTAGTCGCACTCCCACCCACCGCCACCACGACATCGGGGAGAATCGCCCGAAGGGGCTCCGATTCTGGATCACCAGGCGGAGCCGCTTGTCGGACATCTTCCGTGTCAACCGTTGGTTCCATAGCGAGTACCCCGTTCGATAGTGAATGTCATGCTCATCACACGCATCGGAGTAGAAGTCGGGGACTCCGGTACAGTGGTTCCCCCCAAGTTGCTTGGCCCGCTTGCGGACCTCCACCCAGTACGAGCTAGATCGAGGTGGGATAAAGCAGATTGCAGATGCGGCCATGTCCTGAGTAGGCTCCTTGCTGCTCGATGATGAAGGTCTCAGCCTCCGGGTCCGTGCGGCCAGACACCATGTAGTCAGGAGTTTGGCCTGATACATGGATCGCCACAAATCGCTCAGGGAGCTCCTCTGGCAGACTGATGAAGAAGTGCCAGATTTCGTCCCCTTCAACTTTGACAAAGCGTGCCTCCAAACGGGGGATGATCTGATCCCCCACATCACATGGGGAGTGCGTCACACCTTCTTCTTCAAGCGTCCACTGAGGGTCCTTGAAGAGGGAGTCGATGGTCTTCCACGGGAACATCTCGCTCCCATCCGTGTGCCCAACGAAGCTGGCGACTGCGGTAAGTGTGATCCCCACACCGAGCAGGAATCCGTATAGCAAGAAGAGGAGCCGATCACGCACCACGCAACTCTCCCTCCATGTACTCGTGGATGATACGCTTCACGAGGTCCAGCCCATACTCCACGGCCTTGTCATCCATCTCCAAGGTCATGTGGTAGATTCCCCCAGATGGAAACGTGAGCTTGAGTTCTAGCATCATACACTCCTCAACACCTTTTGGTGGAGCGGGGAGAGAGGATGTTCAGAGACTACCATCCCCCCTCCCATGCGCCCCTTCGCCTGGTTAGGGTCCCCGTACCCCGCCAAGCGATTTCTGAACATCCTGTAGCGTACCCGATGGCGGGCTCCCTGTCAATCGCCTCCACCGCTCCACTTTGATGCAGAGCATGGGCTTCTTGAACGCGAACTCCGAGCTGCCGCCTTCCGGTTGCAGCATGGGAACCAGTCCTGGGTAGTGAAAGTACAGGTCTTTCTCCTCGGGAGCTTCCGAGTATCCGTGACTATAGACCAGCTCCATCCATGGCTCCTCTCCCTGCTGGTGAGCCATGCAGGACTCGTACATCGGGTAGGCGTTCACAGGAGACTACGCGGGGACTTCAGCCCACCACTGGCAGGGCGTGATGTGCTTGTCGTGGTCAAACGGAGCCGTGATCGAGGGGATGAGCCTCCCCTGCTCGATGTGCCCATAGTAAATGTGGGAGGGGTGGTTGCTTTCTGAAGGGTAATAGGCACCCACGAACTTGGTTGATTCATCGGAGAAGATGAGCCACTCGTCGCCAATCACATAGACGTTGAGCGTGACTCCCTCGCACGGTCTCACCCGAGGCGGGGATTCGGCGAGGTCCACCACTTCCGGCATGTTGTAGAAGGGGAACTCAGGAGCTTCCTCTCCCCAGACGGGGGCAAGTCCGATGACCCAGATGGTGAGGCCGATGATGAGAGCTGTGATGTAGCGCATTGATGTCACCTCGGCTGCGGCATGGACTGACCCAACGCCTGAAGCGCGGGGACCACCCATGCGTACTTGGGGTTGACTGCGACGTACGCCGCTGCGAGCACCATGCCCGCGTGGACGCCTCGCTCCCCCCAGGCGTAGAGTTTCTCCTGCCAGGTTGGTAAGGTTGGTGGAGCTGTGTCTCCCATGGGACCCTCCGTTTGTTCGATGGGGTGGAACATCTGCCACTCAGCATCGCACCCGCAGGGTCCTCTTGTCAAGCCCGCGCAAATCGCCCACGGCGCGGCCGGATTCCCGCCACCGCAACTCTCTCGTTGCGAAGCCCTTCTCTCACCGCAACTCGTCGGATGCGTCTTGTCAGAAAGATTGGTGGTTTTTTTCTGACACGCTCACACGCGCGCGGGTATAGCCGGACAGGCAACCCCCAGACCCAGGGGGGCCCCTATAGCCGGGATG
>ERZ1292625.1638-Hain-H41-01um-R1-1638-length-25171-cov-26_pt1 | contig 25171 bp, 34 predicted proteins | sample MGYA00564400_ERZ1292625 | MGnify/ENA primary metagenome ERZ1292625 (study PRJEB36523, sample SAMEA6512639) | groundwater metagenome | collected 2019-01-08 | study: AquaDiva: Metagenomics assemblies of 32 groundwater samples | reverse complement strand
GTTCATCTGCGCAACCTTTCGAGATTTTCCAATCAAATTAAGGGGTTTTCGTTTCAGACTAAAGCAGTCCTGTTGGTTGGAGCCTATGGCTAAAGTTAAATCACAAAATAAAGTTGATGAGATACTCAAGGTCCCTGTCACGCTCGCCGATTTCAAATTCAAGAAAATGTCCGGCTCATGGGACATAACTTTTGAGTTGCAAGCGGAAAATCTTGCGCTTGGCAAGCCGTTAATGGACAGCATGGGGGATCACTTTGTTTTGACGCTGGTAAAAGTTGACAGCAATCAAGCGTTGGAAAATACTCTGGGCGGAAAGGTGAGCCTTTAATGGCGGACTATTCGGTCAACACTATCGCAGAGGTTCTGCTTCTTGACCCTCGCCGTATCCAGCAAATGGCGAAGGAGGGGATTATCCCGCGCATGGCGGCGGGCAAGTATGACCTCGTTGCCTGTGTACACGGATACATCCGCTATCTCCGCGATCAGGCCAAGGGCCGCGACCCTGAGCGCGTGGCTGAAGAAAAAAAGATAACGAAAGAAAATCGGCTTTTGAAAGAGCTTGCCCGTAAACAGAAAGAGGGCTTGTTGGTGGATGCCGAAGAAGTTCGGCGGTCGCTTGCTAAAGCATTTACTGACGTAAAGACGCGTATCCGTTCCGTTGCGCCTAAGAGTGCACAAGCGATAGCGCACCTGAAAACAGAAAAAAAAGTTGAGCGTGAATTGATAGCTGAGATACAGAAGATACTACAGCGTGAGCACGATGAAGCCTTAGAGGAATTGAGCCATTGGAAGGGATAGAGATTGTAATTGAGGGCATGGGATTCCTTGCCCCGCCTCCGCCGCTGACCTGCTCACAATGGGCCGATCAGTATCGCTACGTTGCCTCAGGCCCGTTCCCCGGCCGATGGTCTACTGACAGGACACCCTATCTCCGCGAACCTCTGGATTGCATCACTGACCCGGCGGTGGAAGAAATCGTAATCATGAAACCTACACGGGTTGGAGCTACTGAGGGCGTGATTAATAATGCCCTTGGTTTTTATATGCACTACGACCCCTGTCAGATGCTCTATGTGCAAACCTCATTGGAGGAAGGGCGCAAATATTCAGGGGAGATACTTATGCCCTTGATTGACGCTACGCCTGTATTGAGGGAACGCGTATCGCGTGAGAAGATAAAGAAGTCAAAGCAGACTCAATTACACAAGACTTTCCCGGGCGGCAACCTTGCGATTGTCGGCGCGAAGTCCCCTAAAGGTTTCCGAATGGTCTCAAAGCGCATTGTTATATGCGATGACATAGACGGGTATGAGGCGAATAAAGAGGGCGACGTTGTAGGCCTTGCCCGTGGACGTGCAAAGGACTATTGGAATAAAAAGATTATTCTTGTTTCGAACCCTACTACCGAAGGTATAAGCCGTATTCATAACGCCTTCCTTGCTTCAGATCAGAGATACCGTCACGTGCCTTGTCCTCATTGCGGAGCGTATCAGGTTTTAAAGTTCGGCGGAAAGGATGATGACTACGGCCTTAAGTGGACAGATACACACTCTGAGGTCTGGTACGTCTGCGAGCATTGTCATGCAAAGATTTACGAATATCAAAAAATAGAAATGGATAAGCTCGGCGAATATAGGGCTGAAGCTCCGTTCCACGGGATAGCGGGGTTTCACCTGAACCCCCTTCTTTGTGCATGGCATCCGTGGGCCGATTTCAGAAAAGAATTCCTCGCCTGCGAGGGTAACCCTTATAAGCTCATGGTCTTTGTCAATCAATGGTTGGGCGAGGTCTGGAAGGAAAATGCGGACAGCAAACTGGACGCGGACATTCTTTATTCGCGCAGGGAAAACTATTCCGCAGAAGTCCCGGGCGGGGTAATGGTATTGACTGCCGCCGCCGACGTGCAGGATTATCGAGTAGAGATAGAAATCAGAGGTTGGGGGCCGGGCGAAGAATCATGGATAATCGAGCATAAGATAATAAACGGCAGGCTACTTGAGGAAAAAATACAGGGCATCCTCGACGATTATCTACTTAGGACTTGGAGACATGAATCAGGGATACTTATGGGATTGTCCAGAGTTGCCATTGACTCAGGCGGACACTATACGTCACAGGTGTATGAGTTTTGCAAGGCTCGCGAATCGCGTGGTGTTTATGCTGTAAAGGGTTCGAGCAATCAAAAGGGCGATGTACTTGACGGAAAGATAACACGCCGTAAGGATGCAGTGTTTCAAATGGTAGGCGTAACCGCTTGCAAGGATATCCTTTATGGCAGGCTATCCAATACAGGTTCGGATTCAGGTAGGATTCATTTTCCGATGTCACTGGACAAAGAATTTTTCAAACAATATTTTGCGGAAAAATTGAAAGTCTATAAGTCTTCACGCGCGTATGAGCTTATGCCCGGCAGACGCAACGAGGCCATAGACCTGCATAGCTATAATCTCGCCGCGCTCAGGCTTTACAACCCTGACTGGGACGATCTCAGGCGGCGCGGTATCGGCGGCATGGATAGGACGCGGCTAGTGTATAAACACCATTCGCGGGATAAGCATTGCGATGAATCAATTAAGGTCGTGGCATCCTTCCCCTTGGTTCTGTGTTGTGATTTCAGGAAGGACTTGTTGACATGGATGCTATGCCAAACCGACAAGCGCAAGGTTTGGGTTGTCGATGAGATAGCCCTGAGAAACGCAACCACGATGGAGATGGCTGTAGAAGTCCTGAAGCGGTACGGCAACCATACGGCAGGCTTTATCGTTTACGGTTCGGCGGTAGGTACGATCAAGGCATCAACGGGTAAATCGGACTATGCGATTTTAAAAGACATGGGATTTAACAGACAGGCTGTGAAAATAACTAACCCGCCCGATGCGGATAGGATAAACGCTGCAAACAATATGCTGGAGGATTTATCAGGTGCGGTGCGATTAACGTACCATCCGCAATGCACATTCCTTCGCAAGGATTTTGATCAGGCCATGTGGACAGAGGACATGACTGACATTGACAGGACTGACTTTGGTAGAGGGAACGCGTCCGATTCGTTAGGATACTTTATTCATGCGGAGTTTCCGATGCGGATGCACAAACCTAACGCGGCAAAACGATTTTATAAATAGGAGAGCCATGACTAAACTACTATACAGAGTTGATGAAGCCGCTTACGTCCTCGCCATATCACGCCGTCAGGTTTACAGGTTGATAGATATCGGGGAATTGATAGCCCACAATGACTCGCCCGGGCGCAAAGGATTGCGGATCGTGGTAGCGTCTGTTGGCGCGTATGCGGAAAAATATGTGCAGTTAGAAAGATAGCGCGCCTAAACGTGCATATATACGCCTAAGCAGTTTTGAGTTCTTACGGTATAAAGATATGCTATATCAAACTATCTTATACCGTGGAGCCAATGACCGCAGAAGAGCTTGTAAAAACTCATAGTGATTACGATGCCTTCATAGACGAATGGCTCTTCTTCGTGCGCTCATACCTCGGCGGTAAATTTTATCGCGATGGGGATTACCTACTTAAGCATCCGTTCGAGAGCGATGACAACTACGCCCGCCGCAAGTCAATCGCATACTTTTACAATTACTGTGCCCCGATCGTAGATATATTCACATCATACCTTTCCAAAAAACAACCTGAAAGAAGTTATGGCAACTTGTCTGCCGAGGTCGTGCCGCCGCGTCAACCTAAGACTTTGTTTGATTCCTTTTGGTGGGACTGCGACTTTGAAGGGACGAACTTTGAGCAGTTCATGCGTGACGCTCAACGGCAGTCTGCCATATACGGGCGCGTGTCTATTATAGTTGATAGGCCTGCATTGACAGCATTGACAAAGGCGGAGGCGATAGAAAAGGACATACGGCCTTACTTGACGATGGTCACGCCTGAGAACCTTTTGGACTGGGCTTATACGCGCCTTGAAACAGGGCGTAGTGTTCTGGGCATGGTGAAAATTAAAGAGGCAGATAATGAATACCGTATATGGACACGGTACGGCTGGGATTTGTGGGGGCTGACAAGCGATAGCAAGGACGTGGTGTTTAAAGGTTCGGGCGTACATACTCTCGGCGAGATACCTATCGTCAATCTCTATAATAAAAAGTCAGGCATTCGGATGGTTGGCGTTTCAGACCTTCAAGACATAGCGGATATAAACAAGAACATCTATTACTTTTGCTCGGATGCAAAAGAGATAATTGAGAACACGGCGTTCCCGATGTTGGCCGTACCGCATGATAACGGTATGGGGGACGAAACGGCTATCGGCCCGAAAAACATTTTGCAATTTGACCCGACGTTACCGAATAGCATTCCTCAATGGCTGGAAGCTCCGCATAGTTCGCTTGCTGAGATCCGCGAATGGATACAGCAAGACGCTCAAGAGATGGTACGCATTGCCAAGATGGGCGGGCTTCGGAATACCGAGACATCCGTTCAGCCGTGGTCTGGGGTTTCAATCGAGGCTCAAGAGCGTCAGATGTTTGCCGCGCTTGCGGAGAAGGCTTCTAACTCTGAGCAGGCCGAGCTTGATATATTCAGGCTCTATGCTAAATGGGAAGGCGAGACATTCACGGGCAACGTCGAATACTCACGTGATTTTGCTATTAGGGATTTAACGACAGCCCTGCAAAATGCAATCACGGCAGGATCGGCGCGGATTAATTCGCTTACGTTTGAGAAAGAACGTCAGAAGAAAATCGTCAATGCAGTGATACCAGACATGGAAGAAGTGCAGAGAGAAACGATTTACAAGGAGATAAGTGAACTTAAAACGCTTAAAGAAGCACAGGCATCCGTCACCCCGGCAGATGCCATAAACTCAATGGGGGCAGGAGAATAGGCAATGGATATCACGCCGGAAATACAGGCACACTTTGATGCACAGTTTAACAAGCGTTTTGCGGAGATACAGGCAAAGGCTGAAGCCAAGCGCGTAGAAGATATCGCGGCGGTGAAGGCGGAGCTTGCGGCGCAGATCGCGGCAAAAGATACAGAGCTGGCAGAGCTTGCGAAGAAACAGGCAGGCGGTAGCAAAGACAACGTTGACCTTACCGCGTTACAGGAAACTGTAGCGGCACTCAAGGCTGATAAAATAAAAAACATAGAGCTTGCGAGAAAAAATCAGATGCTTGCTGCCGCCGCAAAATTCAATGCTGTAAATGCTGAGCAAGCGGCGATTCTCGCAAGTCCATATCTCAGGTCAGAAGATGACGGTCGGTTGTCGGTCGTAAATGAGAAAGGTGAAGTAAGACTTAACGCAGAAGGGAAGCCCATGAGTAGTGATGAGTTTATGTCGGAGTTCCTTAATGGCAATCCTCACCTTGTCAGGGCGGCAGTAAACACAGGGGCAGGCACTAAGGCCTCGACGTTTGGAGATAACAACACAATGGACATGCTTTCAAAATTGCCGCCTATCGAACGCATTAACGCGGTTCGTAGGGCAGGCGCAAAATAACAGGAGATTATCATGGCACTTACATTGATCGAAGCCGCAAAGCTTAATCCCGGCGAGATACTAAGAAACGCCGTCATCGAGATGTATGCAGGGTCATCGGATATCCTGATGAATCTGCCGTTTGAAAGCATCGAAGGCAACGCGCTTAAGTACAATAGAGAGACAGCTATGCCGGGCGTAGGGTTCAGGGGCGTCAACGAAGCCTACACCGCTTCGACAGGCGTTATTAATCCTCTGACAGAAGCCCTTGTCATAGCCGGTGGAGACCTCGACGTTGACAAGTTCATCATCGATACTATGGGCGCAAACCAGAGGGCAGTGCATGAGGCGATGAAGGTTCGCGCCCTTTCGCTTTCATGGACTCAGAAGTTCATCAAGGGCGACAGCTCAACCGAGCCACGCGAGTTCGACGGTCTTCAGACCCGCATCACGGGCGATCAGAAGATACAGGCGGGTGCGACTGCTAACGGTACGGCTCTTTCTCTTGCCAAGCTTGATGAAGCGATAGATCAGACGCTGAACGCGACTCACCTCATTATGAGTAAGGCAATGGCGAGGAAGTTTTCTGCCGCCGCCAGACTGTCAACAGTAGGGGGATACGTTACCTATACGCCCGATGCCCTTGGTCGTAGGATAATGAGCTATAACGATCTGCCGATAATCACCGTAGACCTCGATCATACCGGCACGGCGATTCTTCCATTTACTGAAGCGGCAACGTCAGGCACGGCTACTGCTACGTCTATATATGTAGTCAGCATGGGTAATGATGGCCTTGTCGGCTTGCAGAACGGGACTGTTGACGTAAGAGACCTCGGCGAGCTTCAGACCTCACCTGTCTTCAGGACAAGGGTTGAATGGTATAACGGCATAGCGATATTCAACGGCAGAGCCGCTACAAGGCTCTGGTCAATCGCCGACTCTGCAATCACGGCTTAAGCCGAAAACTAAATAGGAGAAACAAGATGGCAAACATTTATTCCATGTTCACTTATGACGACGCGCTGTCCTTGAAGGACGCTGGTCTGGTAGCCGCTACTACTACGGAGGCTACGATTCTTGATCTCGGCGCAGGGCTGGTAGACGGGAACCTTGTACTTGATGTTTCAGCCATTGAGGTTGCTTCGACCGATGAGAAATACACGATACACCTTGAGGGGTCTAACGTGGCGGCAATGACATCGGGGTCTGTCACTCTGGCAAATATACCGCTGGGTAACGAGACCGCGCCCGCCGATGCGGATACCGCGACCGGTAGGTTCGTAGTTCCTTTCCGTAACGAGCAGAACGGAACTACTTATCGTTATGTCCGCATCTACACGTTGGTGGCTGGAACGATTGCCACGGGCATAAACTTTTCCGCTTTCATAGCGAAGAAGTAAGGGGGCGACATGGGCGAACGATTCGCAGAAGGCTTTGAGGTTTCGGGGAATATAAAGCGCAAGGTCGGTAATAAGAGCCTTGATAAGAACGTGGCGGGGGCAGGTTCTGTCCCTGCCGCTATGTCCGCGTATGTCACGGTTGCAGAGTATGGCGACGGAGTTTTCCATCAATCCGTATTCACCTTGACTGCCGTCCCGATCACTATGCGCGATACCGAGCAGGGCGGTGGAGTAAAGATTTACGATTTTCCATTAGGTAGGATTCAGCGTCTTGGCGCGGCTGGAACGATAGCTGTGACTACAACTTCAATTCTCGCAGACACCCTGAATACGGGTGTTACCTGTAATTGGGGCGTAGGCTCAACCACTCAGTCCAGCGCAACGGTCGCAACTACAGAGCAGGACTTTATTAACGTAACGGCGTTCACCGCAAGTGCGACGATAGCCGTAGCAGGTGCGGACTCAAAGGGTGTTGGGGTTGGGGTTCTTGCTTCGCTGGACGGTACCAGCACGGCGGTAGATGCATTCCTCAATCTTGCCGTGGCTCTCAGTACAGACATAGATGCAAATGCAACGGTAACAGTTTCAGGCACGGTAAAGATCACATGGGTAAACGTAAGCTAATAGGGATGGGCGGCGAAAGCCGCCCTTAACTTCAAGGGGGATTATGGCTAAGATAGAATGTTTTGACGCAGATGGGAAGATGCACATGAAAGAACCTGTAGACGCGCGCGAATGCGTTGCATCTTGCGGATTTACCATGACTCGCCCTGAAGTAAAGGCTGAGATTGCCGAGATAGAACAGACTGAACCGAAAACTTACAAGACCAAAAAGGGCTAACACATGGCGCGTCAACAGTTTCTTGTCGATATAGCGGATACGTTCAAGACCTTTGTGTTTGAGAACAATCGCAAGATCGTTCCAACGTCGGCGACGTTGACGGTCTACGAGCCAAGCTCAGATACTAAATTGATTGACGCGGCGGCCATGACTGTTGGCTCAGATGGTCAGCTCTCCTATACGCTCACGGCGACGCATAACACTACGGCGGATGAGGCCTACAAGGTTGTCATAGCATACGTCTATAACGCTGTAACTTATTACGCAACGCTTTATTATGATGTCGTCAATTCCAAGCTGTCAAAGGTCATAACGGATGACGACATAGTAAATGAGCTTCCACAGCTCAAAGATAACGGGTGGCGGGTGAGGGGCACGGCGGATTCAGGCTCAACTACAACGATCGTAGACGCAGAGTTAAAGCGGTATGAGGATGATTACTTTACCGGTGGCCTTGCACATAATCTGAATAATGATGAGGTGCGTGAGATAACCGACTTTGTATCGTCTACAGGCACGGCGACTATCGTCACAGCAACGGCGACGGCCTCTGGCCACGCCTATATCCTAACGAGGGCTTATACGAAAGAGATACACCGGGCCTTCGAGAAGATTGAAGAACTCCTTAACGCAAAGGGCAAACGCGCACATCTTGTCCTTGATCCGTACGACTTGCGAGAAGTGCATATTTACTTTTCAGTCGCCGAGATATGCAAGGGGCTGATAAGCGCAGAGGATAACCTCTGGGCATGGTTCTATAATGAGTATGATAAGAAGGGAAAGGAGACTTTTCGCAATCTGAACCTGAAGTACGACGAGTCAGATGATGGGATAATCTCGACGGCTGAAACGGGCAAGCGCATGAGGTCGATAAGGGCAGGGCGCGGATAATGGCCAACATCGATACCGTCAAAGCCATAACGGACAATCTTGAAACTGTCCTGAAAAAACAGGGTGTGAATTTTACGCGCAAGACCTTTGACGATGAAAAGAATATACCGGCAAGTCTGATACCGCTGGGCGAGATAAGATATCAGGGCGAGGCTTTTGAATATACGCACGGCGAACGGCCGGGATACGCAGAGGCCGAATATGCCTTGAAGGTGGTACTGAGAGAGCGCGAAGGCCACGACATGATGAGAGAGCAACAGAAGTGGGCGCACCTTATCAGAGCGGCATTGACTGTAGCCGCGCTCAACATCGGTTCGCTGGTTACAAGCAAGCTTGTCAGCCGCGTAACTACGGAGGCTGTAGGGGTTGATAACAGCCGTACTGATGGTATCGCCGCATTGCTCTACACAATTAAAATCAGGTATCGCGAACTGTAGGAGGCCGCATGGTAGAGGTTAGATTTTTGGAAAATGGCGATAGTCCAGAGATAGGCGCGTTCAATATCGGCATGGTGTGGCTGATAAGGGCTGATATAGCAAAAACAATGATTGCACGTAAACAGGCAGAAGAAGTCAAGCAGGTAAAACCCTTGAAGGAGAAGGTCGATGGAAAATAAATTTTACGTAGCAATAGGCGAAGAAGCCACAAGGGGTACGGCAGAATCAACGACAGTTGGGTTTGTTCCTGTGCTCAATGGCAAGCTCCCATCGATGGAGTTTGACGACAAGCGGCGAGCTGAGTTTAGAGGCGAGGATACTGTCAAAGGCGATACGACATTTATTCGTATGAGTCAGAAGTGGAGCGGGTCTATCGAGTCGCCCTTCTTCACTGAGGCAGGCACGGTCAAGGGTATTATGGGTACACTGATAAAGCATTTCTTTGGTGACGTAACAACTTCGCAGAATGCGGCTACGGGACAGTATAGACACATGTTTTATCCTGTCAATGACCCATTCGCAACGGGCGCGCTCGACACAAAGGCCCTGACTGTCAACGCGAACCTGAACGAAGGCGCCACGGTAAAGAACCATGCCTTCAGAGGCGGCAGGGTCAAGTCCCTTGCGTTTAATCAGGAAGTGGGAGATCACCTCAAATTCACCGCCGAGCTTATGGGGCAGAGCAAGGTTGCTTCAGGAACGGCGATAGCGTCTCCAGTATATGCCACTGAAAACCTGAGATGCGATTATAACAACCTGACGGTCTATACTGGTACGATTACGCGGACTGGAACTCCGCCTGATTATACTACGTTTGCGTTTGGCTCGGCTACTCAGATAAAGCCCGACAAGGTAAGCGTCAAAATCGAGAATGGCATGGAAGGTATTATGCGGCTGTCGGGCGTAGACTACCCTGACAAGACGCGCATGGGCAAATATAAGGTCACGCTTGAGTTGACGCTTGACTGGGAAGACCCCGCGTCGGGCTTTTCATCTGCCGACGACCTTAACGCATGGTTTGCGTCGGCTTCATCCACAAACTTTTTTCTCCATTGGGATACTGGCACTCAGGCAGGCACGGGCGATAATCACATGCTTGACATTGACCTCCCATTGATGCAGCGCATGGGTGGCGAGCCTGAGTACAGCCTCGATAAAGACCCGATGATCACGCTTAAGTACGAGGGATCGCTGGATACAGCAACTACGACATATCTTGTCGGGATACTTTTAAAAAATACCGCAACGGCGGTTTGAGGAGAATTACATTGGCGATCATAGGATTTTCAAGAGGGCAGGAAGTAGAGTTTATACCAGCATACAGCGGTAACCGCGATAGCGTAGAGCCTTGCGTTATAGGCATTAAGTACGTGCCGTACGAGGCCGTGCTATCGTACAGTAGACAGATCACGGCGCAAACGCGCAACCTGAAAGACCAGTCAAAAGCGATAGAGATTTCGCAGACCGTGCAGAAAAAGCAGTTTGTCGAGAACGTGACCAACGTCACAGGCTTCAGCGTCGGCGAGCGCGCCATTACCACAGCCGCAGAGCTTTGGGAAGTTGCACCTACAGACCTTATCTCCGAGATAATCGGAGCGATGGAAGATAGCGCGAAGCTGTCAGAAGGTCAAAGAAAAAACTCATAGCGGGCTTTCGCTGGAATCATAATGCAGCAGGAGGAAGCCCGTTTAGCTGTGATACTTGTACACTCGAAGATATGAGCGCGCGTAATTGTCGGAATCATAAAAATCTACCGGATGATATTTTGGCTGTAACTCAGTATACGTACGGGGTAGAATATGATTTACGCAATACAGGTGCGCAGAAGATTATCAGCTTAGGTGACGTGCGATTTTATGAGTGCCCACTATCATATATTACCTCAGAGACATGGGAGCTTATACGCCTTGTTTATATGATAGATGATACCAAGCAAATGCTTTTTGACGGCGGGTTATCACAACAACCCTTTTGGCTTATCGAAGCGATAGAGATACACAAAGCAGAAGCCGCGCAGAACGCCTCAAAGGGTAAACATGGCGAACCTCAATCTTGACATAGTTATTAAGGCGCATGATCAAGCGACGGCAGTTTTTAACCGTGCCCAATCATCCGCTGAAAAGTTTGGGGCGAGGATACAAGCTTCTGTTAGCGGCTTTGTTAACTTCAGGTCTGCCGCCATAGCCGGAGCGGCCGCTCTTGCGGGGTTTACTTATGCGATGGTCACATCTATCAAGGCCGCAGGCGAAGCCGAAGCCGCAGAGAAGAAACTTGCAGTTGCTCTCGGCTATACTTCTGAGGCTTTGCTTGAGCAGGCGGGTGCGTTGCAAAGAGTCACCACGTTTGGCGACGATCAGATTGTAGGGGCGCAAGCCCTGATAGCCGCCTTCACCAAAGACGAATCCCATATCAAATCACTCACAAAAGCGACTCTTGACCTTGCCTCTGCAAAGGGCATGGATTTATCAAGCGCGGCAGAGCTTGTTGGCAAAACGTTCGGCACGTCTACGAACGCTATGGCGAGGCAGGGTATTGTTGTTGACGCGACGGCAGGCTCTGCCGAACGCCTATCACAGATACTCAACGGCTTATCCCGTTATAGTGGGCAGGCAGAAGGGGCGGCGCAGACTTTTGACGGCAGGCTGTTACAGCTTAAAAACACCTTCGGAGATTTACAGGAAGAGATAGGCTTTGTTATAACCAAGAATGAATTTTTCATCAAGGCTGTTGAGATCGTAAATAACTCTTTTGCGCGTATGGCAGAACGGGTAAAGGCGAACCGCTTGGAATTGATGGAGCTTGCGCGGGGCGCGATGATAAGGGTCATCCAGTCAATCGGATACGCTGTCCGTGCCGTCGAGGCTTTCCATGATGGATGGTTTGGATTGAGGCTGGTCGCGCAGGCCGTACTGCTCGCGATGGTTGATACTGTCAACGTGCTTTATAACGCTCTACGCCTTCTGCTCAACCCCTTGGATGTAATTTATGAGGGCATGGTAAAACTTGGCCTTGCGGAGTCGAACCCCTTCAGTAATTGGCAGGACTCGATCAATGAGTTTCGCGGCTCGGTGGTATCGTCAGGTGCGGAGTTGCTCGACAAGATTGACGCGACTAAGGTTGGGTATGGGGCTATAAAGGCAGAAATCTCAGGGATAGTAACTGAGATGCAAAAATGGGCAGCCTCACCCGCCGGCATAGTCCCGACAGCTGTTCAGGCCGCCACGGTGAACAATGCAGGTGGAGTGTCAGGTGATAAAACCGTAAAGAGCGCGGCTCTTGTAGAACCACAACAAGATGCGCATATATTGGCGTATCAGCGCGAATTGGACTTTCAGGCCTTAATCGAAACAACATATACAGGTCATTATTCTAAGCTGGTAGATTTACATAAACAGTATGGCAAAGATATAACAACGCAAGAGATATTCAAAGCGCGCACTATCGAGTATCTTGCGTCGAACACTTTTGGCATGATGTCCAGCATGATGCAGAATTTGACGGTGCTTGCAGGCAAGGAAGGCGGTGCGGCCTTCAAGGCAATGAAGGCGTTTGCAATCGCTGAAACATTAATTCAGACGTATCGTGCCGCAATGGGTTCTTACGCCGCCCTTGCACCGATTCCAATAATTGGCCCCGCGCTTGGTGTAGCCGCCGCCGCCGCCGCAGTAGTAGCTGGTCTCGCGCGTGTTAAACAGATATCCTCGATGGAGCCAGGCGGGTCTGCCACTGGGGCAACCGTTAGCGCGGGTGGAAGCGCAAGCCCGTCGTATTCAGGCGGCTCAACATCGGCATATCCATCGCCACAACGTGCAGAGGAAAAGCCAACGCAGAACGTAACCATCATCATTAACAGCCCACTGGCCGATCAGAATTGGGACAAGATAACTCAGGATAACATCATCCCTGCCATCAATGCGGCCGGAGACAGAAACGTGAAAATCAGCCTGAACGCAGTGGAGGCCGCATAAATGGCATGGGCGAAGGTGCGAATATATTATGATGCCATACCGGGCGCAACGGGTAGCCTGATAACAGCTACGTCTGCCACGTCCACGGATGTTGTTGAAAACATCTACAGGATGCTTGAGGTCAACAAGTGGAAGGCGGCTAACACTACATCGCCGCATTATATCACCGTAGACCTCCAAGCAGGAAACCCGACAAAGACCGCCGATTACCTTGCAATCCTCGGCCATAATCTATATTCAGCAGGTGCAACCGTAGTCTTGCAGTTTTCGACAGACAACTTTGCCGCCGATATAAATGATGCCTTCACAGCCGAGGCCGTACCAGCTGACAGCGTATACCTCAAGGAGTTTACGCAGACTGCCGCTAAAAGATATTGGAGGCTGAAACTTACAGGTCATACCGTAGCCCCTTACATGGCTATCTGTATATGGGGGAATAGGACGGAGCTTGACTATGCGTCGGCCTCTTTCGACCCACACGGGCAGGAAGTCAAAGCGCAGATTAACATGAGCTATGGTGGCTATGTCACGGGGATACATACTACGCATACGGAACGCACTCTGTCATTAAGCTTTGATGATGCTGACGCGGCGTTATATGCTAAACTCAAGACTTGGTGGGAGACCTCAGGTACTCAGCATTTCTTTGTAGCGTGGGAGAGAACGAATAACGCGGCTGACGTGTTTTTTATGCGCTCCGATATGCGCTTTGAAAATCCGCTAACGAATGGCGGGGCATATAGAAATCTCACGCTTAATCTGACGGGGAGGAAGGAGTAGTGGCGATTACGCTGACAAGCAAATATCTCTCCGAACTCAAGAAGGGCGTAAACCGCCCCAATGTAGTGATTGAGATTGCCCTTGACAGCGGGACGGTAAAGTTCGGATATCATAATGGTCGCGCAGCTTCTATGACGCTTGGCTTCGCGGACGTAACGCCATGCCTCAAATCCGTATCGACGTTACAGAACAAGCTCGACACTAAAAGCGGATACTCCACGCGCGGGAAAATAACCGCTGTCATCTCAGGCCGTGACAATTTCAAGTCCTTGGTGTCCGATAACTATTTAAAAAATAGGCGCGTGACGCGCAAGGACGGCTTTATCACGTCAGACTTTGAATACGCGGACTATGCCACAACCTTTACGGGTACGATACAGGATTGGTCACGCAAGGGCGATGAACTGACATTGACAGTATCAGATGATATGGTTGATGCTAGCGTTAAGATACCGATAGAGAACACCACTAAAACGCAGTACATCGACTACCTCAATCTGAATCCAGTTGATATTATGACCAATATTTTATTGACACAGCTTGGCATCGATGTAGGTCTTGTAAACTCAGCGCAGTTTACCTCTGAGCGTGACACATGGCTTTCGAGCTGGAAGTTCGCGCGGGTAATTACCGAGCCGATGGCGGCAAACGACTACCTAAACGAATTGCAGATCGAGACAAACTCTTTCATCGTCCATGAGGGCGACAAGATTTCATATAGGGTCTTTGCACCTCCCGTGCCGGGTCAGAACGTTGAGGAATGGACGGACGCAACGCATATACTCAAAGACAGCTTGAGCGTCAAAAGCGGTTATTCAGGCGGCTTCTTCAACCGTATCGTTGTCTATTATGACTTTGACGAATCGGGAGGGGATAAGACGGACGCGTTTGATAGTGCCGTCATAGCGGTTGATAGCGCGTCGCAGGACTCAGCTCAGTGGAATGAGGCATCGACTAAGACCATCAAGTCAAAATGGATACGCTCTAGTACATTTACGCAGACGGCCAATATCGGCGGCCTCAAGGTCTTTCACGCTTCAAGTGCGAACGGGGCGGGTAATGGCACGCTGGCATATACAGACAGCACCAACACATTGACTTATGCAGGCCCCGCAAGCTCCGCAGGTGAGGCCGTGACGCTCTCCAAGGACGGTAAATATCAGGTGTTCAGCGCGGATAAGACCAAGTACGTCCGCGTACTTATTACGACTGCCAGCTTGCCAGCGTCAAATCAGTCGGACACGGTAACCATTACAGCCCTTGATGCTGAGGGCTATGCGACTGCCCTAGCGATGAAGCTACTTACGCGTTATCGCGATCCTGCGGTATCCGTAACCTTCGAGGTTGACATCAATAATGTCGCATGGGATAGTACATTTATCAAGCCGACAGACCTTAAGAAAATAACCTCAGACGAAGTATTCGAGAAGGGTGAAACGGGGTGGGCGCAAGAATCAGTCATGCTGACGTCCGTCAATCCGAACTTTGAAACTAAGCGCGTGCATATCGAGGCGATAGAGACTAAGCTTTACAAGGTGTACGGGTTTATCGCACCGGCTGGACAGCCTGATTATGGCTCCGCTACTGCCGCGCAAAAAGAATACGCATATATACGCGATACCGCGCCACAATATCATATCTGGTAAGGAGGATTTATGGCCGCGCCGACATACACATGGGCAGCGATAGCGGACACACAGACAGACACGGCTAGCCCGCTCGATACAACGCTTATGGATGCTATCCGTAAAAACTTTGTGCATCTCGAAGAGTGGCTCGGAGACAGTTATACGGCCGCAAAAAACCATGACCATGACGGAGTAAACAGCGCATACACCAATCAGAGCGTGAATGTAGTGCGGACATGGGATGACTTCCTTACTGTCAGCGTAAGCGATTGGACGCAGGTCGGCGCAGGGACGGTGGGCGCGGCAGTTCCCGGGAAAAACGGTTTATGTCGTTCTATAGCCCCTGCGTCCGCGTATGGTGGGATTTTCCAGTCGAATCGCCCGTGGATATTGTCGGGGCCAACTATCACGTATGAGACAACGGTAAAACACACTGGGGGCTCAGCATACGCTTTTATTGGACTGTCCGAGGACACCACGTTCAACAACTCGGTGGCATTTAGGAGGGAGAACGGTGCTAACTGGCTATGCTACACAACTAATGGCGGTACGTCCACTACTACTGATAGCGGTATCGCATTCGCCACTGGGGCATTCAAGACTTTCAAAATTATCGCGACTCCAACGTCGGTTACGTTTTATATCGACGGCTCTTTAGAGGCGACGCATACAACAAATATACCGACTACGGCGCAAATGGGGATTATAGCACTCAACTATGATTCCGGCTCCACGGCGCATATTGATTATGTCCACTGCTACACAACAACCCGTATGTAGTTAGACCATAGGATGGCCGTAGACGGTCGATAAATAGGAGGCGAATATCATGACATGGACTATAGGATGGAGCTGGACGGAAGGGCGCATGGAGATAACCACGAATCCCGATAAAACGAAAGAGGCTCTATGGGTTCATGGCGGCCCCTTTTACTTTAACCCGTCTGTAGGTGGTAGGGTATACGTCTACTTCGGCTTCAGGCCGACTGCCACATGGAGCTCAGGGTACGGCGACGAGGGTTGGCTTACACCTTTAGCACGATGGATGAAGCGTTGGGGGTGGGGTAATTTTGGTATAGCAGTACGCCGCGCAAAATAACATCGGGGGAGTATGCGGAATGGGCGAAGTCAGGCGGACGGGGTTGACGGATGAGGAATTAGAGAAGCTGGCAGAGCGGTTGATAGAGAAGATTGAAGCGAGAAACACTTGCGGATTGACGCATGAACAACAGACGGCGGTTGTAGATTTACTCAGTCAGAAGAAAAAAGTAGTCAACGCAACTCTCTACCTTATTGGTGCGCTGATACTTTGGGTACTGAAGGACGTTTACTTTTACATCGTGACGCATATCACATGGGGCAGATAATGCGAGCTATTAAAAAAATCATAGTTCACTGTTCAGCATCCAAATTTGGGGATTCCGCCGCTATAGACCGTTGGCATAAAGAACGCGGGTGGCAGGGAATAGGCTATCATTATGTGATACTCAATGGCGAGCGCATAGCGCGGGCGCATTATAACGGGGCGGAGGACGGGGAATTAGAAGCAGGTCGAGACGAAGGCACGGTGGGGGCGCACTGTCTCGGACATAACGCCGATAGCCTTGGTATCTGTCTTATAGGTGACAAAATATTTACTCCGGCACAGCTTCGCACTCTGGGGGAACTGATTATAGCGCTGATGAAAAAGTATGTGCTGAGTCCAAAAGATGTGTATGGTCATTATGAGTTTGAGCCGTACAAGACATGTCCAAATCTCAACATGAACGCAGTCCGCACCGCGCTAACAGAGCCTGAAGAACCTTTTGTATAGGAGAAACAACATGGATAAGGAAGACCTTAAGCACCGCGTGATAAACGAGCTTCAGCACATCATGAACCTGTCCGAAGACGCCGCGCTCGGGATAGACGTTGCCCAGAAGATTCGAGCGTCTATCGAACAGATAGCCCTTGACGTGAGGCGGCTATGAGCGTAACTATCCAAGTGCCCATAATGGAGGATTAACAATGCCAGCCCTTCTATCCTTGCTCTTACCAGCCCTCGTGCCAGTGGCCTCTGACGCTATCAGGGGGATCGTCGGCAAGCTCACAGGCGGTTCAGGCGCACAGCCTCAGAACGTAGCAGAGGCCGTCCAACTTATGCAGGCCGAAACGGAAAGGCTTAAGGCTTTAGCGGAGCTGGACAAGCCTGCGGAGAATATCAGCCAGTGGGTCAGTAATCTTAGGGCGAGCTTCAGGTATATCTCGGCGGGGCTGATTATCCTTGCCGCTGTAGTTTCTCTTTATACACCTGTGCCGCCTGAATATGTAGGGCTGATATGGGACGCGGCGGGGAGCGTTTTTTCGTTCATTTTCGGAGAGCGTCTGTACATGAAACTGAGGGGGAAGTAATGCTGGCTAAGGCGATCGGGGGGGCTGGTGGAGGTGGCTACACCTCTATAGATATAGACTTCCGAGATTATTCGCCCGCAGCAAACGGGCAGAAAGTTTCGGACGCTGGTATCACTTCGGGGCTGGCTACGCTTACTTCAGCGTCTGCCCTCTTTGTCTCTGGGGACGTAGGGAAGGCTTGCGTAGGCACGGGCGCAGGGGTGGCAGGGGCGAACCTACACACTACGATTGCAGGGTATACCAACCCAACTACCATAACCCTTACCGCCAACGCCTCGACCACGGTCAGCGGTGCTAATTTCTCATGGGGTACGGATGACACGGCGAAGTTGCAATCCGCTATAGACGCGGCCAACACGGCGGGGAATGGCAGAATAATTATCCCTCGCAATCGATACTACTTTACGGGCGTTTTGAATTGGAAGAGGTGTACTTTATCAGGCGCGGCCCACGGGCCTTTTGAGGCGGCAGGCTCTAACCCGGGTAAGTTCACGGTCGGGCCAACATTTATGATAACGAACGAATCAACCGCCTTTTTGACGGATGCTTCATGGCATGAACCGAAGATTGAAAACATCATATTTTACTATCCGAATCAAGTCGCACCTTCCGCGTCAACTCCCGTTGTTTACCCTTGGACAATAGACATTACAAACGCAGGTGTAGCAGGAGTAGTCGTTCGCAATTGCCTTTTCGTCAATAGCTACAATGCTATCAACTCTCTCGGAGGCAGACACCTTTTTGCAAATCTCAATATCGGCTCGCTGAATAGAGGCATTGTCATTGATGGCTGTAGGGATACTATACGCATAAATGATATTCAGTTTACGCCTTTCTGGGATACTGTCAACGCCCTCGGAGGTGGACAACCTATTGACACATGGACTTATGCTAACGCCACTGTCCTTGAGATATACAGTGCAGACCTTGTGTTTATTCAAAACCTTTTTGCTCTTGGAAAGAATATCGGGATATATATCTCTGATTCGGCGACCTATACCACGCCTTACTCCAATAGCTACGGGATTGGAACGAACATCAATCTCGACGGCATGAACTTTGGTATTAAGGTTAAGAGCACGAATCCTACGGCCTCTATCGATTGGGAATTTAATGGGCTACAGCTTGGAGGTAGTGCTACGGGGGATACCGCAGTATGGCTCGAAGCTGGGGGAGTATCTGCCCCGAACGTTAGGATTAATGGTGGCGCACTCTGGGGTACATGGCCTGTCCCGATAAACGTCGAGGCTGGCAAGTGTAGGCACGTTAATGTCAGGGGCTTGAGTGATGTATTCAGAAACTTCGGGAATACCGATACGACACCATCTGTGATTCAGGGGACTCTTTTTAAGGCGAATAACACCTTGGCGCGAACCATTACCAGCTTTGATGATGGGTACACAGGCCAAGAGATTGAAACCGTATTCACCACGGCTAATACCACGCTGAACGAGACTGGCAATATCAGATTGACAGGCGCGACAACCATGACCCCTGCCGCTGGGGATTCGCACCGCTTCCGCTTTGACGGCACGAACTGGTGGCATATCGGCGGAGGTGCGGATCTCGCCACTTTCGGAATTGACGGTGGAGCATTTACTGACACATACGTTTCGACAGCTAACGTTGACGGAGGAGCTTTTTAATGGCGAATAAAATTCAGATCAGACGTGGGGCGCAGGCCTCATTACCGACAGGTGATTCGGGCGAACCGTTACTTGCTACGGATTCGGAGCGTGCTTATCTTGGCACACCGAATGGGAATAAGGAGTTGCAGTTTAAAGCAGGCTCTACAAATTACACAATCTACGTTGCCACGACCGCGCTGGGCGGCCTCACTGCCGGAGCAGGTGCAACGGGCAAAGCGATACTCACAGGGACGGCCGACACTGGCACAAGCGGTACTACGATATATGATGCGGCCGGTACGTTCACCTCGGCGGCGCACCTGAACAAGGCGATTTACAATGCCACTCAAGACAAGTGGGCAAAAATTACAGACGTCCCTTCAGGGACTAATCTCACTGTTTCAGTATCGGGGATATTCGCGGCAGGCGATACATACGTCATAACCAGCGCATTGTCCACCATCCCCGAAGGGTTCGCCACGGCGGACGTAGGCTACGCGGCCGATATAACTGTGAGGGTTTCGCCCGGCACGTTTACCGACGCATTAACCCTTATCGGTAAGACCGCGGGTGCCGCCAAGACCCTCTCCGTTCAGGGTTCGACTACGACTACGACTACGATATCGGGTGAGGTTTCGATATATCAAAAGATAGCTCTGAAGAACCTCACCTTCACCAAGCGCATATTTGAATACTTCGGGGCGGACGTGGACTGGACTGCGTGCGTCACATCAGGGGATGATGGATTTCTTTTGCTCAAATCAACCTCAGTAGCTAACGTGTTCAGGACAAGCTCGGTTGTCGTATTCGAAAACGACCCATCATCCTACACGAATATCAGCTCTACGATAACTACGGGCTACACGATCTACGTCGCAACCTCGACCTATGGCGGAGATGATGCCGTCGGGGACGGGCTTAAAATAACTCAGGGGTCGGCGACTTCGACCTCGGCGAATAAACTCGTTGACACGACTGCCAACTTCAACTCGACTGACCATCTAAACAAGACCCTCTATAACTCAACCGATGATACATGGGCGAAGATAACCGCTATTGATTCCACCGCGCAGGTTTCAATCTCAGCCGACATCATGGCGAGTGGTGAGGCCTATGTGATAGCTAACGCAGTAGCGACCATCCAGAATGGTGTTAACTTGATACCTGGGGTGGTGAATTGCGAAACGACCATTAAGTGCAGTAACGAAAACTTAGCGGTCAAAGTTTTGGTACAGAATAAATCTTTCAGTGGGGCTTATAATATCAATATTCGAGGAACATTACCTGTTGCAACCGAATCGGGAACAGCAACGTCAGGGACAGCCTATGCAATGGGTGGTGCGGGTAGTGGTGCTACGCAAGCGACCCTTGTGGATACGGCTAAAGCATGGGGTGTAAATGCCTATCAAAATATGCTTCTGAAAATTACAGGCGGAACTGGATCAGGACAGGAACGAGTGATTGATAGCAATACAGCTACTACGATAAAAATCGCGGGTGTATGGGCTACGACACCCGACGCGACTTCGACTTATAGGGTCTATGATATTAACAATGCGTCAAGGATAGACCTCGCCGCATTGTCAGGCTCAGAGATGGCGATAGAATTTGCAAATCAGAAAAACATCATCGTAAAACATTTCAACTTCGAGAATTGGCATGGTGACTATGCTGCTTATTCTCACGATTTCAGCATGGTTTCTTTTTATAGTTGCAGGTTTGAAAGAAGCCGGACAGATCGTACCGCCCAGTCTTGTATCCAAATAGAGGCTTTTTCATCTGCTCCGCATATCGAGAGCTGTATGTTTCACGAAAGTGCAGGCACATCATTAAACAGGGCCATTCGGGTTCAGCAATCATCCTCAGCAATAGAGGGAGATAACATAAAAAACATAAAGATACAAGGTACAGCGCAAGCAATAGTAATCGCCGCGAGTAGTTTTCAGAATTATACGGCAAACGGCACCGGCTGGGTAATTCGTAACGCTCGCACTTTTGGGTTAAATGTCAATTCGTTTTCACGAGCCGATATGGACAGTTGCATAATAACAGGTTCGACAACGTATAATATATCATGCGCTCAACACGCCATGATAATATTCAGAAACAATAACGAAATATCCTCGGCCGGTAGTGATGGAATAAGGATTGATTCGTTCGGGCTGATACACCATCTAAACACAGGGACTCAAATTAATAACAATGGAGGGTGGGGGCTTAATGCCATTAACCTCAGTTACGGGAGCACAGTATCAACTTTCAGCTACACGGGCAACACCTCAGGGACTTATACCGCAGACGCTTCGAGCAAAAACACATAGGAGGCGCATGAAACTCTACTATCTTCAACCCGAATACCAGCCCGGCAAGCACCGTATCGTAACCTGTATATATGATGCCGATGTTTTTAAATTCGACACAGGGACGCTATCTCCTTTCAGCGTGCTGACCATCGACGAACTCGACCCCGTATCCAAGACCCTATGCTTCGACCTCATGCGGACTCAGGGGCGAATCGATATGGACGGGGAGAACAAATATCACATCAATGCTCAGGGCGCACTTATCGAGCTGATAGACTGGGTGGAGGCTGTGTATGAAATCATATAAAGAAGTAACTATACCCAAAGACCCCGTCAGGGAAGCCCTACGCTTGGCAAGGACGGCCATGAAGGGTAAGCCGAAGGCCAAGGGCTTGGCGGAGATAGAGGCGCGCGTAGCGGAGCTGGAAGGGGTTATCGCCAACGTCCTTGAGAGGTTGAACCTTGGCTAACACAAAAAAGCTCACCATCGACTGGCAGGAGACCGCAAAGACCGTCTATGCCATAGTGCGCAGAGAGGCGGACGGCTATCGCCTCAACGATGCTGACGGGGCGTTTGCCTCTGCACCGGCTGACCCTTACGTATCCCTTACGGAGGATTCTGTGATTAAGGGGCGGTACGAAAAGAGCGAATCCCGAACGGTCTGGACGGATGGTCGCTATTCCGTTGCCGTCTATAAGCAGGCCGGAGGTTCGCCGTCGCCTGTAGCTGACACCATCATCGGTAGTGGGGAGATGTCTATCGTCTCCGATACCGAGACGGCTTTGCTCGCCGACAAAACCGTTGACCTTGTATGGGATGAGGCGTTGACTAAAGCGGCGCATAACGTCGCGCAGTCATCAGGTAAACAGCTCAGGCAACTATCAGGGTATCAGGTTTGGGATGGTACGGCACAGGCCGGAGGGCTTAATTCCATCACGCTGGATACGGGCGCAAGCGTGACGAACGATATTTATAAAGAGGGTCTTATCATCATAGTCGCTGGCACAGGACAGGGCGAAGCACATCATATTATGGCCTATAATGGTACGACAAAGGTTGCCACGATAGATGATGATTGGCACGTCCAGCCCGATGCAACGTCAGAGTTTATTATTTTCGGCAGCTCGGCACATGACACCGTAACTACGGGGCTATCGGCAGGGGGAGGAGTTTCGTCAATCACCCTCAGCGGAACGGCCTCAACGATAGATAATACGTACCGAGATATGATGATAGTTATCCCGTCAGGGGCAGGGGCAGGACAGGCCAGACGGTGTACAGCCTATGTCGGCGCGACTAAAGTCGCAACGGTCGAGCCTGCATGGATAACCGCGCCCGATAGTACCAGCGCATACATGGTATATCCGATGGCGGACGTTGCCTCCGCTACGCATTACACCGCCGCACGCGCGGCCAAGATAGATAACCTCGACGCGGCTATCACTACGCGCCCGACACTCGCTCAGGTCGAGGCCTCTACCGTACTGGCAAAGCAGGCGAAACTCGACTTCGTGGAAAAGTGGATACTGAATAAGCTGGTTGAAAGCCCGTCAGGGACGTGGACGCTCTACGATACGGATGATGTATCAGTTTTAAAGGTCTGGACATGGACGGCGGCAACCTCTACACGGAGTAAGGCGACATGATACGGCCTGAGCTATGGGGTTGGTCTTCGACCCCACTATCAACCTACGCATGGGGTTGGGACGAGGTAGGCGCAGTCAATGTGCTCATGGGTATACCGCGCTTTGTGCTCGATAGATATATACAGCATACGTCGGTGGACACATCGGGGCTACGGCTGATGCGTAGTACTACAGGCATAAAAATTATACGCGATAGTTTCGCGCCGTCAGTAGTGCGTTGCGATGACAAAGCTAAAAACGTGAAAGAGACATATCTCCAAAAAACGCTCAAAACTGAGACTGGACTTACCATATCTCAGGAAGACGCCGTGCCTTTAAAAGTCTGTCATGCAGACGTTTCTAATCACTTCTCTGCCACGAAAACGTCTGCCCATATTGCCGCATCAAATTCAGTCCCTAAAACTGTCCATTAATTTTTTTACATTTACCGCTTGACAATGTCGTGCGCTCAGGTATAATCGGCTTATCAAATGGGAGGTGCTAATGATTCTGACTAAGTCTAAGACGAAAACCTTATATGTGCGGTTAACGCCTGAATCATTTACAAAGCTTGAGGCTATAGCGCGTAAGAATCAGACGACCGTCTCCGCGATGGTGCGGAGACTACTTTGGAAGAAGCTGGGGGTGAAGGATGAGTAAGGAGACGACGTTTGAGAACGCAAGGGTAGGGGATAGGGTTTGGGACGCACACTACGGGTGGGGGAAAATAACCGGCCATCGCTTTAACGGTGACCCTTCTTTACAGGTTGAATTTAACTCCCCCCTGAGGTGGGGGTGCATACGGTACAACTTTGAAGGGGTTCCCTCTGGCGGATGTTCCCCCTCCCTCTTCTGGGATGAGGTAAAATTTGAGGCTCCAGTCAGGCCAAAGCGGAAGGTGAAGAAGGTGATAGAGGGGTGGTACAATATGTACCTAAATGGGTCTATGAGTTATAGACACTATACAAAACAAAACGCCTTAGATTGTAACCGTATAAATGCGATAGGTGAACCCGTGTTCATACACCACGAGTACGAGGTGGAGGAAGAATGAGTGATGAAACTTCTAAGCTAAAGCTACGAATACAAGCCTTGGAATTTGCCCTTGCGGATTGGCTTATCTGCGCAGACACCCCAGCGGAATGGATGAGATGCAGGGATGCCGCAAAAAACATTTTGAACGGTTACGAAAATGCCTGCACGAGAGTGGAGAAGAAGACCGTAGGGGAGGAATGACGCTCATAGGAATATCCGCAAACAACAATCAGAGCAACGTACTCTGGCCAGAGGGGAGGGTAATAACGAGATGGAGGTGATAGGATGATGATAACAACTCTAAATAAAATCCGTGCGCACAGTCCATGCAAGGACGGGTGGGAAAAGCTGTTAAAAAACCTTGGAAAGACCAGTCCTGACGATGAGCCGTTGCCGTTCGCAGTTATCCTCGATTCTAACGGACTGAATGATGCGCTCTGGTGCTGTAAATCTGCCCCTGAGTATAATCGGGAGTGGAGGCTATATGCCGTCTGGTGCGCCCGACAGGTACAGCATTTAATGACAGACCAACGGAGTCTTGACGCTCTGGACGCCGCCGAGAGACACGCCAACGGACAAGCGACGGATGAGGAACTGACCGCCGCATGGGCCGCCGCAGAGGCCGCAAGGGGGGCGCAGAGGCCGCTCAGACGAAAAAATTCAAGGAGGTGATTGGATGAACGAGACAACATTTGAGAACGCTATAATCGGGGATAGGGTTTGGGATGCACATTACGGATGGGGGAAAATAATCAAGATTCGCATTGAAGATGACACCCTATACAGCTAGAGG
>ERZ1292625.1636-Hain-H41-01um-R1-1636-length-25174-cov-6_pt1 | contig 25174 bp, 26 predicted proteins | sample MGYA00564400_ERZ1292625 | MGnify/ENA primary metagenome ERZ1292625 (study PRJEB36523, sample SAMEA6512639) | groundwater metagenome | collected 2019-01-08 | study: AquaDiva: Metagenomics assemblies of 32 groundwater samples | reverse complement strand
TCTTTCCAAAAAGGACCAAGCCAGTGATTATCAAATAATTGCTCAAAAATTAGCTCAAGAACCAGGGTCTTTTAGATCTGCTTGGTTTCCCGAAAGACAGCCTTTGACTTTTGAAACAGAAGAAAAACCTGCTCTTGATGGTATTACACTAGTAAACCTCTATCCCTTCGCCCGGTTAAATGCTGGCGAGGATTGGTATAATTTTTTATATAATTCTGAATTTGTAGAATGGTTTAGAATTCTTGGTGTTAAATACCTAATATTGGGAGATGATCCAAGAGCAATAACTAAAGACCAAAAAGAAAAAACGGATTGGCAGATTATTAATGACCTTGTGCAAGCCAATAAGAGTTTGGAAAAACAAGATTGGGAAACAGCAGTTGATGTTTATAAAATTAATGAAAGTTACCCAAGAGCTTACTTTACGGATAAGATTTACGCCACTGTTGGTCAGCCATTAAAAAATACACTTCCGGCAATCTATTTTGAAGATGGTAAGTGGGATCCAACAATATTGGAAGGCAAGGATCCAAAATCGCTAAAAATTTATTTTAACGGTTCGGACAAACTGGATTTGACCTTGAGCTTTTTGCAGAAGTATTTTGTCACTCCAGGCCAAGTGGCCAGTAAAAATGAATGGGCCAGCTATTCAGCGGGTGACTATTTAAAGTATAAATACGAATTGACCATCAGGGGACACAACTTTACTGATTTTGATTACGGCAGAGGTATTTCCTTTTCAACACAACAAGGCGAAAAGATTTCATTTGAAAGATTGGAGCAAAATAATAATTTGATTTTTGTGAGAAGGGCCCAGAAAGGGGAGAATCTTCATTGGGAAAGCTTTACTGGACAAGTGTTGGAAAACAAAAGCGGATTTGAAATAGTTAATGTCTTTGCAATAGTTCCAAAAGAGGAATTTGCTAAGGCTCAAAGTTTGGCTGACACCTTTGTTACCCACTTTGGTAGTATAAGCTCTCTTCAATTGGAAAAAGAAACTGTTAAGGTACATACTGCCGAGTTTACAAAGTTTGGTACCTTAAATTATAAATTTTCAACTCCTTCGGGAAGCCATTGGTTGATTCTAAATGAAAACTACCACCCACTCTGGCAATTGAGGCTTGGATCTGAATATTTTGATGTCGTACCTGTTTATTCATTGGTTAATGGTTTCTATGTTGAAGACAAATATGGAGATACAGCAATTACTTTTAAGGGTCAGGAAAATGTTAGATGGGGAATGTATTTTTCACTGGTATCGATTTTGATTTTGACGGTGTTTTTCCTCTGGAAAAAGAGCAAAGAAAGTTTGACAAAAACATGAACGAAACTGTTAAACAAAGTTTTGTTACCTCAATTTCAACTGTTATAAATGGTTTGCTTGGAATTGCCTTCTACGTTCTTCTAGGAAGATTCTTAGGTCCTGAGAAATTTGGAATCGTTTCAGTTGTTTTAGTAACACTTACTTTAATTGCAGATATTGCAAATGTGGGAACTGATACTGGGATTGTTCGATTTGTTGGTAAATACAGACATAAAGACTTACAAAAAACACAACAGTTCTTAAAACTTGCTCTGAAAGTAAAAGTAATTGCAGGGATAAGTGTGTTTGCAATTGGCTGGTTTTTACTTCCGTTTATAGCAACTAGTGTCTTGAATAAACCTGAATTAACACAATATTTAAAATATTCCTTGTTGGGAGCATTTGGAATTTTGCTTTTCTCCCTTACTACCAGCGCCATCCAAGCATTCGAAAAATTTAAAACCTGGGGAATTCTTAATATTGCTCTTAACTTGTTAAGGCTGGTGGGAATTATCGTTATTTTTAGATTCGGGTTTTTGACTGTCGGCAATACTCTCCAAACATATATTATCTTTCCATTTATTGGTTTTGTTGTTGGTTCATTGTTCTTACCTAATTACTTAACTGTTAAAATCTCAAACGATGTTCATCGGGAATTTTTTCATTATAACAAGTGGGTGGCACTATTTATTTTAATAGCTGCTATCTCAGCCAGATTAGACACGTATTTGTCCACTAGATTATTAACTCTTACCCAAGTAGGTATTTATTCTGCAGCCGTAACAGTTGCTGGTATTGGCTCACAAATTGTTGCCGGAATTGCTACTGTGGTTGCTCCTAAATTGGCTTCTTTTGACTCAAACAAAAAAGTAATCGACTATTTAAAGAATCTGCAAATATTTGTTTTTGGCTTGGGGGTGACCGCAATTGTAGTTGGTATACCCCTGGCTTACGTTGCCATTCCAACACTCTTCGGTTCAGATTATTCTGGAGCTGTTGCGCCATTTATTGTTTTGCTTATCTCTCAAGTAATATTTTTGATTTCTATTCCTGTACATACCGCAGTTTTTTATTATTTTTCCAAGCCATCACTTTTTGTCTTTATAAGTTGTGTCCATGTTGTCATAATAGGAGGATTAGGATGGATCCTGATTTCTAACTTTGGTTATATGGGAGCTGCATATACTGTATTAGTTGGAAATCTATCCAATTTCCTTATTCCTGGAATTTGGGTTGTAAATAAGTTTAGAAGTGAAGCAAAATGAAAATATCTTGTCATTGTTTAGTTAAAAACGAAGAAAATTTTATCTATTATGCAATCATATCTGTGATTGACTATGTAGACGAAATCTTGGTTTGGGATACTGGCAGCAGTGATAAAACTGTTGAAATTGTGAAGTCAATTAATAACCCGAAAATAAAATTTAAAGAAATTGGCAAGCAGAGCGCACATGGAGTAAGTTTAGCCAGACAACAGATGCTTGATGAAACAAAGGCAGATTGGATATTTATTTTGGATGGCGATGAAATTTGGCATAAACACATGATTGGCCAACAAACAAAACACCTTAAAGAAAGTGGAGATAAATTTGATGTGGTAGTTAGCCCAAACACGATGCTGGTTGGGGATATGTACCACTGCCTTGATGAGTCGTTTGGTCAGTATAAAATTCACGGCAAAAAAGGCCACTTGAATATTAGATTTATAAAAAACCTTCCAGAACTACACATACGGGGAACATATCCGAGTGAAACGTATGTAGACGGAAATAAAGTACCGGTTCAAAATTTACCAAAAGAAAGAGTTTCGTTTAGTGACTACTACTATCTGCATGCCAGTTTTTTGCCCAGATCCAGTAAAGATAGAAAGAAAGTAAAATACGAATTAACCAACGCTCTACCACTGGACTACTATTACCCAGAAAGTTTTTTTATTAACAGCAGTTTTGTTGGTAATTTTAATCTCTGGAGACCATTTGGTTTTGACTATACACTAAAATCAATGATTGTTTATCCATTTAAGAAATTCAGGAGAATGTTCAAATGAAAAAATGTATTCTTTGTAATTCAGACAAGTACAAAACACTTCTTCAAGGTAAAAACTGGCAAATTGTCAAATGTAATAAATGTGAACTTGTAAAAACAGAAAGAAATATTGAAAACGCTAGTTATGATTTTTATCACAGAGATGAGACTTACAAAAAACTTGAAAGCCATTTTAAAAACATTTTTCAAACCAGAGTTAACTTGGCTAAAAAACATATTGAAACTCCAGGAAAAGTATTGGACGTTGGCTGTTCAAATGGCACCATGTTGGATATTTTTAAAAGTGATGGTTGGGAAACTTGGGGAGTAGAACCGTCAGAGAATGCAGAGATAGCAATTGACAAAGGCCATAAAGTTTTTCAAACTCTCTTTGAGAAAGTAAACTTTACAGGCAAATTTAACATAATTATTATGAATCATACTCTAGAACATTTGGAAGACCCTTTGTCAGTTGTCAAGAAAGCCTACTCGCTTTTAGAGAAGGATGGAATACTTTTAGTTGATGTTCCTAATTTTGATAGTCTATCATCAAGATTAATGGGCAAGTATTGGCCGCACCTGTTACCTTTGGAACATAATTTTCAATTCACCAGAAAAACTCTTGAGAAAACATTTGAAAAGGTGGGTTTTAGTATTGTTGATTACAAGACTAGATCTGGAATTTTTGAATTTGCCAATCCTGTGCAAGAAGTAAAAGAGTCTTTATTTGGCATGAAGAAAAGGTTTATTAGTCGCGTAATTAACTTCCCTTATGATATTTTAGCGATGCTTTTGAACAGAGGTGACAGTATGAGTGTGGTGGGAAGAAGGGTGAAATAATGAAAAAACATTGGCCATTTTTGCTTTTAGTATTGCTTCATCTCTTTTTTCTTTTTAATCTTCAATTTACAGCCTGGCCGGAAATGGTTAGTTATCCATACTTAGTTACCCATGGTTTTAAGATTTATTCAGACTTTATTCATCCTTACCCTCCTGTACTAACTTTTTTGTTGGCTGCAGTTTTTAAATCCTTTGGTTTTTCCTTGATTAATTTAAAACTTGTTTCTTGGATTCTTATCTGTCTTAATGATTTGTTAATTTATTTAATAGTTTCCAAATTAACAAAAAACAAAATTCAAGCCATGTTAGCGGTTCTACTTTATATACTTACTCAACCATTCCTGGAAGGCAATATGTTGTGGTTTGACATGGCAATTGTCACTCCAGTTTTGGCTGGTATTTTATTTTTGCTAAAGAAAGAAAATCTAAGGAATTTGGCTTTATCGGGATTGTTCTTTGCACTAGCTGTTTTTATTAAGCAGACTGCGGCTTTGTTAGTTGTTGTAGCGTTTATTTATTTGTTGGTTAAAAGCAAAAAGTTAAAAAGTATATTTGTCTTTTTAACTCCTGGACTAATACTTGGGTTGGTCTTTTTGTCTTACTTACTTTCAACTCAGCAATTTCAAGACTTTTTTAATTGGAACTTAGTTTATCCATTTACTTATTGGAATAAGTTTCCAGATTATGTCCAAATGGGGATAACAAAATTTCAATTTTTAGTTGTAGCCCTACTTACTACTCCTCTAGTACTGTTAATATTCAAGAATCTTAAAACACTAACAAGAGAAGGTGTGTTCATGTTAATGCTACTATTGATGGCATTGGTAATGATATATCCAAGATTCTCCTTCTTTCATTTTCAATTAGCACTGGCTTTAATTACGATCACATTTGCCTATCTGACTACCTCAATTAGATATAAGTACTATCTATATACAATCTACATTGTTATTATTTTAGTTTCAATTGTAAGACTAGGCATTGATCGCACTTGGGGATTGCAAGCCAGATTTTGGACTACAACTGATTTAAAGCTTGCTTACGACATTAAACAAATAAGTAACAATAAAAGTATTTATTTACTTGGACCATCATCAAGCTTGTATGTGTATTCAGATTTGTTACCTCCCAAGCCTTGGACAGATAATTTTGGTTGGTACTTAGAATTACCTAATGTGCAGGAAGAAATCATTGCCGGATGGGAAAATGATCCTGCCGAATATGTTTTTTGGCAGCAACCCCAACTTGGTAACTGGTACGACTTGGCTACATATCAACCAAGGCAAATCACTGATTGGATTAAAACCAACTATACTAATATAGGTAATTTAGATGAAAACATTCAGATATGGAAAATAAAAAATTAAAAATAGCCTTCTTAAATATTTATCAAGGTATGGTTGGCCGTGGTGCTGAAACTTTTATTGATGAGCTTTCAACACGCCTTGCCAGAAACCATGATGTGAAGGTAATCGCTGGCAATCATTCAGCCTACCCAAGATGGCCACTTCTTTGGAGATTCTATTTGGATCCAAGCGGAATAATGATACTTCTATTCACTTTGAGGATGGTTCCAAAACTAATATGGCAAAAATATGACATAGTAGTTCCAACTAACGGAGGTTGGCAAACCTTAATTGTTAGACTGCTTACCTGGCTAACGGGCAAGAAGATGGTTATTTCAGGTCAATCAGGTATTGGCTGGTTTGATAGAAACAATCTTTGGCTGTTTCCAGATCTTTTTGTTGCCACATCAACTCGTGCTCTGGTTTGGGCAAACAAAGTAAATCCATTTGTAAATTGTGTTTATATTCCAAACGGTGTAGATCTGACAAAATTCAACATAGATGTCATACCTCGTAACATTAATTTACCAAAACCTATAATATTATGTGTTGGCGCATTAACTAAAAGTAAGAATATTGACCTGGTAATTCAAGCTGTGGCAAAAGTTAAAAATGCAAGCCTATTAGTGGTGGGGGATGGCTATATGAGGGAAGAAATAAATTTTTTGGGCAGAAATCTTTTGAACCACAGATTTAACTTGCTTACTCTGCCCCACTCTGATATGCCGCAAGTTTATAAAGCGGCAGATGTTTTTGTCTTGACTTCATCTGAAAGGGAAGCTTTTGGAATTGTATATGTTGAAGCAATGGCTTCCAATTTGCCAATAGTTGCCAGAGATGATGATCAAAGAAGAGAAATAGTGGGGGATGCAGGAGTATTGGTCAAAGACCCACATGACATTAACCAATTATCACTTGCAATAATAAAAGCTCTTGATGCACACTGGGACAATAAACCTAAAAAACAGGCTCAAAAATTTGATTGGGATAAGATTGCCCAACAGTATGAAATTTTATTTGAGGAGATTAGAAAGTGATAAAGCTAATAATTTTCGATTATGGAGGAGTAATAGGATCTGATGCTGATGAGTGGAACACTACCTTCAGTAAGGTGTTGGAAATAACAGGCTTATCTTCAGACATTTTTGAACAAATATTTAAAAAACATTGGTTTAACATGAAGATTGGTAGATGTACAATGGAACCATTTTGGAAGGAAGTTGTACAAAATGCTTCCAACAAAGTATCACCCAGTTATTTGCAAGAGATCTATAATCGCAGCATCATTGCAGATACTAGAGTTTTAGAATTTATCCAAAGTTTGAAAGAGAAAACAACAATAAGGTTTGTGATGCTTTTGAATGAATCTATTGAAGGGACTAGAGCAAAAATTGAAAATTTTAATCTAAAGTCCCTTTTTGGAAAGATTTATTCCTCATCAGATTTAGGAATGGCAAAACCTCAAAAAGAAATCTATGAGTATGTTTTGAAAGATCAAAATGTACATCCTGATGAGGTTGTTTTTATAGACAATCAGAGGGCAAATGTCGATGCGGCGCAAACCTTAGATATTAAGGCAATTCTATTTACAGACTTGCTTAGTTTGAAAAAAGATTTAGCCAAACTTCTATGAGCGACTTGACAAAAATAAAAATTTGGAAAATATTATCTGCCGCAAATCATTTTTGGGTAGTAACTTTGGTGCTTTATTTCCAATTTCGGGGATTGACCCTAGTCCAAGCTCTTCAAGTAATAAGTATCTATTCAATTTTGGTAGTGGTTCTGGAATATCCAACTGGAGTAATTGGTGACTATTTTTCACATCGAACCTCAGTACTTCTTGGCAATATTGTAGTTATTGTTGCTTTTGCTCTGTTATCTTTTCCTGGATCTTTTGCTTACTATGTGTTTTTGTTTTTTTTGTTTGCCTTGGGAATGGCTTTGGTCTCGGGCTCGGACACAGCCTTACTGCATTCGCTTTCAAAAGATTTCAAAAAAGACTTGGCTCAGACAACTCCCTACGCCTTAATTCTTTCTGTAATTACAATCAGCATTGGTAGTTTAGCTGCTGCCTATGATATGAGATATCCTATCTATTTGTCGTTTTTGTTTTCCTTACTGGCATTGCCTTTAGTTATTTTTCTAAAGGATTATCAATACCAGAGAGAGGAGGGTAATATTTTTTCAACTGCTTTTCGGGGAATAAAAGACATAACTTCAAACTCCAGACTTAAAAACTTAATTATTGTTTCAAGTGTGTTTGGTGCTTTCTTCTTGAGTATAAAATGGTTTTACAATCCACTTTTTGAAAAAATAAACATACCTGTGACTTTTTGGGGGTTAATAACAAGCGGAGCTTTTTTGTTGATTGCTGTTGGTGTGCAGCTCTACAGAAAAAAAGATTCATTTGGATTGGCTGCGACTTCATTATTGACCTTGGCGGCAATCTTCTTGATTGGAGTTACTAGTTATTGGCTGGTTCCTCTATTTGGAATTTGGCTGATGCATATTCTAAGAGGCTATCAAGATACACTTTTGGGGGTGGAAATGAATGAAGCGATAACGACCAATAGAAGGGCAAGTATTTTGTCATTTGATAGTCTTTTGACCAGACTGGGGTCAGCAATATATATAGCCGGAGCAGGATTGCTTTTGCCGAAAACATCATTTCTGGTTTTGATGTTAATTACAATTCTTTTTGTCGGATCCTTAATTTCAATTCCTTTGATAAAATTAAACAAAAAATGAAAGTATCAGTAATAATACCCACTTACAACGAAGAAGAATCAATCTTGGATTGTTTGGAATCTTTAGGAAAACAATCTTTGGCCGACTTCGAAATAATTGTTGTTGATGATGGCAGTACAGATTCAACACTATCGGCCCTTCAGGGTCTCACCCTGAAGGTGAGGGTTTTAAAACAGGAACATAAAGGGGCAGGGGCAGCAAGGAACTTAGGGGTTAAGCATGCCAAAGGCGAGATTCTTGTTTTTGTAGACTCTGATATGATTTTTGACGGTAACTTTTTGGAAGAACTGATTAACCCTATTGTGAAAAAAGAAGCTAAAGGAACTCTAAGTAAAAATGAGTATGTTGAGAACTGGAGTAACGTTTGGGCGAGATGTTGGAATATAAACGAAGGCTGGGAAAATAAAAAAAGACATCCATCTGCCAATAGAAATTTATTTTACAAGTTTTATGATTATTTAGGTTACAGTATTCCTCATTTAGATCTTTCGCTAAAAAATTACCTAACTTATAAAAGCAGGATTGGAAAGGAAGTCTTCAGGGCAATACTTAAAAGTGAATTCGATAGAGTTGGTGGTTATGTTCCAGGGGGATATAATGACGACTGGAGTTTAAGAGATCGACTTGGCTATAATCCAGAGATCGTCGAAGGTGCAAAGTTTTTCCACAAAAATCCATCTAGTTTGGATGAGATATATAAACAAGCCAAATGGATAGGTAAAAGGAGTTATAAACTTGGTTTATTGGGGAGTCTGTATGCATTAGTCCGCAGCTCATTACCAATGTCTATCATTGTTGGTGTTTGGAAATCTGTAATAAACTTAGAACCAAGGTTCTTGGTATTTAAAGTTGTTTACGACTTGGGTGTCTTCTTGGGGATTTTAGAATATACTTTATACAAGAAGGCTGCAAAATGATTTGGATTATCCTCTTTCTTGGATTAGTACTTAGAATATTTTCTATAAACCAATCTTTTTGGTTGGATGAAGCTACCAGTGCAACTGTTGCTAAACACTTAAGCTTCACAGATATCATTAGTAAGTTTTCTCCTGGTGACTTTCACCCACCACTTTATTATTTAACACTTAAACTTTGGACACTGCCCTTCGGTGTAAATGAGTTCTCGGCCAGATCCTTGTCGATTGTGGCAGCATTGGCCACAATATACTTTACCTATCTAATTGGTAAAACTTACTTTGAAAAAAATACTGGTCTTATGGCAGCAATACTTTTAGCAGTTGCACCACTACATATTTATTATTCTCAGGAAGCCAGGATGTATAGCTTGCAGACCTTGTTTGTAACCATGAGCGTTTACTTTTTTGTGAAGTTGACCAAAAAACACCATCTTGGCCATTGGTTGCTGTTTAGCCTTACTTTGGTACTGGTGGGAATGACTGATTATCTTCCTTTGTTTATTATTCCAGTGTTTTTTGTATATAGCTTAGTAAATAAAAAGGGGATTTCGTTTATCTCAAAGTTAATCTTAAGTCTGCTGCCCCTTGCAGCTGTCTTTGCTGTGTGGTCTCCGACTCTTATTACCCAGATTAATTCTGGCTTGTCAGTTGCTGGTAGCTCTGCTGTTTGGTGGAGGGTGTTGGGTAAATCGAGTATTAAGGAATTAGCATTAGTACCAATAAAGTTTATGGTGGGCAGAATTACTTTCGACAATAAATTTGTTTATGCTTTACTGGTCACGTTTGTTGGTGCGATATATGGCTACTTGCTGGTCAAGACTAAGCAACATTTAGCAAAAACCTCACTTGTCTGGTTATGGTTATTGTTGCCAATAGGTTTAATATTTTTGGTGGGTTTCAAAGTGTCGGTGTTTTCGTATTTTAGGTTAGTGTTTGTGCTTCCTGCTCTTTACCTTTTGTTGGCCTTTGGCTTAGCCAAGGTAAAAGAAAATGTTTTCCCCTTAGTATTTATGGCAATTTTGCTAGTTAACATTACTTTCTCTTGGATGTACCTAAGTAATGAAAAATTCCATCGTGAAGATTGGCGCCAGGCGGTTTCATTTGTCGAGACAGATTTGTCAGGCAAAAAGGGGGTAGTTGTCTTCCCAGGTGATTCCCAACATGAGGCCTACCTATATTACTCTCAAAGTGATACTATCGTAAAACCAAATGACATTACCGGTCAGGAAGAAAAGGTGTGGTTGGTCAGATATGTCCAGGATATTTCAGACCCAGCAGACACAACAAGGGTTAAAATAGAGGACTTGGGCTACACTAAGTCAGCTGAGAAGAATTTTAATGGCATAGTTGTTTGGGAATATACTAGGAAATAAAAAAATGAAAATCGCAATTGATGTCTCGCCAATAATCTACAATACCGGTGTGTCAATCTATACCAAAGAGATAGTTGGTAACCTTTTGAAGATTGATACCCAAAATGACTATGTGTTGTATGGTGGATCGTTTAGACAATACTCTGCCCTAAAAGCCCAGGTTAAAAAATATACTGGTCGAGTTGAAAGCAGGATCTACCCCATCCCCCCTGTTGTTGCAGATCTTGTTTGGAACAGAATTCATAAATTTCCAATTGACCCATTGTTGGGGAAGGTAGATGTTTTTCATTCCAGTGACTGGACACAACCACCCACTAAGGCTTTTAAAGTTACCACCATCCACGACTTGTCACCAATAAGATTCCCCAGACAAATGCACCCCAGAATTGTCTCGGTTCACAGAGCCAGATTTAATTGGATTAAAAAAGAAGCAGATATCGTTATTGCTCCCTCCATTGCTACAAAGGCAGACTTAATTGACTATGGAATTCGAGAAGAAAAAATTAGAGTTATTGGCGAGGCAGCAAGTATTATTCATGCTCCTTCCACTGATGAGCAAATTCAAAAAGTAAAAACAAAATATAATATTGATGGCAATTATATTGTCACTGTTGGAGTGGGACAAAGAAAAAATACCGACCGCTTAATCCAAGCTTTTGAAAAGTCGGCCGCGGGCCAAAATCTTAAACTAGTATTGATTGGTAGAAGTACTAAACATTTTGACGATGGGCGAGGTATTAGATTCACCGGCCACGTCAGCGATGAAGAGTTTGCTGCTCTTATTTCTGGCTCTCAAGTAATGGTTTATCCGTCCCTTTATGAGGGATTTGGATTGCCAATATTGGAAGCTTTCAATGCTAATGTTCCAGTGGTTACGTCAAACATATCTTCCATGCCAGAAGTCGCTGGAGACGCTGCAGTACTTGTGGATCCATATGAAGTAGAATCAATTAGTGAAGGAATTGTTAAAGCTCTAAAGAATCAAAAGGGTCTTAAAGCCAAAGGTTTAACGCAGAAACTTAAGTTTTCGTGGCTAAAGGCTGCGGAGAAAACATTGGATGTATATAAGGAAAGCCGGGACTAATTGCGGAAAAGGAGTAAATTAATTTGTTTTCACACAAGCAATTACCGAATAAAAATATGATCATAGGCATAGACGGCAACGAAGCAAACATAGAAAAAAGGGTAGGGGTGAACACCTATACCTATGAAATTCTGTGGGGTCTTTATAATATCGACCATGACCGCAACAACTACATAATTTATCTTAAAAGTACCCCCCGAGAAGACCTGCCAAGGCAACGAGAAAATTGGAAATACAAAATTTTACCAGGTGGATCGGTTTGGATAATTTCTCGCTTAGTGCCACATCTGCTGTTTACCAATAGACGGCCTGATGTCTTCTTCACTCCTAGTCACTATGTCCCTCCACTTACCCTTATGCCACGAGTGTGTTCGATAATGGACATGGGTTACCTCAAGTTTTCGACGCATTTGAAAAAATATGACTATTGGCAGTTGTCTTTGTGGAGTGCTTACTCAATGTTAGTCGCAAAATATATTTTTGCCATCTCAACAAGCACAAAAGAAGAAATTGTTAACCACTACCCCTTTGCAAAGAATAAAGTTGTAGTTACTCCGTTATCGTATGACACTAAAAAGTTCAACTCTGGCATACCCCAATCCGGAGTTGATGATGTGAAGAAAAAATACAACATCGATGGCGAATACGTTCTATTTTTGAGTACTCTCAAGCCAAGTAAGAACCTTGTGGGATTAATTGATGCCTTTATTGCGGTAAACAGGGCATTTCCGCAATACAAGCTTGTGGTGGCTGGCAAGAAGGGGTGGATGTATGACCAGATTTTCCGCAAAGTACGGGATAATCACTTGGAAAAGCACATAATATTTACCGATTTTGTGGCTGAGGCAGACAAGCCCTTTTTAATCAAAGGTGCCAAACTTTTTGCTCTACCTTCTTACTGGGAAGGCTTTGGATTGGATGCACTAAATGCAATGGCAGCGGGAGTACCGGTGGTGGTTTCCAACAAGGGAAGTTTGCCAGAAGTTGTTGGTGACGCTGGCATAATAGTTGATCCGCACAATATTGATGACATTGCCCAGGGGATTAAAAAAGTTTTGTCGATGGATAAAAAAGACTATACTAGTTTAGTAGCCAAGGGGCTGGAACAGGCCAAAAAGTTTTCTTGGAAAAAGACTGCTGCCAAAACTCTGGAAGTCTTGGAATTAGCAAAGAAAAAGTAAAAAAAAGAATATGCTTTACGCCGACAACATTCACATTACAAGAAGAGGATTAGTCTTTACTGACAAACACGGCAGACAATTGGCAGTTGGTGCTGCTTTTAAAAAAGCCTTTGTTAGATTTTACAATTGGTTTTTAGATATTAAGCTTTTTGTAATTCATTTAGTCAGTCTTCATCTGCCAATTTGGACTGTCAGGAAATTTGTCTTTGTATTGGCTGGAGCTAAGATAGGGATCGGAACAACTATTCATATGGGGGTAAAGTTTTTTGACCTAGCAGGTGTCAAAATTGGAAATGACACAATGGTTGGGGATAGCTGTTTTTTGGATGGGAGGGACACTTTGACAATTGGGGATCACACAGACATCGCTTCTCAAGTGTTGATCTATAACTCTGAACACAATATTTCAGATCCAGACTTTGCTGCTGTTAACGATAAAGTAACCATTGGTGATTATGTATTTATTGGCCCCCGTGTAATTATTTTGCCAGGAGTGACAATAGGCAATGGAGCAATTGTTGCAGCAGGAGCAGTTGTCACAAAAGATGTTGAAGAGTTTACAATGGTTGGTGGAATCCCTGCAAAAGTAATTGGCCAGCGACCCCTTAAAGACTTAAATTATAAATTGGGAAGAGCCAGACTTTTCCAGTAATATGAAGTTTAAAAATATCTTCACTACCATTTATTTGCTTACTTGTCTTTTGTTTGTCGTTTATCTTCTTCTCCCCGCTCCCAAATTTCCTGATCCACCACCTGGGGCAGTTCAATCTATGGAAGATGCAGATATTGAAACCCCTATTAAAAAGGCTTATTTCACTAACTACACCAGGGAGCAAGTAGTTGACCATTATCTAAATCAATTTAATCGACATTCACTACTTTTAAATTATCCACCCGAAGATGCCCAGACTCTGATTCGTGATCAAACAAGAAGTTACTACTTGCAGGAATTGGTACACCCATTCAGGGAATCACTTCTTATAAACGGCTTTATCCCTAGTCAAGCCAAAGATGATATTTGGTATAAGGGAATTCATTACGAGGAAAAAATTACTATTAAGTACAATTCTTCAAATCTAGTTGTTAGATTTCTGATTGCCTGTGTTACTTTGTTCTCAGGCTTTATGCTTATTAAGTTGTGGTTTGATTCAGGTGTTGAACTTGCAAGACTACTTCCAAGGAGAAAAAAATGAACCAAGACTACTCACTTGACGTGTCTATTGTGATAGTCAATTTTAACACCAAAAATATTACTCTTAATTGTCTATCTTCAGTAATTGAAAGCACGCAGGGAGTGCAATATGAATTGATTGTTGTGGATAATGCTTCAACTGACGGCTCAATTGAGGCCATCACTAAATTTGATACCAAAGGCATCAGATTAAAGTTTATTAAGAATTTAGCCAATGTCGGTTTTGCAGCTGGTAATAACCAAGGAACGAAGGAAGCAGGTGGTAAATACATTCTTTTTCTCAACTCTGACACCTTAGTAAAGAATAATGTTGTCAAAAATGTATTTGATCATCTGGAAGCAAATTCTAAACTTGGCGCAGCTGGTGTAAAAATAGTGGGAGTGGATGGGAATATTCAAGAAGCAGGTGGCTACTTTCCAACCCTAACCCGAGTGTTTTCCTGGATGACTATTCAGGATTTGCCATTTGTTGATGGTATTATTAAACCTTTTCATCCTTTAAAGAAGAAGTCTTTTACTAAGAATGTTGGTTTTTTTGAAAAACAGCAAAAGCTTGATTGGCTAATTGGAGCTTTTATGTTTGTTAGAAAAAGTGTACTTGACCAAGTTAAGGGTTGGGATGAAGACTATTTTATGTATACCGAGGATGTGGACTTGTGTTACAAAATTAAAAATGCTGGCTATGAGATTGTCTATTTGCCTGACTTGCAGATAACCCATTTAGGCGGAGCCAGCAGCGCTTCGTCAGAATTTCCTTTAGTAAATGAATATAAGGGTATAAAGACGTTTTACAAAAAACATTACCCCGTCTGGCAATTTCCCATTTTGCGTCTTATGTTAAAAATTGGAGCCTTGGGAAGAATGATTCTTTTCGCTATACTGGAAGGGAGGCAAACAGCACACATTTATGCAAAAGCTTTCAAAACAGCTTGAAGGAGCACTTAAGTATTTAACAGCAGGTATTTTGCTTGCCGTTCCACTGTACCCAAAATTTCCCTTTTTGAGAATTCCTGGAACCTATGTTTCAGTCAGACTTGAAGATTTTTTGATGCTACTTACCTTTGGAGTCTGGTTTGCATATATTTTACCCAATATAAAGTCGCTTTTAAAAAACAAATTATTTTGGGCTGTTAGTCTTTTTTGGGTGATTGGCTTGGTGGCAACCCTCTCTGGCATATTTTTGACTAAAACGGTCGACCCGCATATTGGCCTACTGCATTGGGCAAGAAGGGTGCAGTATGTGTTGCCTCTGTTTATAGGAATGGCCACGATGAAGATGGTTGATGGCAAGAAGAATCTCAACTTTTTTGTAAAGACAATAATGATAGTCATTTTCTTTGCCTTTCTATATGGTGTTGGCCAGAAACATTTTTCCTTGCCAATCATTACCACTCAAAATGAAGAGTATGCCAAAGGCAGGGCATTGTACTACACACTGTCTGGTCATTTGGTTTCCACATTTGCTGGTCATTATGATCTAGCCTCATATTTAATTTTGGTGACACCAATGTTTGTGAGTATATTATTGTCCGACAAGGCTATTGAAGAGTTAGGCTTAAGTAAGTCAAAAGCCAAGTCGCGGGCAATTCTGGGCATGACGATTGGTCAGTCGTTGTGGTTAATTATTTTTACAGCCTCAAGAATTTCAATAGTTTCATATATTGTCGCGATTTGCATTCCTTTGTTTTTAATTAAGAAATATTGGGCAATACCAATCGTGTTTATATCGGTTTTTGTTTTAACGCTTATTTCTGGGAACTTGTTAACCAGATACCAACAAATACTCGATATTGTCGTAGATAAGATTACTTACACAGTCGATCAAGCCATAACGGTTCATGCAGCAGGTTTTGTTTTGGCAGCAGAAGACAGATCAACTTCAATTAGACTTAATGTTGAATGGCCACGGGCAATCAGAGCCCTAACCAAAAACCCACTACTTGGGACTGGTTATTCATCAATTACTTTAGCCACTGATAATGACTACTTAAGATTTTTAGGTGAAACGGGGATATTAGGATTTTTGGCTTTCTTTTTAGTTTTTTTCAAGTCAGGGATAGAATTTTTAAAATATACCATTGAGAATTACTCTAAAGAATCAAATCTAAAATCAATCTTTGTATATGGTATGGTTGGGGCAACAGTGGGAATATTAATCAATGCGGTTTTTATTGATGTTTTTGAGGCCAGTAAATTGGCGATTATGTTTTGGCTAATGATGGGGTTGGCAATTGGACTAACAAGATATGAACAAACTAAATAACTCTGTCAGTAAATTTTTTTCAAGTAAAGCGATAGAAACAAGTGTGTTGGTGGTGATTATAGTACTTGGTTTTTTAATTAGAACTTGGCATATAAACTTCCCAATTGCAGATTGGCATTCATGGCGGCAAGCAGATACGGCTTCTGTTTCAAGAATTTACTTGGATCAAGGAGTTAATGTTTTAGCTCCAAGGTATTATGATATCTCGCGTATCCAAACTGGCATGCTCAACCCCCAAGGACTCAGAATGGTTGAATTTCCAATTTACAATCTCATTCATGTGTTTTTTGAAAAGAATTTTCATTTAACTTCTCTTCCTCATGTTGCTTTTGACAAAAATCTATTTAAACAAAAAACCAATCCATTTGTATTTAAAAGTATAGAGGCTGATTCATTTGTTGTCTGGGCAAGACTGGTAACAATTTTTTCAGCTATCATCACGGCTTTCTTTTTATATCTAATTGGCAAAAAAACCATTAGCAAATGGGGTGGAGTAATGGCAGCTTTCTTTTATTTGTTTATGCCCTACAACATTTACTTTACACGGGTTGTCCTGCCAGAACCAATTGGCGTAGCTTTCTTGGTTTCTTCACTATATTTTTTCATTAGATTTACAGAAAATGACAAAGCCTGGCCAATTGTTTTGTCTGGAGTTTTGTTTGCACTGGCAACGCTTATTAAGCCATTTGTCTTCTTCTATTCTTTACCACTTCTATACTTGGCTTTTTCAAAGTTTGGCGTTAAGTGCATATATCAACAAACTAAGTTGTTTATTTTTGCGACTTTAGCAATTGTGCCATTTTTTGTTTGGAGAATATGGGTGAATAACTTTCCAGAAGGCATTCCGCATTTTGATTGGGCTTTTAATGGAGATGGAATTCGTTTTAGGCCTGCGTTTTGGAATTGGATATTTGCCGAGCGGATTGGAAAACTAATTCTTGGTATGTGGGGACTAATTCTTTTTGGGGTAGGAATTGTAACAACTAAGAAAAATAATTGGTTTAATCTGTATTTTTTCTTGGGCAGTGTTTTATATGTAAGTGTTGTGGCAACGGCTAGCGTTAGACATGATTACTATCAAATACTGATTATCCCATCAATTTGTTTATTACTGGCACAAGGAGTGGTGTATCTTTGGACAAATACTTCTTTGAACAAAATTCTAGTTAGATCAGTTGTAGTGTTCTCAGTTTTTATGATGCTGCTTGTAGGTTACTATCAAACCCGCGGCAATTACCAGATAAACCACCCAGAAATAATTGTTGCTGGAGCTGCAGTACAAAAACTTACCCCAAAAGAAGCGATAGTAATTGCTCCCTACAATGGTGACACAGCCTTTCTTTATGCAACAAATAGATTTGGCTATCCAGTAATAGATGACTCAATTGAAAACATGATTAAAAAAGGCGCCCAGTACTATGTATCAGTTAATTTTGATAATGATACAAATGCTTTGATGAAGAAGTATAAAACACTTGAGAAAACAGAAAAGTATGTGGTCGTTGATTTGTCTAAAAAAGGGGAGTAGTATCTTGTCAAAATGGCTAGCGAACGTCCTGAGATATTTATAGCACTACAACAGGCAGGGGATGGGGATGTTGTTCCACTCTCTATAGAAATTACTAGGCAAGAACATAGGGTATATGACGACGTTGAAAGTGCAATAAAGAAAGAATCTAGAAAAGTAATTACTTATTGGGGATCAATTGTTGTTATGGCCTATGTCAGTACGACTTTAGTTTTTGATGGTTTAAATGAAATTGCTACTGGTATCGCAGAGAAAAATTCCCTTCGTGTGTTAAATGGAGCGCTTGAAATTGCTGGTGGTTTATCGGTAACTTATGCGGCTAAGGAATTTGGCCACAAGGCAATGCTCCATAATAGTATAGTAAGAAGATTAGAGGGCGAGGGACCTATTCAAGATGCCGGTAGTAAATTTGGAGATGACGATGAGCCTCTATCACCAATAGGCACAATATAAACGAACAGGAAATTATTTCTCGTATTTTATCCATGAAGATTCTGGAGATTGACGTTCAAACATAACTCTTCCCTCATTACTCAAATCTCTAGAGATAATGACACAATCATACCCACTATCTGCCTTAAACAAACTAATTTGGCAAAACGGAGCAAGTTTTCCTTGTGCAAAATTAGGGTTTGAAGCACACATGTGAGTTAATGTACCAGGCTTCACATCTTTTCCCCATTCTCTACGTCTTTCAGTTCCACATGAGTATGTGCCCTGGGGAAATATATCTCCAAAGAAAGTTTCCGGTTCTTGTCTACTTTCGATAAAATCTTCTAAAGTCTCGACCATTGTTTATAGATCACCATCAAGAGCATTTATATTGGAAGGAACAAGCTCATGATTAATGACTCTATGAGAGAAACTGGTGAATAGTTCAGAAAACATTTTAACGTCTGTTAATTTTTCTTCACTCATAGATAAATATTACAACAAATATTTTTAAAAAACCAAGTGGAAGTTTGTGACCCAGGGAGGAACCAAACCTGTTTATTTTCCTAAACCGACAACGTATGAAATTCTTTCTCTTGTACTCAAATATCCCTTTTCAAATGGTATACTCAAATTGGCATGAAGATATTGATGCTTGTTCCTTTTTTACCCAATACCCAGACGTCTGGTGGTCAAACAAGATGGTTTAATTTGGTTAAATTTCTCTCTCTTGAGCACGATATAACTCTTTTTACTCTTATAAAAGACGAAGAAGAAAAAAAATACATACCTGAGCTTGAGAAATATTGTAAAGTAGTCAAAACCTTTAAACGTCCAAGTTCCCCATGGACACCCCGCAATATCCTGCTTTCGGTATTTTCTCCTTTTCCTCTGCTTTTAATACGCAACTTTTCATTTGTTGAGAGAATGGCTGTTAAAAAGGAACTATTGAAAGGGGATTATGACCTAATTCACGCTGAAGCATTTTACGTTATGCCCCACATACCCAAAACTAATGTTCCCTCAATTCAGGTTGAGCAAACCATTTGGCACAAAGTATATGAACACTATGTTAAAACTGAAGTACCCCTCCTTCTTCGACCATTTTTCATGATTGATGTTATTAAACTTAAATTTTGGGAGATCTACTTTTGGAAGAAAGCAACCAAATTGTTCACTGTGTCCCCTGATGATAAAGTAATTATGGAAAAGCTTGTTGGTGGGGAAGAAGTAGGGGTGATTCCAAATGGCGTGGATGCCTCCTACTATTCAGAAGTAAAGGTAGCAAAATACTCTCCACCAAGAATTATGTATGGCGTGACCAACTTTGAATGGATGCAAAACAGAGAAGCGGTGGATTTACTAACTCAAGAAGTTTGGCCAGAGATTAAAAAAAGAATCAATAATGTCAATCTTTGGATAGTTGGTAGAATGATTCCTGAAGAAATCAAAAAACTGTCACTGACGGACAAAAACATAATCATTACTGAAAATATTCCCCAAGCAAGAGATGCCTATAGTGCAGCAACAATAATGGTTACACCAATTAGAGGTTCTGGTGGTACAAGACTTAAAGTTTTGGAAGCAATGGCTGCTGGACTGCCTGTTGTTTCAACCACCATTGGTATGGCAGGACTTGGAGTAGAAAATGGTAAGCATGTTGTCATTAGTGACAGCATGGTAGGCCTTGCCCAGCAAACAGTTAGTCTATTAAATAATTCACCATTGGCTCAGAAAATCGGCCTAGCAGGCCAAAAGTTTGTAAGAGACAATTTTGATTGGAAAGCAATTGTAAAATTACACGATGGCATCTATGCCAAGATAACAAAAAGAACATGAAAAATCCAACCCTGTCGGTTATAATTTTAAATTACAATACTAGGCAGTTAACTATTGCTTGTTTAAAATCAGTGATAGCTTGCAGGAATGAATTAGATTTTGAAATTATTATAGTAGACAATGGTTCCACCGACGATTCTTTAGACGAAATTAGAAAACTAGATTTTAAAGGTGTAAAAAATACAATCATTGAAAATAGCCAAAACTTAGGCTTTGCAAAAGGCAATAATACTGCCAGAGGCACAGTTAAGGGAAAATATGTTTTATTTTTAAATACCGATACTCTGGTTAACCCAGGAGTTTTTATTGAAACTGTTGACTATCTGGAAGAACATAACGATGTTGGAGTTGTTACCTGTAAGTTGGTTTTAGCTAATGGCACAATTGACCCCGACAGCCGACGGGCTTTCCCAACTCCTTGGGTCGCACTTACCCATTTTAGTGGTTTAGACAGATTGTTCCCTAAGTCTCCAATTCTTTCTAAATATTGGTATGGCCACATTAGCCCTGAGATTGTGATTGATATAGACGTCGCCCAGGGAGCGTTTTTTTTGACTCGCAAGAAAATACTTGATGATGTTGGTTGGTTTGATGAAATATATTTTTTGGATGGCGAAGACATTGATTTATCGTGGAAAATAAAGCAAAAAGGTTTAAAGATTGTTTACTATCCCCGTGTATGGATAAGGCACTTTAAAAAACAAACCAAAAAGCTCAACAAAGCTTTTGTTGGTCGCGGAGTGGACTCAATGGCTATATTTTATAAAAAATGGCTGTGGAGCAGATACCCATTCTTTGTTAATTGGCTGGTGATGATCGGTATTCACTTAATTAAACTTATGCGGTCAGTATTTAAATAACATGAAAATATTAATTGATGCACGCATGTATGGCTTGGAAAATGCAGGTATTGGCAGATATGCCGTTAACTTAATTACCCAAATTACCGAGCTTGATAAAAGTAATGACTATGTACTTCTTTTAAAGCGAAAATATTTTGATGAGTTAACCTTCCCAGCCAACTTTAAGAAAGTCGCAGCTGACTTTAGACATTACTCATTTGCAGAACAATTAATGCTACCCAAGATAATTAATCAAGAAAAACCAGATTTAGTGCATTTCCTACACTTCAATGTTCCTGTTTGGTTTACAGGAAAATTTGTAGTTACCATTCATGACCTTCTGATGCACAAACAAAAAGGGCTTGAGGCAACAACGCTTAACCCAGCCCTTTATTATGTAAAACGTCTTGGCTATAAAAGTGTTTTTTCAAATGCTGTCAAAAAAGCCAGCAAAATTATTGTTCCTAGTAAGTATGTCAAAGAAGATATAATTAAGACTTATAAGGTAAGCCCTGAGAAAGTGGTAGTTACTTATGAAGGAGTGGAGCAAGTGAAAATGACTTCCGCTAATACTGAAGAAATATTGGGTAAATATAATTTAACCAAAGACAAATATTATTTATATGTTGGTAGTGCTTACCCACACAAGAATTTAAAAAGAACAATTGAAGCTGCTTACTTAAACCGAACTCCATTGGCTATTTCGTGTGCTAGGAATGTGTTTACTGAAAAACTGGAGAAATTAGTATCGATGACTGGAGCAAAAGATTATGTAAAACTCTTAGGATTTGTACCTGATGAAGAACTATCAGTATTGTATAAAAACTCGATTGGTTTTGTTTACCCCTCCTTAACAGAGGGTTTTGGACTTCCTGGACTTGAAGCTATGATTAATGGAACTATTCTCTTAGCCTCTGAAATACCTGTTTTTAAAGAAGTGTATAAAGATAATGCGGTTTACTTTAATCCTTTTGATTTTAGTGATATTGCCAAGCGTATGGAAATAGTTAAACAGATGACTGCCGACCGCAGAAAAGAATTAATCACCAAAGCTCAAAACTTTGCCAAAACTTATTCATGGAAAAAGATGGCTCAAGAGACTTTAGATACATATAAAAGTGTTATATAATCTAAGTATATGAAAAGCGATATCCCAGCCCATTTACAAGGCATTCTTTGGTCAGTTTCTATTGATAAGCTTGATCTAAAAAAACATAGACAATACATTATTCATCAGGTTCTAATGTTTGGGGGATTTGATGAAATTAAATGGTTATTGAGAAAATATTCTCTAAAAGAAGTCAGAGAAGTTTTTGTCGATAACCCTCAAAAAATATATACCAGCCAAGCGTTCAATTTTGTAAAGAATTTTATTTTAGGGTTAAAGAAAACAAAAGTATCTACCACAGACTATGTCAACACTATTTACGCAAGCACTTGATAAAAGTAGACTCGAAGTTTACGGTAAACTGAAAGAATTTTCAGATGGCTTTGTTCTGGCAGGCGGAACGGCTTTGATGCTTCAAATAAATCATCGGAAATCGTTCGATTTTGATTTATTTACCGAAAGGAAATTAAGTAAAAAATTACTACCTAAGGCTCGAGAAATCTTTGGGAAAGATATAAATGTGCAAGTGGATAACGAAGATTTTCTGTTGTTTACGACAAATGACGGAGTAAAACTGGACTTTGTCAATTATCCCTACCCAAGGCTGCACCAAGTTATTACAAATAACCCAATTTCTTTATTTGCAGTTGAAGATATTGCCACAAACAAAGCTCACGCGATTGGAAGAAGATCAACTTGGAGAGATTATGTAGATATATTTTTTATTTTGAAGATGAAACTCGATAGTCTCGAAAAAATAATTGGTGAAGCAAAAACTAGATTTGGAGGAGAATTCAACGAGAAGCTTTTTTTAGAACAATTGGTGTATTTCAAAGACTTGGATATGCTGCCGATTGATTTTCTACAAGAGGAGTATACAACAACACAAATACAGGACTTTCTACAAGAAGAAGTAGAAAAATACTCCCAATCAAGACTATTGCCTGAAGAGTAGAATTCATTTATGAAAGTAGCTTTAGTATATGATAGGGTAAATAAATGGGGGGGAGCAGAACGAGTACTTCTAACTCTTCATAACATGTTTCCAGATGCCCCTTTGTACACTTCTGTATATAACCCAAAAACTGCAAAATGGGCGAACGTTTTTCCAAAAATTTATACCTCTTTTTTGCAAAATTTTCCATTCGCCAAAACTCATCACGATTGGTATGCCCCTCTTATGCCTTTAGCTTTTGAAAGCTTTAATTTTGATGAACATGATTTAGTAATAAGTGTAACCAGTGAAGCTGCAAAAGGAATAATAACAAAGCCCGGCACAAAACATATTTGTATTTGCTTAACTCCAACAAGATATCTCTGGAGTCACTATGAAGACTACCTTCAGGGTGAGACCCTGAAGGTAATATCTAAGTCAGTTGTTAATTATTTGAGGAAATGGGACAAAGTTGCAGCCTTTAGACCCGACAAATTAATTGCCATTTCCACAGAAGTAAAAAACAGAATTAAAAAGTACTATGGCCGAGATTCTGAAATTGTTTTTCCGCCAGTCTCGATAAATACTAAGACTACTAAAGATTTTAATAACCTACCCAAGGATTTCTTTTTGGTTGTTAGTAGATTAGTTCCCTATAAAAAAGTGGATTTAGTAGTTAGAACATTTAATAAGTTAAATCTCTCATTAGTTATTGTGGGAGGTGGAAGTGAAGAAAAAAAGCTAAAGAAAATAGCAGGGGCGAATATTATTTTTTTGAACATTATAAATAATGATCAAAGTCTTGCTTGGTTTTATAAAAACTGTAAAGCTTTAATTTTTCCTCAAGATGAAGATTTTGGTTTGACTGCTGTTGAGTGTCAAGTGTTTGGAAAGCCTGTTATTGCATATAAAAGTGGAGGAGCACTGGACACTGTATTGAGCGGAAAGACGGGAATATTTTTTAATGAACAAAGTGAGGAGAGTTTAATAAAGGCAATAAGCTCTTTTCACAAAACTAAATTTAGTGCTACACTTATTTCACAAAATGCCAAACACTTTTCTAAGAAAAATTTCCAAGAAAATCTTTGGAAAATCATCAAATAGCTCGGAAGAATATAAGGACCACCTATATGCAGTGTTTCTAGCAGGTGGAGGTGGAACGAGACTTTGGCCAAAGTCAAAAAATGCAACTCCAAAACAATTTTTGAAACTTTTTAATAATCAAACATTAACTCAAATAACCGCTCACAGATTTAACAAAATACTTGATTGGGAGAGGATATTTGTAGTTACAGTTTCTGAAGAGTATAAGAAAGAAATTCACAAAGAAGTCCCTGAATTGTTGCCTGAAAATATTATTGTTGAACCAGAAAGAAGGGAAACAGGACCAGCACATGGATTGGGTGCAGCTTATGTATATGCTAAAGATTCTGATGCAGTTATTATTACTGAAGCCGCAGATCGGTTAGTTAAGCCAGTTCCAAGATATTTAAAGATTTTAAAAACAGCAGCCGAAGTAGCTTACAAAGAGAAAATAATGATCGCCTTAGGTGTTGAGCCACGCTACCCACATTCAGGGTTGGGACATATTAAAAAGGGACAATATAAAGAAACGGTTGAAGGAGTCAAATTTTACAAACTTGATAAATTTGTAGAAAAACCTTCATTGGAATTGGCTAAAGAATACACTGCTTCAGGGGATTATTTTTGGAATGCTGGAGAGTTTGTCTGGAGAGCAGATGTATTGCTGGAATCACTGAAAAAAAATGCTCCTGATGTAAGCAAGCAACTCGAAAAAATCCGGCAAGCAATTGGAACAACAGATGAAAAAGAAGTACTGCAAAAGTCATATAAACTTATGCCCAAAATTGCCATTGACTATGCAGTTGTTGAGAAGGATAGAAACTTCTTAATGGTTGTTGGGGACTTTTTCTGGACTGACATTGGAGATTGGAAAGAAGTGTGGGAGAATTTAGTTAAGGATCATCAAGGCAATGTAGTTATTGATGGAGACGAGGAAGGCGGAGAAATAATTAATATTGATACTTCTGATGCCTTAATTCACAAAGATGGAAGGATGATTGCTGTAGTCGATGTAGACAATATTGTTATTGTTGATACCAAAGAGGCACTTTTGGTGTGCAGCAAAAGCCATGCCCAAGGCGTCAAGAAAATAGTGGAATTATTGAAGGAACAAGGAAGAACAGATTTGCTGTGAT
>ERZ1292625.1634-Hain-H41-01um-R1-1634-length-25184-cov-6_pt1 | contig 25184 bp, 19 predicted proteins | sample MGYA00564400_ERZ1292625 | MGnify/ENA primary metagenome ERZ1292625 (study PRJEB36523, sample SAMEA6512639) | groundwater metagenome | collected 2019-01-08 | study: AquaDiva: Metagenomics assemblies of 32 groundwater samples | reverse complement strand
ATGATCCAGTAGCTCAACGGATAGAGCAATTCCCTTCTAAGGAAGAGGTTGGAGGTTCGATTCCTCCCTGGGTCACTTTGCTTATGAAAGTGATAGTTTGTTGCATTTTGTGCTTGAAACTGCTTCAATGATATCAAGGGATATGCCAAGAAAAATTTTTAGTGTACTTTTAATTTTTTTGTTACTTTTCTCTCAACTTTTAGTAAGTTTTCCCGTTTTTATTTTTGCTGCTTCTTCACCTTGGAGCCAAACTGATTGGTCTGGGGGAGATGGTCAAACAAGTTGGTCAACTACTAATAAATTTTCTACTTCTTCATCAGTTATCACTTCAACACCTGGGCAAGTAACACTTGCGGCTACAAGTGGCTGGTACGATGCATCATGGGGTTACAGAAGGAAAATTACTTTTGATAATTCAGCTCAAGCTGAAAATTTGACTAATTTTCCAGTTTTAGTGAAATTGGATTCAACTCGTGTAGATTATGCAAACACTCAAAACAATGGAGAAGACATTCGTTTCACTGATTCTGATGGAAGCACACTACTTTCATATGAAATAGAAAAATGGGATGAGACAGCAAATTCGTATGTGTGGGTGAAAGTACCCCAAATTGATGCTTCCTCAAATACTGACTATATCTACATGTACTACGGAAATTCTGGAGTAGCTGATGCTCAGAATGCATCAAGCGTTTGGGATAATAACTTTAAATCCGTGTGGCATTTAAAGGAAACTGGAGCTGGGACTCTTGGTGAATATAAAGACTCGACAGCAAATGTAAACCATGGTCAGGGTGGCGCTGGTACAGCTTCCTCGGTACCTACTGTAACCACTTCTGGCGCCATTGGTAATGCTCAAACATTTGATGGTGGAGACTATATTGCAAACAACACTGTTACCTTTCCATTTGCTGCACAAGCGAGAAGTGTTTCTGCTTGGATAAATATTCCTTCCTATGGTACCCAATCAATATTTTCTTATGGGACGGAGACAACAAGTCATAGATATGAACTTGGTATTCGTACGGGTGGGTATGTGGTAGCTGCCGTAAATGGAGGGGCTGGAGGGACATCGAGTACGCCAGCCTCTGGTTGGTATAAGGTTGCTATAACGTTTAATGGTGCAAACGTAATGGATCATAAAATGTATATAAACGGTGTCGAAAAAACCTTAGTTCAGCAAGCGGGAAGTAATGTTGCCGTTAACACAACAGAAACTACAGCCAGCCAAATTGGGAGAAATGTTGTAGCCAATTTGTTTCTGGTTGGGTCTGTTGATGAAGTTAAAGTTTCTAATAGTGTCAGATCTGCAGGTTGGAATGCTGCAGAATATAAATCAGAATCAGATACCTTTAATACTTTTGGCTCACAAGAAGCATATTCATTACTATCTCCTGGTACATTAACCTCTTCAATATTTGATACTGAATATACCTCTTTAGTTTCTTGGGGAAATTTAACTTACAGCCAAACAACCCCCGCTAATACTTCAATATCGGTAAAAGTAAGAACCAGCAATTCTTCCACAATGACTGGGGCAAGTGATTTTTCCTCATGTAGTGCAATCACAAGTGGTAATGATATCTCTTCCAATAGTTGTGTAACTGACAACCATAGATATGTTCAATATCAACTAACGCTTACAAATACCGATGGACTTTCTACTCCAACATTTGAGGACATATCACTGGCCTTTACTGGCAGCTCCTCTACTCCAACGGTTGATTTGGAATCGCCTGGGATTAATTCCTACACAAACACATTAAGGCCAATTTTTAAATGGAAAAAAGCTGTTGGGGATAGTGATTATGATTTAACCATTGACAGCCCTTCTTTGGGAATAAATCAAAATAATGGCGATTTTACTCTTACCGATATTCCAATAACCGGAACTCAAACTTATAGTACTCATAAATATGACGTTTTTTATGACAACTTTTCAGATACTGACACCACCAATGACTTTATTTCACTTGTAACAAAATCTCATAGTGATTGGGGTGGCTTAGAAAATGATGGTAAGGCAAGAGAAGAAAGTTAATTGGAAAGTTAAGGTCACAGATGCAAATGGTATAACGGGTGAAACTTCCAGAACTCTTTTTGTTGATACCACAAAGCCGCAACTTTCAGTGTCACAGTTTGATGATTATGTTCTTTCTTCAAACAACGTAATCACAACAAATATAATTCCCTCCATAACCGGTAAGCTGATTGATCAATTGTCAGGTGAAGATACCACCAGATCTCAAGATGATTACGGTCCTAAAGTTGCATCTGGCCCAAAACAAGTAGTAGTAAAGATTGAAAAGCAAGTAGGAGCGGACTATGTACTTCACACATACTATACTGTTTATGTAGACAAAACTTATTGGTTTTGCGACGACACAGAAATAACTGATAATACAAAACAGAAATGCAATAATACTCTTTCTTTAACTACAGTCAAAAAGAACCATTAAAAGTTGGAAAATACAAAATAACATTTTTAGGCAAGGATAATGCTGATAATACTTCGGATGAAGTTAGTTTGACACTAAACGTAGTCAGTTCACTTGCAATCTATGAAATTCCCCAAACTAAAATTATTACTGAAAGCACGCCGAACAATATAGTTTTGATTCCAAGACAGTGTCAAATAGAATTACCAACAGTAGATATCGGTGAAATGATGTGTATTCTCCAGCCACCTTCCTTTTTTGACAAAGTACACACTGGCGCTCTAGCTTTTGCTAATCAAGTTAGTACTATTGCAAACAATGCCATTAACAACATAAGTAAAGCCATAACAACCGACATCTCAGACATTGCCTTTGATTTGGGTGAAAGCATTCAGAATATTTCTCAGTCAGCTGGCTATGCGATTGTCAATATTGGTTATAAGTTTATTTCTGAACCAACCTTTATTACTGATGTAACTGTTGAGCCAATATCACCAACGTCTGTAAAAATTACTTGGAAAACCAATCACCCAGCAAATGGCAAAGTAAATTATGGTACAGATAGAACATACAGTATGGATAGGCAATCAGAAGAGCGGGTCACACATCACGAATTTGTATTAACCGATTTGACACCAGATACGCTTTATCATTTTGAAGTAATGTCACACAACAATAATTATGTATATGATGCAGACCGAGAATTCAAGACTCAACCACTGCCATGACAAACATCTAAACAAACCTTATTTGCATGCCTTCTTGAAGTTTTGTTTCAAAAGAAACTTCCTGGCCTGCAAATTTAGCACCTGTGCCCCAAATCTTGGCTGCTTTTTTATTTTCCAAAAATTCTGATCCAATCTGGTGTGCTAAATCTAAAATAGTGTTACCATTTTTCATTACCATGGGGTTATCAAAATTTGGTTCTTCCAATTGTCTAACCAAATATACTTTCACTAGTCCTAAATGTTCCATGATTCTATCTCTAAACTTTTGCATGCCAATCCCCTTTTCAACACTGATGAGTAAATATTGTTTCTTTTCTTCGTTAGACAGTGAGTAAAAACTGTTCTTGTTTTTCACACAAGTTTCACTGTTGACCTCATCGGCTTTATTCAAAACTTTAATTGCAGGAATATATACTCTATTACTTGAGAAAGCGTCCATAAGTCTGTCCATTGTTAAACATTCACGAATAGTTATTTCTGCGTTTTTAACTCCAAATTCCGAAGCAACATCTTTGATTGTTTGTTTATCCAACTCCTGTTTAATGTTGGAGTGAATGATTACTCCTCCTGCCATCCTCTTTTCTACTTGTATTGCAGGTGGAAGTTTATTTATGCGAATTCCATTTCTTTCCAAAGTAGCAACAATTCTCTCTATTGCGGCCGGTCTGTAGATATCACTAATTAAAACTGCTAAATTAGCTCCCCTAACCACAGATAAGACTTCCTTTCCCCTTCCCTTACCCTCTTCTGCCCCTTCAATGAGTCCTGGAACATCCAGAATCTGAATCCTGGCGTCGTTGTATACAAACATACCAGGGATAACAGTAACGGTTGTAAAGGCATATGGAGCAACTTTCGATTGAGCATTGGTTAAATTGTTAATTAAGGTTGATTTACCAGCCGATGGAGGACCAACTAAAACTATCGTGGCATCTCCTTGTTTTTTAACAGCATATCCTCCCCCGCCTCCACCTTTTTTTGAAGACTTCTCAAGTTCTTTATCTTTAAGCTTTGAAAGCTTGGCTCGCATCATTCCGATGTGATGCTCGGTCCCTTTATGATATGGTGTTTCCCGTATCTCTTTTTCAATCTCTTCAATTTGTTCTGCAATTGTTGACATAATCTAGGGCCAATTATACTTTATGAAGATTAAACTGACTATCGGAGTAATTTCTGGTTAGCAAGACTGACTAAGTGATTATTTCCTATTCCAAGGGTTGCTATTGATCTTTCAACTTCATTTATTTTGTTATCATTGTCTTTGACAATAGTTCTTCTAAGGAGTTGTGGGATGTAGACAATCACTCTTGATGGATGTTCTCTTGAAACGTCAACTGTTTTAGATTTTTTTCGCCATTCGTTATAAATCCTGACTGAACTACTATTAAGGATTTTTACATTGAGTCGCTTGCCGTTTGTAGAAATCATCAGAAATGTTTTTCTATCATCTATCCAATAATCTTTTATATTTAACTGGGCAACAATTCCAAACTCCACGGAATCTTGGTCTTTCTCTTTTGCTTGGGGATTGGTTTGGCTTAGTATTTGTTGTGTTAATGCTAGACCATCAACACCACCGGTTGGATTTAATAATAAACCGCTAGCAGGAAATGTTGATGGGGATTCTTTTCGATCTGGGAAACTTTTATTGGTAAAAACTACCAAATAGGGATTCTTACACAATCTATCCTCTTGTAATTTCTTGAAAATTTCATAAGCTGGTATCCCTGGAAGTTCTGGAAACTGAGGGTCAATACCTCGTAAAAGACTTGCTCTGGAATCGATGAAATTATGAAGCCATTTCAACCCTCCATTAGCTTCACCTTCTGTATCGTGATTACTTCCTACAGGTACAAAGTCTATTTCCCCAATCCTTTTGGGAATTATTAATTCATTTATTCTGTCCCGTGCCATAGTGAAGGAATTTTAATCCCAAGTTTTCAAAAATGCAACAAGGCTTGTATAATACGAGAGTAGGCGCCCATGGCTCAACTGGATAGAGCGCTTCGCTTCGGACGAAGAGGTTGGGGGTTCAAGTCCCTCTGGGCGCACAGCATTGAATCTTGAAAAAACCTCCCACACGGGGTATAATCAAGCCAAGAAAAACTGGTAAGTGAGCCCAACGGCCGCTAGCCAGTTTTTTGCGTTTGAGGCAATATGACCATTGGGACTATTTTGTTGTAAAGCTGCTTTTTTCTTTCGATCTTCGCCTTTAATCCATTGAACATATTCTTTTCTAGTGAAGCAATTAAAACCTGCTCGATCGGATCAAGGTTTTCAAGTGATCTTTTTCCTTCTTGGAGTTCAATATAAGTTCTACCAATACTGCCAAACAAATCTGCTATTTGTTCCTCGGCATCATTGTTTAATTTTGTTACAAAACTTAAGGAGGTCAAATGTTCTTTAACTTCTTTGTAGGATATGGATAATTCATCAATACCGTTGGCTACATAATGGACAAAAGCTTGATATATAAAAAGATCTTGTTGAATTGAACTTGCTTCTGAACAAATACTACCAACAACATCTTTGGCAATTAAGAATTTCACTAGATTGCCGATTATTTCTTTATAAGACTTTCTATATACCGTTTGGGTTTTCCATGACCACTCCAGAGCTTTGTTCTTGTCGACAATTACAAACAGTAAGAAGAAGTTATGTTGCCGTAGGAGTAAATTCAAATCTTTAGCGAAATCAGAAATGCTCCTCTTACGATATTTTAAATCTCGTCTTATTTCAGTGTTGTGTAATATGTAAGATTTGTTTTTGAAATATTTAAATTTGAGAGCATTAAGACTTTCTTTTAACTTAGTACTGGTTTTTTGGCTAGAAACAAAACCACAAACAGTGAAGTAGGGTGAAGTTTTAGGGTTTCCTATTGTTGCAGTTCCAGACTCATCAATGAAAATTGTATATTTGTCCATTTGATAGTTGACAACTACAGTATACAATATGCTACAAATAGTTCCGTAGTGAAGTATATTTTTGTTTCAGGTGGAGTGATAAGTGGACTTGGTAAAGGAGTCACTACCGCAGCCCTCTCTTTCTTGCTTCAATCAAGAGGATATAAAGTAACTCCAATTAAAATGGATATGTATTTTAATATTGATGCAGGTACTCTTCGTCCCCAAGAACATGGAGAAGTGTTTGTCACCCATGATGGTATTGAAACAGATGAAGATTTGGGTCACTATGAACGCTTTATTCACAAAAACTTACACCGTGAAAACTATGTAACTGCAGGTCAAATCTATCAGGAGATATTAAGAAAAGAAAGAGCTTTGGAATATGGTGGTGAAACAGTAGACATGATTCCCCATGTAACTGATGAAATAATCAGAAGAATTAAATTGGCTGGACAGGTAAATAAAGCTGATATTGTTATCATTGAATTTGGAGGGACAGTTGGCGAATATAAAAATGGTATCTTCTTTGAAGCTTCAAGAATTCTAAGATTAAAGAACCCCAAAGATGTTTTGCAAGTTCATGTTACTTATCTGCCTTTCTTGGCTCATATTGGAGAACTAAAAAGTAAGCCTGCACAAGCCTCGGTTCACATATTAAATGGTATGGGTATTCAGCCAGATATCATCATAGCCAGAAGCGAAAAAGAAATTGATCAAAAAAGAATTGATAAATTGGCCATGTTTTGTAACATTAATGCAGATCAGGTTTTTAGTGCTCCAAATTTAGACACTATTTATAAAGCTCCCTTGATGTTCCATAAGCAAGGCCACCATATGGCCTCAACTTGTTTGAAGTTGTTGGGACTTAAAACTGGCAAACACACTAATATTAAAAACTGGCAGAAAATGGTTAAGACAGTGACAAACAACAATTTGAAGTCTGTAAAAATTGCCATGGTGGGAAAATATTTTGCCACTGGAGATTATCAATTAGCAGATTCGTATGTTTCAGTTATTGAAGCTCTGTTGCATTCATGTTGGAGTCAGGGGTGTAAACCAGAGTTCCACTGGATTGACAGTGAATCTCAAGAAAAAAACATGCCAGAGATTTTAAAAGATATGGATGGAATAGTTGTTCCTCAAGGGTGGGGAAAAAGAGGAGTTGAAGGAAAAATAAAAGCCATCAGATTTGCCCGCGAAAACAAAATTCCCTATTTAGGGCTTTGCTTTGGTATGCAAATGGCTACAATTGAATTTGCTAGAAATGTATTGGGGTTAAAAGATGCCAATACTCAAGAAGCTGATCCAAATAGTAAAAACAAAGTAATCCACGTTATGGATGACCAGTTAGAGTATTTAGCTAAAAAACAGTATGGTGGAACTATTAGGCTTGGTGCTTGGCCATGTTTACTTAAAAAAGGAACCGTCTTAGCCAAAGCATATGATAAATATGGAAAAGCAAAAAACACTCCTTGGCACGAACCGAATCCAAATGTAAAAACAGAAATAGGTAATAAAAATATTATTTTTGAACGCCACAGACATAGGTATGAATTTAATAACAATTACAAAGATATGTTTGAAAAGGCGGGGTTTGTAATTTCTGGTGTTTCTCCAGATGGAAAGTTAGTTGAAGCGATAGAACTTAAAGACCACCCATTTTTTGTTGGGACTCAATTTCACCCTGAATACATAAGTAGGCCACTTACTCCCCACCCGATATTTTCGGCTTTCATTGAAAATTGCCTGAAAAAATAAATCTCAGGTTGAACCTAGTCTCATTACAGAAAAGAATATATAATATGAGCGTACTTTAAAAAATATGCCGAGGTGGTGGAATGGTAGACACGCACGCCTTAAGAGCGTGTAGGTTAACGCCTGTGCGGGTTCGAATCCCGCCCCCGGCACATATCGGAGTGTGGCTCAGTTGGTAGAGCGCTGCGTTTGGGACGCAGAGGCCGTGGGTTCGAATCCCGCCACTCCGACACAAGCGGGTATCGTATAGCGGCTATTATCTCACTTTTCCAAAGTGATGATGAGGGTTCGACTCCCTCTACCCGCTCCGAGTGAAACGAGGAGGGTGCCAAGCTTTGCTTACCCGTTCAAAAATAAAGATCCCGTTCTTCAACGTTTTATCCTCAAGCCATTTAAGATATAATAGACCTACTTGGTGGCTTTAGCTCAGTGGTAGAGCGATTCTCTGTGGAAGAATAGGCCGGGAGTTCGATCCTCCTAAGCCACCCCCAGGCATTATTTTTCAATAGTTGGTAGAGTAATTATTACTTTAGTACCTTGACCAAGTTTAGATTTCATATTAATTTTTCCTCCGTGTGATTCTACTATTATTTTGTTTAGATATAACCCCAAACCCATACCTTGTTGAGTATGACCTCCCGCCTTGTAGTGTCCGTTCATTACTTTCTTAATATCGATTTTTGGTATTCCCTGCCCTTTGTCGCAAACAACAATATTAACTTGTTTAAGGTCTTTTTTGATTTGCACAACAATTGGCGTAATGTCTTTTGAAAATTTTGCAGCATTTTCAAAAATATGAATAAGAACCTGGGTTATTTTATACAAATCCCCCTTTATGTGAATTTCAGGAATAGTAAATTCTTCTTCAATAATTAGTCGATAGCATGGAAATCTTGAACGAAAATTAACTGTGGCTCTTGATATTGCTTGTCCTAGGCTAAATTTTTTATGTTTAACTGTACCCACCTTTTTTAGTTGGTGAAACCTTTCCAAACTTTTCATAATTTTAAGTATTCTCTCAAGTTGTATATCTATTGAATCAAAATAACTTTTTGAGTTGCTCTTCTTGGCTAGATTGATATATCCAGATAGAGTGGTAATAGGGGTACTTAATTCATGAATTGCGAGTGAAATAAATAAATCTCTAATTTCCAGAGTATTCCCAAGATTGTCGTGAAGAATGAAATTTCTAATTCTTAGACTAGCTACATTTGCGAATGCTTTCATCATTTCAATATCTAATTCTGTAAAGTTTTTAGGATGTTTGAATTGTAGATAAAGCAGAGCAATGCTAATATTATTAGATACAAGCGGAATTGAAACGAAGTGGGTTACCTCTTTGAAGTCATAATTGGGATGATTTTTCAAAAACTCAGATACAGGAATAATTTCAATATCTTTATCATCAAACGACTTTCTTGTAGGGCATTCATCTCTAACAAACACTCTCTCTTTAACGGCAATAGTAGTATAGACTCTCCTTAGACTTCCCTCTATTTCCAAATAAATAGATCCATTTACTGCTCCAAAGAGTTCTTTGGCCTCTTTTACGATCGATTGGTACATTTTGTCAATAGGCATAACCTTCGCCAATCTTAGAGCACTTCTATTAAGTTTTTTTATTTTTTGTGGCATATTCTAATAGAGAATTATATGCAAATTCTGTTATAGATTTGTAAGAAAATGATCCTTGACTAGTTGGAAAATTACTATAATATACCAGCTATGGAATCAGATTTTGGCCCTACTATTGAGGCAGAGTGTCTTGCCAGAACACGAGAATTGTTTGCTAAATACGACCGCGGAGATAAAGAAAGAAAAGTGGCACGGCACAATATAACAGCAGCTATAGACTTGGAACTGGATGCAATCAGACACCCAGAAGGTACAGCAGCAGAACTCAATAAATATCGAGCACCTAGAAAGTAAAGTTTAGAAGAGTTTGCCCCAAAACTGTCTGTTTGACAGTATTAATACCCCGAAAGTAAGTATCCCAATAACCAGAAGATAAAAAAGTGTTGACCACAGGGTTGGTCGTTTTATTATTAAGTTGAAGGGATAAAACCTGTTTAAGTTAAAGCCTAAGCCTTCAATTGATCCAATTGTAAGTTTGAAGACAATCCAAAACAGAAGACCAACAATTGAAGCGATTACAATAAAGATCATTTCCTAGTAATTGTATACGAAATTGGATGATATAGAAAAGCAGCGGGTGCATCCTCAAGCAGAAATCTTTGAAAATCGAAGTAAATTACCTTTCTTTGATTGGTATTTGTTTCCAGCCTGCCGTCCTCTAAAAGCTTATCAATTCTTGGGTCTGAATATTTGGAGATGTTTGTTTCCTGTTGACTTGAGTGCCAAGTAACATATTGATCGGGATCAAATGGACTGTCATAGATTGCCAGGAACGCTTGATATTCACTGGGGATTCCAGAAGACAAACTGACCGTTGTTTTTATGCCAATAGCGTTCCAATTTTTAGCTATTCTTTCTGCATCAGCTCTTAAATTTGAGGTTGTAGTTAATTTAATTGCTAGATTTTCTCTTTGTGCCTTTGGAATATCAGTTAAAAGCTGTTTAGCTCGGTCAGTATCAAAAGAATAATCTTTAATTTGAGGATTAAAGGTCCAGGAATCAGGGCTTATTGGGCCAAGTGCCCGGTTGGGACTTAAACTGTCTTTATCAATAGCATATGAAAGTGCCTGTCTTAAAGATTTGTTTTTATCAAAAACAGGATCTTGAGTATTGAAAAACACGGCTACGTAACGGTTTAAAGTAATATTTTCGTCAACCGTAACTGTTTCCCAATCTTTAAGTGGCGTTGGATCCAACATGTCTCTGATTTGGTCTATCTCACCAAGTTTAAAGGCGGTCTTAGCTCTTTCTTCACTTGGATAAAACTTAATTATTTTTTTATTTCCTTGTTTGTCAGTCAAGACAATGTACTCAATCAAATCTCCTACTAGGGAGAGTTTGCTAACTTTCCATTGATCAGTTCCAATCAAGGTTCCCTTTTTAAATATAGGTATTGAGACAACTGAAGGAAAGGGAGAAAACTTTTCTTTCAAACGGAAAACAATAGTTTGGCTGTCCGGCGTCTCAATTATGACATCATTAAAGCTGTAAGTTAAGCTTTGAGAAGTAACTTTCTTTCCATCTTGCCATTGTTTGTTTGGATCAAGATGAAATATCCAAGTTTCACCGCCATCTTTAAATTCCCAACTGCTAGCCAAGTTTGGTTGGATAGATCCATCTGCTTGAACTATTACCAAACCATCACTTATTAGTTCCTGAATTGGATTTGGAAGCGTGTTGGTTGTGAATCTGCCAGCATATCCAATCCTTTGGGTGGTAGTGGCAAAAAACAAAGGAAAAATAAAGTTTAACGACAAGAAGAAAACAAAACCCAAAAGTATACCAATGACCAATAAGGCTTTAAATCTTTGAATAAAAGCTCGCAATAGCCTGATATAGTATCTTAACTTTAACATTATTTAATACGTCTTAAATGATTAAAAGTAGTACTGAAATTACGATAAAAACAAAAGTGAGGACAAAAGTAGCTTTAAAGACCAGTTTTTCAAGACCACGCCTGGTAAATGATGTTGAACTTGCTCCCCAAACCCTTCCAAAACCAGTTCCTTTTACCTGAACTAAGATCACAACAGTCAAAACTATACCTAAAATAACTTGTAGTATTAAAATTACATCTCTCATATTTTCTTGCTCTTTCTGGAACTATTATACCCTAAATATTACTTGACAAACCAATAGAAAATGCTGGAGATGAAAAATATTACAAATGAAAAGAGTATGTAAGACAAAATCAAGCTGTTGGTAGTGTACATAGGAACCGTTATCCACTCGTTCGCAAAGCCCGCAAAAGCAAAATTTCCAACTCTAAATTGATTAAGAACCACATCAACTAAATAAAGCACTAGAGCATTGCTTAGCCATTTGAAAAGTCCAAAGGTAATAAGGTTAATAGGCAGCAGGAGTACATTTACAATCGGTCTTACCAAAAGTGTGGCCAATGCCAAACAGACACCAGTTATTAAGACATCTTTGACTCCCCCTTCAAAAAATAGACCTGAGGTTGCTTGAGAAACAAGATATAGAACAATGGTCTCAATTAAAATGCTTCTAAATATATTCTTCATATGTACTTACAATTAAGTATGATTAGTTTTACCAATACTTGTCAATAAACATTTTTAGGTATTAAATAATTTAGATATTTGTTTATGGTGTAATCTTCTTGAAAATCTGTGGGATTCATCCCTGAGTCTTTGAAAAAGATATAGAGCAGGTGGTTTTAGCCTTTCTTCTATAAATTTACCATCTTGTTCAACAACTAAGGTTTCAAATCGTTTTGCGATTCCAACAACGGGAATATTTTTAGGCATAATTTTACTAACTGCCGAAATTTGTGGTTTTCCACCATCAATTATGATTAAATCTGGTACTCCCCAATCGGCAAATCTTTTTGTTCTTCTGGTCAAGATTTCAGCTAATCTATCAGTGTCTCCGCCTAATTTTGTTTTGACATTAAAATGTCGATAAAATCTTTTGTCTGGTTCTCCACCAACGAAAGTAACCATTGAACCTGTTGGAAAGGATCCTGCTAAATGGGCAATATCAAAACATTCAATTCTAATTAGTTTTGTGATATTAAAATACTTTTCCAACATCTGCTTTACTGCTACCAATTCTCTTTCCCGTAAGTCCTCGACCAAGCTTGGATTTTGAATATAGGAACTGGAATCCTGTCTTTGGGTGGTTATGTAATCAAGTTGGAGGATTTGATTATGTACTTGTCTGGCGCCTTCAAAGTCTTGCAACTTTGCAGCTTTGTTCATTTCTCGCTCTAACTCTTTTTTGAGTGGTGCGATATTTCCAGAGAGAATCTTTGTAATTCTATTAATATTGCTTAAGTATTTGATTGTTAATTCTTTCCTGGTCATTTGATCTTCAATTTTATTTATTTCATTAGGACAGGGATCGCATAAGCCAATTTGATTATAAATGCAAGCTCGCCTTCCCAATTTATGATTGCTATAGGGGAAAATTTTCCTGAGCCTTGAAAGCACTTTTCTAACTACTAATCCAGACAGAAAAGGTCCAAAGATGTTTTTTGCAACTATTGTCTCTAATTGAGTTTTGCGGGCGGTGATGATTCTTGGAAATTCCTCTTTGGTAATTATAATATAAAGTGGTGTTTTATCATCCTTTAACTGAATATTGTAATGGGGCAGGTACTTTCTTACCAAATTAGCCTCAAGTAAAAAGGCTTCAAACTCATTATTAACTTCAATAAAAGATATAAACTTAGCTTCCTTTAGCATACTTTTTGTTTTAGGTAGCAGATTTAGCAAGAAGTAAGAAGACAGTCTTGCCTTGAGTGACTTTGCCTTGCCTATGTAGATAGGACGCAAATTTTCGTCTCCAAAGATATAGATTCCAGGATTATTTGGGATTTTTATCAGACTTTGTTTTGAAACCGAAAAGTGTGGTAAATCCTTCATGTTTTTTTGCTTTTAAAAATAGATAAAGAATAAGAGAAAAAATGGCAATTAGAATTACTACTAGATTTGTTATTATAACAGTTGTTTTTTGGGTAGGCAGAGTAATTGCTTGACCACCATAGGCTATCTCAATTTGGCTGGGAGTTTTGCTCCCCAAAAGACTAAAGGGAATTTGTTCTTTGACAGTTACCGAAGCAAATGGTGGCAAAATTTCAATTTTTTGAGTCAAAACCTTTTTATTGTCAAAATAGATAATTACTTCCTGGTTCTCGATTGAAGTTGGCCCTGGGTTTTTAATAATTGCTTCGACGTCAGTAACAAAGATTGGAATTTTTGAAACTGTCTTGGCAATTATTTGTGGTGTGCTGGATCTTTTTTCTTGCAATTTTCCAAAATTAACAAAAATATCCTTTTGTGGAGTAGTTCCTAATTTGTATGAACCTGGTGGATACGGCTTGTAAGGATCAACTCCATGGGCTACAAAAGTAAAATGCCGCAAATCAAGTTTAGAAAAATAATCAGCCCCGCCAGTTGTATCTCCCCAAGTTGGATCAACTGGTACCCAAACGCTTCTTTGGTCATCCCAATACTCAGGCCAAGCATGCAGAACATCTGCAACTAAAGACAAAGGACGAATCTCAGGGCTTTCGGTATAGGCGTAACCATTAATTTCTCGGGCTGGTATCCCAATTGCACGACTCAAAACAATAAAAGTATCAGTAAATTCCATACAAATTGCATTTTGAGGATTTTCCAGAGCTTTCTCTGCTCCCAATCTGGCAACGTTTGGCTTTACACGTTCGTAGTCATAGTTAAGTGTATTAACAACAAAATTATAAACATCCTGAGGATTTTTTAGGTTTTTGGCTGCATTCTGAACAATTGGGCTATTCACTTGCCACATATCTGTGGTCTTTAAATTTTCTTGGCGAATATCATTTGGGAGTTTTACACTATATCTGGCACCGGCAAAAAGCTGGACTACTCCAACTGCTCGAATATCAACTCGTTCCCGAGGTTTCAATTTGTATAGAGCCAACCAATTGCCATCTTTGTCTATTGAAACCGTTTGGGGCTCAGGAGTTATGTATTTGTAATTTACTTTCTGATATGCAGTATCTGGCGGAATTGCTACCTCAACAACCCCCGTTTTATTCAACGGATTTTCCAAGTGATAGGTAATATCAAATTCGAACACTTGAAACCTTCCAAAAGCAGCAGTTACGCCAGTTTTTGAAACTGTCTGTTTATCAAAGGTGTAAATATTTTTATCCGCGTAAGATTCAGTATTACCGCTATCTGGTGAAATATAGGCTAATTCTCCTAGGGACTTTGGGACGACAATTTTTACTTGGTAGTTATTAAATTCTTGAACACTAGATAATCTTGGAATGGTTATTTCCCAAACTTCTCCAGTTTTTGTGGCAATGGTATTGTCTTCAAAAACAATTGAGAAATTGCGAGCATTTCCTTTTCCAACCACTGAATCTTCAAACTTAACTTTTAAATTAGTTTTTTGATCACTGGTTTCAGTTTCCAAGGAGAGTTGACGATCTGCTTGGTAAGCTCTGGGGTTAAGCGGCTTTGTGCCAACAAGTGTTAAACCGTAACCAGCAGCATAATACTCAGAAGTAGTGTTGACCAAAGAGATGTTATAAGTAACTGTTGTCGAGCCCGTGTCAGAAACTGTGTAGAAAACGACAATATTGTTAGTAAATTCCTGTTGACCAAAAACACTTGCTGGAAAACTAAAAAAAAGAATAAAAACAAAAACCAGTAGTTTTTTAAATTTCATTGCTGTTTATTTTACCTTTTTTCATATGTACTTGCCTGTATAAGATTTAGGAGTGTTGGCAATATCTTTAGGTGTTCCTTGAGCAACTATTTCTCCACCCTTATTTCCCCCTTCTGGTCCCAAATCAATAATCCAATCGGCATTTCTGACTATATCCATGTTGTGTTCAATAACTAAAACAGTATTTCCATATGAAACTAGCACTTTTAAGACATTTAAAAGCTTTTGCAAGTCTGCAAAATGCAAGCCAGTTGTTGGCTCATCCAAGATATACATGGTTTTACCAGTGTGCTTTTTGCTCAATTCTGTGGCCAATTTAACACGCTGCGCCTCTCCACCAGAAAGAGTTGTCGCTGGCTGTCCCAACTCCATATAGTCCAAACCAACATCTTCCAAAGTTTCCAGCTTTCTAGTAATTACAGGGTTGTTTTGAAAAAACTCTTTTGCTTCAGATACCGTCATATCCAACACTTCAGCAATGTTTTTACCTCGATAAAGAATTTCTAAGGTGTGACTGTTGTAGCGTTTGCCTTTACACACTTCACACGTAACCCAAATGTCTGGCATAAACTGCATCTCTATTTTTATTTGTCCCTGGCCTTCACACGCTTCACAGCGACCGCCTTTAACATTGAACGAAAATCTTCCTGGACCATAACCTGAGGCTTTTGCCTCACGAGTAGCTGCAAAGACAATTCTAATATGATCAAACATCTTGGTATATGTTGCTGGGTTACTTCTTGGAGTTCGCCCAATTGGTGACTGATCAATTAAACTTACCTTGTCCAAATTAGTAACGCCGTCCATAGATTTGAACTCTCCTGGAACCTGTTTATGAAAATGATTGATTTTTGAGGCAACAGCGTGATAAATAGTGTCAACAACTAAGGTTGACTTTCCACTTCCAGAAACTCCTGTTACAACAACAAACTTTTTTAGAGGTATTTTTACATCAATATTTTTTAGGTTAAATTGATTGACACCTTTTATTTCTAAGAACTTTTCCTCATCTATTAGTTGTGGCATGCTTGGAACTGTCGAATGTACCTTTCTTTTTCCTGACAAATATTGTCCGGTAATGGAGTTTTTATTATTTACAATTTCTTCAGAGGTTCCTTGGGCAATTACTTCCCCACCCAGTTTTCCAGCTCCTGGACCAAAATCAAATATATAATCTGATGCCTTCATCATGTCTTCATCATGCTCAACTACCACAACAGTGTTACCCAAATCACGCAACTTCTTTAAAGTTTCAATCAGTCGGTCGTTGTCCCTGCTATGCAAACCAATTGTTGGTTCATCCAAAACATACAAGACTCCTGTTAGGCCAGAACCAATTTGTGAAGCAAGTCGTATTCTTTGAGCCTCCCCACCAGCCAAAGATCCTGCAGGCCGATCAAGGGACAGGTAATCCAGACCAACAGATTTTAGGAAAGTTAGGCGAGTCGTGATTTCGTTTAAAACCATGGTGGCGATTTGCTTTTCGCGATTTGATAATTTGTTTAAAGCAGAAAGTGAGCAAATCCAATCCAAAGCTTTATCTATTGGCCAAGCCGCGACCACACTAATGGGATTGTCATCAATGGTTACACCAAGAGCTTCTTTTTTAAGTCTGGCACCCAAGCACTCTCCACAGACAATTTCGCGCATATATTTTTCGATTTCACTTCTAACAAAGTCTGATTCAGTTGAAGTGTGTCTCCGTTCTAGTTCTACAACGACACCTGGGTATGTTTCTAAAATTGTTGTAGATCTGCCAAATCTGTTGGTTCCGTAAACTTTATATTCTCTGTTTGCAGTTCCCAGCAAAATTATGTCTTTTTGTTCCTGAGTCAAGCTTCTGACTGGTCTGTTCATAGGAATGTTATTTTCCTCACAGACCGTCTTTATAAGTCTTCCATACCAGGTATCGTTTTCAAACATGGTCGAAAAAGGAAGTATTGCCCCCTCATTTATAGACAAGTCTTCTGAAAACACAGTTTCGGCATTTACTTTCAAGATCTTTCCCAGTCCCAAACAGGTTGGACATGCGCCTTGTGGGGAATTAAAAGAAAAACTTCTGGGTTCTATTTCCGGCAAACTTATATTGTCCACCGGACAGGCAAATCTTTCTGAGAACAAACAATCTTGGGTATCGCGTGGTATATCAGGAAATTCAAATGAACTGTCGTTTACTAAGACGAGCAATGCCAAACCATCAGACAAATGGAGAGCTTGTTCAAAAGAGTCTGACAGTCTTTTTTTAAGAAGGGCCAATTGGGATTCATCCTTGAGTTCTTTTTTGGTAACAGTTAATCGATCAACAACGGCATCGATGGTATGTTTGTTGGTTTTGATTAAAACTATGTCATCCAAAATGTCTTTAATTAAGCCATCAATCCTGACTCTTTTGTAGCCTTTTGATTTTAAGTTTTCAAAAATACCTGTAAATTCGCCTTTTCGGTCCTTTACAACTGGAGACAAAACCATAAACCTTACTTGACCATTTGCCTTCATGTTTTGAGTAATTAAGGCAAGAGCATTTTCAACAATTTGGTCAATACTTTGATTTGAAATTTCTCTGCCACAGACTGGACAATGTGGATGGCCAATTCTGGCAAACAATAGTCTTAAGTAATCATAGATTTCGGTTACGGTTCCCACCGTTGATCTGGGGTTATGGGAAGTTGTCTTTTGGTCAATTGAAATGGCTGGTGACAAGCCTTCAATAAAATCAACATCTGGCTTTTGCATCACTCCTAAAAATTGCCTAGCATAGGACGACAAACTTTCAACATATCTTCTTTGACCTTCTGCATATATAGTGTCGAAAGCCAAAGAACTTTTTCCACTGCCTGATACACCGGTAAATATTACCAGCTTGTTTTTGGGAATGTCCAAATCAACATTTTTCAAATTATGTTGTCTGGCCCCTCTGACTTTTATATAGTGTTGTTCGTTTGTTTTTTCCATATGGAATCCCCGCCTTAATTTTCAATCTCTTTAATTTTGTCTCGTATTTCGGCTGCTAATTCAAAATTCAAATCTTCCGCAGCAAAGCGCATTTCAGTTTTCAATTTTTTGACTAGTTTCTTGGTGTCTGCCGGTGTCAAAGCGTCAACATCTATGTGAGGAAGGCTCATATAAGTGGTTTCTTTACCTAATGGATCCCAAATTCTTGGTGGTAAAACTTCAACATCGACCACTTTTTCGCGGATGGCTTTGGAGATAGACTTTGGTGTAATACCCATCTCTTTATTCATTTCTATTTGATGCTGTCTTCTTCGACTAACTTCATCCATTGCCCGCTTCATCGAGTTTGTAACTCGATCAGCATACAAAATTACCTTACCTTCAACGTGCCGTGCAGCTCTACCCATAGTTTGAATAAGAGCAACTTCACTACGCAAAAATCCTTCTTTATCTGCATCTAAAATTGCCACAAGCGAGACTTCTGGTAAATCCAAACCTTCACGCAACAAATTAATCCCAATCAAAGCATCATATTCCCCCCGCCTTAACTCATCTAAAATGTTTGATCGGTCGAGTGTTTTAACATCTGAATGCAAGTAATGAGCTTTGATACCTTTATCTAAAAGATATTGTGCCAAGTCTTCAGCAGTAACTTTAGTGAGGGTGGTTACAAGTGTTCTTTGGCCCAACTTAGCTCGCTTTTGAATTTCCACCATAACATCAGTTACTTGAGTTTTAACTGGTCTTACTTCTACTTCTGGATCTGGAATTCCAGTTGGACGGACAAGCTGTTCCACCACATTTTTTCCAGACATAGAAAGTTCAAATTCAGAAGGTGTGGCCGAGACAGCAATAAAACCTGGAATCGTTCTTTGAAATTCGTCAAAAGTTAAAGGGCGATTATCAAATGCCGACGGAAGTCTAAAACCATAATCAACTAACACCTGTTTCCTGGCTTGATCTCCAGCATACATACCCCGGATTTGAGGAAAAGTAATGTGGGATTCATCGACAAACACTAACCAATCATTGCTATGCTTGTAATTGAAATGGTCAACTAAACTAAAAGGTGGATCTCCAGGATTTCTGCCATCAAAATACCGAGAATAATTTTCAATTCCTTTGATATAGCCAACCTCGGCAATCATTTCAATATCATAGGTAACTTTCTGATGAAGACGATGGGCTTCCAAGTCTTTACCACGAGATTTTAAGAATGCTTCCTGCTTTGCCAAATCTTGTCTAATTTTCTCAAAAACATGTTTTTTATTGGCTGGATCGGTGATGTTGTGCTTAGCTGGAAAGAGGGTGAAATTACTTAAAGACTCAATTAACTCTCCAGATGTTGGATTTTGGAGGGTTATTTTAGAAATTTTCTGGCCATCAAGTTCAATACTTACCACTTGGTCTTTGTAAGCCATGAAGATATCAATGACATCCCCTCTTACTCTAAAAGTGCTTCTATGGAAGCCTATATCGCTTCGCTCATATTGCAAACTAATTAAGCGATCAATTATCTGGGTTCGGTCAATTCTCATGCCAGTGGCCATCTCAAAAATAAAGTTGCCATATTCTTTTGGAGAACCAATGTTATAAATACAGGAAACTGAAGCCACAACGATAGTGTCATTACGAGTCAAAATGTTGGTTGTTGCCTCCAAACGCAATCTATCAATTAAGTCATTAATATCAGAATCCTTCTCAATATAAGTATCGGTTGAAGGAATGTAGGCTTCTGGTTGGTAGTAATCATAGTAAGAAACAAAATATGAAACAGCATTGTTGGGAAAAAAATCTCGCATTTCTTGATAAAGCTGGGCTGCCAGTGTTTTGTTGTGTGAAATAATTAAAGCAGGTTTTTTTAGTTTTTGAATGACATTGGCTGCAGTAAAAGTTTTACCACTGCCAGTTACTCCCAAAAGTGTTTGATATTTTTCTCCCTTCAAAAAATTCTCAGAAAGCTTATCAATTGCTTTTTGCTGATCTAAAATTGGTATGTAGCTGGATTTGATATCAAACTTCATGTCTCTATTCTACTATATCCGAACAACCCACGAAAGCAACAGTATACTTAATGGCTATTTAATATAGGATATTGACAAGTTCGGGTAATGTAGGTAGAGTGTTAGGTAAATATATGGCACCTGTAATTTATAAAAAACAACAACAGATTTTAGACTTTCTTGACCAGTTTATTCAAAAATATGGCTCTGGTCCAACTCTTCGTCAAATAGCTGATGCAATTGGAGTTTCTTCTCTTGCAACTGTTCACGAACATCTTGAAACAATGCAAGAAAAAGGCCTTATTAAAAGAAAAGGTGGACGAGCAAGAACGATTGAAATATTAAACAGACGTCCTGAGTTGCATGATCCAGCTTTCATTACTGTACCGATACTTGGTTTTATTGCTGCTGGCAAAGCACTTGAGCCACATACTGATCCAAACGCAAAAATGGACGTCCCTCCAGCTTTCATTTCAGGTCAAAAAAGAGTCTATGTTCTCCAAGTGCGAGGAGACTCGATGATTGAAGATCACATTACTGATGGAGATTTCGTAATTGTTGAACAAACTGACAAAGCCAAAAACGGGGAAATTGTCGTAGCAATGCTCGAAAATGGCTTTGCTACTCTTAAAAGATTCTTTAAAGAAGCAACCAGAGTAAGGCTTGAGCCAGCAAATTCAACTATGGCACCAATCTTTGTTAAGGATGTTGTCATTCAAGGGAAAATGGTAGGCCTAATCCGCAAGATGTAATCTTTTTTACCATATTAAGTCTTGCTAAATATCCATCCCAACGGCTAAAATTATCTCTGTATGCAAATTGTTAAGTTTTTTGTAGATTTTATTCTTCATATCGACAAAAATTTATTTTTGATTGTCGAGCAATACGGAATAGCAGCTTACGTAATTTTATTTTTTGTAATATTCATGGAAACTGGATTGGTTGTTACCCCATTTTTGCCAGGCGATTCGTTATTATTTGCAGCTGGAGCCTTGTCAGCAGGTGGAGCCTTGAATATTTTTGTTCTCTGGAGCCTTACATTAGTTGCGGCAATACTGGGAGATACGGTTAACTATTGGATTGGTCATTTTATAGGACCAAAAGTGTTTGAAAGTGATCACAGGTTCTTAAAAAGAGAATATTTATATAAAGCTCAAAATTTTTATGATAAGCATGGTGGAAAAGCGATAATTCTGGCTCGTTTTGTGCCAATTGTGAGAACCTTTGCTCCTTTTGTAGCAGGTGTTGGAAAAATGAACTATTCAAAGTTTATTTTATTTAACTTTGTTGGTGGTTTTGCCTGGGTAACTTTATTTACCTTTGCCGGATTCTTTTTTGGTAACTTGCCAATTATTAAAGAGAATTTCCACTATACAGTGTTTGTAATAATAATACTTTCTCTTGTCCCAATCGTCTATGAATGGGCAAAAACACGAGCCAAGAAACCTGCTTCATTGAAATAACTCTACTGTTTTAGTTCTAGTGCTATAGAAGCAAGTCGGTTATATTTTGCAACTCTTTCTCCTCTTGCTGGAGCGCCAAATTTAACATAGTCTGCTCCAATTCCAGCTGCAAAATCAGCAATAAACCAATCATTAGTCTCTCCAGACCTGTGAGAAACGATTACACTCCAGTTTGCATCACGAGTAAGCTTAATAACATCCAAAGTTTCTGATATTGTGCCAATTTGGTTTGGCTTAACCAATACCCCATTTGAAGCTTTATCTGCAATTGCTCTTTGAACGCGCTTGGGGTTAGTTGCCAGTAAATCATCCCCAACTACTACTAGCTGATCCCCTAGGGTGCTTACAAGAGCTTGCCAGCCACTCCAAGCATCCTCATGGAGGGCATCTTCCATAAATGCCAAATGATAGTTAGTATTCAGTTCTTTATAATACTCAATCATTGCTTGCTCATTCATTGGGGCAGATTTATCACGAATACTATAGTTACCATCTTTAAAGAAAGTTGAAGCGGCAATATCCAATCCTAAGGAAACATCTCTGCCCAATTGATATGGCGTTTGGCGAATGGATTCAACCAATATCTCCAAGGCATCGGCATTTGTAAAAAGATTTGGAGCATAGCCGCCTTCGTCTCCGACTGAGTGAATAGCACCCCGGTGCTTTAAGTTTGTTCCAACTGTTAAATAAATCTCTACCCCTGCTCTCAACGCCTCTACATATGGCTTGGAAGAGGCAGGAATAACCCAGAACTCCTGGAAATCCAAATTTCCCGCTCCATGCAAACCACCATTAATCATATTAAACAGGGGAGTTGGTAATTTTACATCTTGCTTAATGCCCTTGGCTTTTGCTAATTTGTTTATCCAGGAATATAATGGAATACCTGCTGCCATAGCTGCAGCTTTATTGGCTACTGTTGAAACAGCCAAGATCGAGTTAGCTCCTAATTTCGTTTTATTTTCTGTGCCATCCATTTGGATTAATTTTTGATCAATGCCTTGTTGATCCGCTGGATCCATGCCAATCATTGCTGGTCCCAATATTTGATTTACGTTTTCAACTGCCTTCATTACCCCAAAACCTAAATATCTTGGGTTATCGTGATCCCGCAGCTCCAGTGCTTCATAACTACCGGTGGAAGTTCCTGAAGGAATAGAAGCCACCGAAATCATACCATTATCCAACATGCAAGCTGCTTCAACTGTAGGCATTGCCTTTGAATCAATTATTTCTCTCGCCCAAATTTTACTTATTTTTGCCATTTTTATTTTTTCATTAAATCTGCTTCTACTTTTGCAACAATTTCACGAGTTCTATTAATTGCGTCAGGGTTGACTGAAATACTAGTGATGCCATATTTTACCAACATCTCCACTATTTCAACATATTCACTCGGTGCCTGGCCACAAATAGAAGCCGTAATTCCATTATCGTTACAGGTAGTAATAATTCTCTTTAAAGCCCACATAACTGCAGGAGAGCGCTCGTCAAAAGCTCGGGCCACTTCTGCATTATCTCGGTCAGTGCCAAGTACTAGCATCGTCAAATCATTTGAACCAATTGACACGCCATCAATGCCAACTTTAATAAATTCTTCCAACAAAATTACGTTAACTGGAAGTTCACACATCATCCAAAACTTGAAAGTTGTACTGTTGAATAATCCTTCTGATGCAACCAGTCTTCGTACCTTTGCCAATTCTTCAGGAGAACGAACGAATGGAATCATTAACCACAAATTATTGTATTTAGCTCGTACTCTTTTTATGGCTTGAAGTTCTAAATTAAATACTTCAGGATTGGCGATATAACGGTAAGCTCCCCTGAAGCCAAGTAGTGGATTTGGCTCTTCTGGTTCCCAGGCTTTACCACCTTCAAGCTGGCGATATTCATTGGTTTTAAAATCAGTTGCTCGATAAACGACTGGTCTGCCGGCAAAAGCTTTACAGAACTTCTCAAGTCCATCTGCCAGTTTTTGAATATATTTTTCCTGCTTCATTTCTTTGATGGCTTGCTTAGGGTGAACTCCAATTTGGGCAACCATGAATTCGGCTCTTAACAACCCGACTCCTTCAACGTGCTTTTTGGCCACTTCCTCTGCCATCTCAGGTTCGGCTAAATTAACATATATTTTAGTGGCTGTTTTGGTCATAACGTTTTTTTCTTCACTGAGTTTGTGTTCTGAAGTTTGCTTAGTTACTTTTCCACCCAAAAATACTTGGCCGGTTAGACCGTCAACTGAAACAATAGTATCTTCTTTTAATTTTGTGGTTGCCTCTTTTGTGCCGACAACACAGGGAATCCCCAATTCTCGGGAAACAATTGCTGCGTGGCTGGTGAGTCCTCCTTCATCAGTAATGATGGCAGCCGCCTTTTTCATTGCTGGAACAAAATCAGGAGAAGTCATCCGGGAAACTAAAACATCACCTGGCTTCACCCTGTCAATTTCTTTAGGCGACTTTACTTGTCTGACTGGACCAACTCCGAGTCCTGGGGAAGCAGGAGCGCCAGTAAGAATGGGTGTTTGAGCTATTTTTACACCATCTTTTGATTCGGAAACATCTTGCTTTAAATTCTTTTTATTAAGAGTTGTTATTGGCCTTGTTTGAGTAATGAAAAGTTCCTTACCATCCCACGCCCATTCAATATCTTGAGGGAAATAATAATGTTCTTGTAGTTTTTGACCGATCTTAGCCAGTGTAACAATATCTTCATCTTTCACTTTTTGGTTTTGACGGATTTTTTCGGGAACAGAAGTTTCTTTTGTTTGGTTACCAGTTCTAATTAATTGAATTGATTGATCAGAAACTTCTTTGGAGAGAATTGAGAAAGTTTCCTTTTGGACGACATAATGATCAGGAATAACAGCTCCTTGGACAATCATTTCTCCAAGCCCCCAAACAGCGTCAATTATTATTCGATCTTTCTCTTGAGTTAGAGGATTGACGGTAAACATGACTCCCGAAACGATAGACTGAACCATTTTTTGAACCATACCTGAAATTTTTACCTTTGTTTGGTCAATTTTATTCTCACTGCGGTAAAAAATTGCTCTGGGAGTAAATAAAGAGGCCCAACACTCCCGAACACTTATAAGCAGGTTTGCTTCGCCTTGGATATTTAAAAAAGTTGCTTGTTGGCCAGCAAAACTCATGCCTGGCAGGTCTTCTGCCGTAGCCGAAGAGCGAACAGCCACTAAAGCTTTCTTGAAATGCCCAGAAAGTTTTTTATAGGCTTTAATAATGTCTTGGGCGACATCACTTGGAATATCACTTTGGATAATTCTTTTTTGAATTGTTTTGGCAACGCTATCCAGCTGCTTGGGGTCATTTACGTCAATTGATTTTACAGTTTCATTTATATAATCAACTAAATTATTTTGAGTGAGGAACAAATCATACGCTTCAACGGTAACTGCAAAACCATTGGGAACTGGGAAACGTGCTTTATACATTTCCCCCAGATTTGCGCCCTTTCCACCAACTATGGCAATGTCGTGTTTATCAATATCACTAAAAAAAGCAACTGTAGGTTTACTAGCGGCAGACATATACTAATAATAAACTATGCAGGTTTATTTAGCCAACTGTTCTTTGAAGTAATCAACCCAAGGAAT
>ERZ1292625.1632-Hain-H41-01um-R1-1632-length-25220-cov-6_pt1 | contig 25220 bp, 29 predicted proteins | sample MGYA00564400_ERZ1292625 | MGnify/ENA primary metagenome ERZ1292625 (study PRJEB36523, sample SAMEA6512639) | groundwater metagenome | collected 2019-01-08 | study: AquaDiva: Metagenomics assemblies of 32 groundwater samples | reverse complement strand
TCGCAGAACTATCTGTGACCAGTGCGTTCGAGGCCGTAACATTCGCCCCTCGCTCGTTCCCAGCCGCGTCACGAAGGGTCCCGAACAGGTTCCGGTTCGCGCTCATCCGCAGGTTCCCGAATTGGTTTTCCGTAATCGCATTCGGCGCGGTGTTGTCGAACTGCGCCAGAAGTCCCGCCGCCGCGATCCCAGTACCCGCACTATCTTGCCCGTCCGCCATGCCCTGCGAGCGGTAGAATACCCCAGGAATCGCCGGGTCCATAATCATCGGGTGATACGCCGGCAACTGCTCTGAGGTCATCGCATCAAACCACGGGTTTGTCGGCGTAGTTCCCGGTGCGACGGTGGCGCGAAGGGCCACGTTCACGGTGCCTGATGTGAAGGTCGAAGTCGTAATGGCCACATGAGACGCCCCCGCAGGAATTGGAATACTGCGGACTCCGCTCGACGCGAGACTCAGCACGAAATCGCTTGTGCCTGCTCCTGCATCGTAGAACGATATGGTTTTCCAGTTGGTGCCGCCGTCAAAGGACACTTGCGGGACTACCGTAGCCGTGAATGTTCCGCTAATCGCCGCGCTCGCGCCGCTGTAGCCCGCCAGCGCAAGACTAACCCGCTGCCCGCCCGCCGTGATGGACCCAGAGGCGGTAGCGTCAGCTAGTCCATTTTGGACGTTGACATGCAATGCGCCGGCAGTGAGAAGAAGACGATCCCAATTCCCGCCCCCGCTGTCCCAAGCCATCATGCCACCGTGCATGAAGGTGGCAGTTTGTGCCGCGATGTTATCGGCGGAAACAAACGCATTGGGAAACAACGCGGTGCCGGAGTTATTGGTAGGCTGGGTGTACTGAATTTTATTCGGGCTCATCCGCGCAGGGCCGACGCCGTTCTCGGGGACCGTCGTGGTCCCCGTCTCGTCTACCGTGTAGTTATTTTGGGCCAAGACCGCCGTGGCCAAGACCAACACGACACCGAGAATCACGAACCCGTGCAGGCTTGCGTTCCGCAAGTAGTGCGAAGACACCATGCTAGACCTCCCCGATGTACGACAGGACTTGTGCCGCCGTGCCTGAAATGTGCTCCATGACATTGAGATTGGTAAGCTCCAGCTTCACCGAATCCCCCGGATGTAAAATAAACCCCGTACCAAGGGCCACCGTCGCCGGTCCAATCACAACGGTGTCTACGTTTATTTGGGACGCTTTCAGGGTGAACCGCCGTGCGACCACGTTCCCGAATGCCGTAGCTATAACTCCGACAGACACTTGCCCAGCCACAACGGAGGCGGCGTCGTTCCGTAATTTCACCGGGAGCGCCGCGGCGGGAGTGTCGGCAACCGGGACCGGTGTAGCCCCGTGCGCGCCGTGAACGACTTTCGCGTAGGGCCAGTCGGCGTTTCCGGTCGGTCCTCCCACCACGTCATCGCTGGCGAAGACTTTCCCCCCGGTCCCCGGATCAGCTTCGTAGTTATCCGCCATCTATCGCCTCCGTGGCCGGATAACCGGACGCCATGGTGTGGCCCCAGGAGCCGGAGCCGCGCCAGGATTACTGGCACCCTTGAGTAGATTCATCATCACGAGGACTGCTGGGATCACGGTGCCCTCACAACACTCGCGGAACGCGAGCAGGGTTCACTATCCTGTAAGGATTATTTTTTCTGAAAGCTCGCAATCTTCTCGTTCGCCGCGTCGATACCGTTCTGCAAGACCGCCAATTCTTTTTCCTGCTTCTCGATCTTCCGCAATAATTCCGCCGTCCGCGCCTTCGCGGCGTTTTCCAGTTTTACGGCAGCCTCTTTGTTTTTCTTCGCGGTATCCGTTAATTCTTTTGCGTGCGCCGTGGCTGTCTCCAATGCGGCGTTGGCGTCCTTGTTCGCTTTACCGAGAATACGATCCGCCTCTTCCGATGCGCGCTGGATTTTCTGCGCGTACATATCGAGCTTGGTTTTCGTCGCCTGTTCGGCTTCGTCGGCCAACTCGATCGCTTTTTGCTGACGCTGTACCGCCGCCGCTGAAAGTCCTTCGACGGCCTGTGCGTTCCGTGCAACCAGGGCCAAGCCCTGAAACACGGTAAAAAATCGTTCGGCGTTCTCCACGATGCTGATTACTTGTGCCGGCGTCATGCTGAGTTGTTCCCCACTCATAGCGCTCTCCCCCGCCCCCGATGGGCCATGATGAATATGTCCATACTACCCCCCGCCCCGCCTGAGAGATTCGGGCGTATGAAGCGTGGGTTTTCCAGAATGGCATGGATCGCGTTGGCGGCAATCCCCGAGAGCGCGGTGCCTAACGGACTTCGCAGGGCGAACCAGGTGGCGCCGTCGTTACTCCCTTCAATCGCCACGGTGCCCGCGCCGAAGGTGTCCCCCGTCTTACCGATCTGAACGGTTTTGTCGGAACACTCTGGGACTTCCATCGGATCGCCGGTGTCGCCGTTCGCCAGCGCCAGCCACGAGACCAAGTGTGATTCCGAGAGATTTAATCTTGGTGCAACAACCGCTTCCGCTTTTGTTTTGACGGCCATAATAGTAATCCTTTCGTAGTTACAGTTCCGCGTCGGCGGTCCAGTGCGCGGCAAACTGATTTCCCACAGCCGAAGCCGCGTTTCCGGTAAAACTTGGAATCATCCCGCTTTCTTCAGGGACGAGTGACACTAATGTGAGGTCTACGGCTCCTGTTACATCTCTCGGGTTAGCATTCGCCGCGAAGGGATTGTAGGTAATCACCGTGGGGGCATTTCTGAATGGAATAGCGAAAGGGTGCGATGGCCCCGGCTGGTTTAACGCGCCGGCCCTATACGCTCCGTAGGAATACGCGCCAAACACGGTCCCGATGTTTTGCGCCGGAGTTAGCGCGTATCTAAATGATTTCTGGTAGTACCGCTTCGCCCGCGCCAGCTCGACTTCAAACGGCACAAACTGAATCGGCGTGGCCACGCTGCCGAGTTCCATCTTGACGCCCGTAATGCGGAAGAAGTTGGCCGTGTCGTCAAGCACATTAACTTGGTTGGCAGATCCAGGCATGCTCCCAAAACCTAGTGTTTGCCAAGATCCTACCGTTACGTCATACGTGCTTCCTGAAAATAAGACAAAGCCTACCACTACTCCGGTCAGCTCGGCGTAATTCCATGCCCCTGCGGAAGGTGACGCAGGAATCGACACAGTTTTATACTCCCATGTGTTTGCCGCATTGACCGTGTACTCCCCAACAAATCCTCTATCTAGTGCGTTATTTGCAAGACTAACCGCGTGTATGCCAGTCTTAGGGGACGACACCCAAAACGACAGAGTACAAACTCTCTGCGCAAAGTGCCTCCAATTGTACCCTTCAATCGACTGTCGCAGCATCACCAGATCTCCGGCGTCTTCAACGGCGTCCGCCGTTGTGACATCGACTTCAAGACTATAATTAAATACCACTCCGGCTTGAGCTACGGTAGGGACATTCGTTGACCGATTGATGCTCACAACTGAAGCAGATATTTCAGTTATTCGCCAACGGTCGGCGGAGTACGTTCCACTTGCCGCAGGAACAAACGTCGTCCCGCGCTGCCAGATCTCCATGTTGCCGTTGATGATGGGATTTTGGACCGCACGAGAGAGGGAAAATACGGCATCTTCGACGATATCGAGATCCGCTTGTGCGGCAGCCTCTAACGTCGCACGCGCAGCGGCAGCGGTCGCGTCGTCTAACAGCGTTTGGCTGAAGGCGGTAGTGATCGACGTACCTGTAGGCGCGTCTAACGAAACGGGATCGCCGTTTCCGTCGTACCCCGCATATTTCGAGACCCGCAATACTTTGGCGGGAAGCAATCCGATTTGTACGGCATCCCCCTCCGGCTGCCGAAGCGTCCGATTAATTTTATCGAGGACTCGCTGTATAATCAGCGTCACGCGGTCAAGCGGGCGCTCCACCTGGCTATCCACCGGCAACGCGCCGTTGTCCGTCAAATCCACGGGCTGCGTCGCATCTGGGTCGTTAATGATTGTGAGTCCCACGGTGGACGGAGGAGCCACAAGAAAGCGCAGGGTGACGCCTAGCGGGTAGGAGCCGTCGGCTTCCGGCGTTTCCGGGGCGATCCAATCCGTAGGCGTCACTTTCGGCGTTTCTACGCCGGTGAGTGTTACGGTCTCAATCACCGTGAGATCGTCGAGGTTGAACACCGGATAGGGGAACGGGAAATCCGTGGTCACTCCGTTACAGGCGAACGGCACACGGGGGATATTCGATGAGATCGTCATGGCGTCCTCGCAATTATCGCCCGGGCGATCATGGGTGTGTCTCCCGCCGCGGCATCGCGGCAAATGCATCAGATATCGCCATGTGCATGGTATTCCCCGCCTTCGCGAGATCGATCATGTTGAAATACATCGTATCGATCAATTGCCGCTTATCGCTCGGCGTCATCTGCGGATTCTTGTTGACATCGTGAACCAGTTTCGAGAGCCCGGTCAACGTCTCGCGTATCTCATCCAACTGCACCATTGCGTCCCCGTGGGTGGCCATGATCTCCGAGGCCCGCGGATCGCCTTCTTTCGAGAGCGCCAGGATTGTATCATAGTATCGCTTGGACACATAATAATTATCGTAGAAATCTTGAATCGACTGCGCCGTCGAAGAGGGGTAGCGTGCGACAAACGCTTTCACGACCGGGATATCGGCCAAGGTCCGCGCGGGCATGACCGGATCGGGAGCGATCCCCGCATCCCGCAGTCCGAAATCCGCCAACTGCAGCGCATACATTCCAATCCCGCCCGTCCACTGCTGCACATAATTTTCAATGTACGCCGGCGTTGTCAAGGCTCTGGCCACTCCCCCGATAAAATCCTCATTGCCGACTGCGGCTCTCTCCATGCCGGGGAACGCCCCGAAGATCTTACCCAGCGCTTTCGCCGTCTCCGAGGTGTACTCGTTATACTGATATTCCGGCAACAATTTTTCCGTCGCAGCAGGAACCAGCGGCCCCCCAGTGAAGGTGCTCCGATTGGCGAATTGTTCGACCACCGGGACTGCGACGGTTGGAACCATCGACGGAATCAGCACCCCGAGAATGGACCGCTCGATATCCTGAAAGGCCTTCGGATTATCCGCGACAAAAGCATCGAGCATCCGCTCCGGGAGTGTCCCGAAGAGAATCCCGATCTCGTGGGGCTTTGGGACACGCGCGATAAACGACCCTCCGTCTTGAAGGGGCACCCGCGCCACCCAGAACAAATCTTTCTGCCAGCGCGGAAGGTATTGGATTTCTTTGTCGTCTTTATTCGCATACCAGAGCAGCAACGACGGCAGCGTCACCGCAGCCAGGGCCTTCACGGTCGCTTTCACCGGTTGCTCCTTAAAGGCCCGTGCGGTGCGATCGATCCCTTGGAGCGCCGGGTTGAAAAAGGCAATCGCTTTCGATGCCCCTTGCGTGGCGCTCCCATGCCGCCCGAAATCGACCGTCGCCTCTCGGGCGATAAGGCTTAACGCCTGGATCGTCGCTTTCGTTTGCGGACGGTTCATCTCGGCATGGACCGCCCCAACACGAGTCGCGTTCTCGGCAAACTCCGACACCACCCGCAGCACATCGAACGGTGTCTTCAATACGTTGATCGCCCGCTCCGCGATGCCCGTTTCTGCGTTCAACTCAAAAATATGCGAACGGATATAGTCCCGGTCGATCGCGACCATCGTCGCATTGGCACCCCCGCCCTTCAGCCAGTTGTGAAATGCCGTGTCCTTTAACGCGATGGACACCGCCCCCCGCGCCGTCTTATATGGATTAGACCCGGCATAGATAAAACTGGACACGGCGTCCCGCATGAGGTTCCGCCCCATGAAATCCGGGGAGAGGGTGACACCGGCCCGTAATAGACTAGCTGGGGTGTGGAGAAAGAGCCGTGCGGCTAGGTTGGCGCTTCCGCTGTCCAGGTCGTTAAAGGCGCTCGCAGTATCAGGGTCCACCTTGTAGACGTTCCGTTGACCTTTCTCGAAGACGACAATCTCATCTTTCGCCACCGGAGTCCGCACGGCGCGAAACAAGGTCGCGGCGGCGTTCGGCAACCGAATATCCATTTCCGGGATATAGGTCGTCGATTCAATTTCCTTAATCACTTTCTCCGTCGTCGTCCCGGCCTGCCCGGTCTTCGACTCCACCACACGCCGGACAATTTGATCGGCCTCCCCTTGGTGGTAGCCTCGCGCAAGCAAGGCCTCGTTCAATTTCGCCTCCATCATCTTCGCCACTTTCGAGGAGGCGTCTTTTGCCGTCCCATCCGCCCCCGTCACCGTGACTGTTTCCGTCGCTTTCTTCTCCGTCTCTTTCCGGTACCGGATAAACTCATCAAACACTTTTCGGATCTCCGGCTCGGTCATCGTGATCGCCTGCACCGGTTGTTTCTGCTTGACCGCATAGCCCGGCCCGAGTTTCGTAAACGCGGCTCGCGCGGCGTTCTTTTCCGCCAGGGCGACAAACAGAAAGGTATCCTTGATGTCGGACATGATGGGATCGAGAATCAACCGCTCGCTCCCTTTCATTTCTTTAATCGGATTGCCGCCTGTTCGCGCCGACGTGCTGCGTCCGTGGGTGTCGTCCTCAAAGAACCGATAGAAGGGCACGTACTCTTTGTTGGCGGCGCGCATATCCTCGACGGCCCGGTCACTGAGAATACCGCTCTTGTGGAGGTAGTCCAACATCGCTTCCCGATAGGCAATCCGTTCCTTGTGGACATCCTCGTACTTGTTGTACCCCTCGCGCACCACGGTCTTTGCGGCATCGAGCGGGATACCGGTTTTGATTCCTTGCCCCTCTTTCTCGATCGCCCGCTTTGCCGCCATGTATGCACGAAACCCATCCAAGTCGTTTTTCACCGGTTTCAAAATCTCTTCGTACCCGCGCGTCGTCGTTTTGTACGTGTCAAAATCAAACGCCCCGTACTTGATAAATTCCCGTGCTTTCCCCATGACCCCGCGAGTCAGCCGTTCAAGCGTGTAGGGATTCTCACTCGCTTCTAGCCCAGCTTGCCCGCCCTGCTTCAGCGCCCGGCGAATCGGATTGAGGTTATCGAACGTGGCGGTATAGATTCCCGACCACGTCATCCCTTTCGTCTCAGGATCGGTCTGGACAATCCTATCCAAGACCGCTTGTTGCGCTTCCCCGATCGGCATATTGACCGGAGGAGGCGGCGGGGCCGGTTGCGCACCCACCAGAGCCACAGGCGGCGCGCCGCCCCCCGTCGCACGATCCGGTATCCATTCCTCGACCGCATGCCGCATCGTCACTCGTTCCGTGGGAGTCAGATCGTCAAGATGCTGCTTCCCCGTAAAGGCTTCCGTGAACTCCATAAACGCCGGGCTGTTGACATCGATCTCCCGCGCTTTCGCCAGTGTATGGATATCCTCCACGGCCACGGGAATCTGTGCGAGATAGGCATTCGGGACCGTTTTGTTGGTGGCAAAAATATCTTGGTGGACGGTCGGGTCTTGCTGCGCGTCCATCGCGACTTCACCAGGCATAATCCCGGTATCCCTATAGACCCCGCGCAAGTTCACGACCGTTCTAACCGACCCTTTCACCGCTCCCAGCGTCAACGCCGTATCGATAAAATCGTTCGCGTCGGGGGCATGCCCCTCTAGCGCATTCCCCACCGTCGTCATCGTCGCCACTTCACCCGCAAGTGTGATTGCGGTTTTCGCCGTGTGCGACATCATCAGCGGTACCGACCCGAGGCCCTTCCCCACCGCGCCGGTCACTGCGCCGACCGCCAAACCCTTAATCGTTTCGATCGCCGCGCCGGATGCGCGATCCCAAAACTCAGAGAAAGTGGAGATCGATCCTTGCTCGTAACTGTCCATCAGTATTTTCCGCAGTCCCATGGGTAAGGCGAACGCCCCGGCCATCGCAGTCACAGGCCCCCCGCGCGTTCCCAGGAACGCCCCGCCGACAATCGCTGGAAGATCCCCGGCGATTTGCCCTACCATGCTGGCTATCCGCGATGTGCGCGGCGCATCCTCGGAAAGCACTTTATCTGGAACCTCCCCGCGTAACGCCAATCCGCTCACCGACATCTGCAACCCGGCGTCTGCCGCCTCCCAAAAATCTTTCACCATTTTCGGCTCTTTCTTCGGAAGCAACCGGCCTACCTCTCCACGCGGAAGCTCTGTCACCGCCGTCTTAAAAATCGTGTTCCAGGATTCCATACCGGGCTCCACCCCCAGATTCGCGGCCACAAATTCTTTGACTGGCTTGGCGTCAAACGGCGGGGTCCCGTAGTAGGTGTCCACATCCGCAGGAGAAAAGCCAGCCTGCACCGCCTTATTCTTTTCGGCCATGATTCCGTCCGCGATTTCCGCGTCGCTAAACCCGGCGTCACGCGCCTTGCGAATTTTCTCTACTCCTGTCATTCGCGCCTCCGGCATGAATTAGTGCCTTCAGTCATCTCTGCCGCGCCCTCCACGCCTCATAGGTCTCGTTCGGTTGCCGCATCTGATCTGGCGGCAGTACGTCCGCAGGTGGTTTGAATTTCTGCGCGGCCCGCTCAATCGATTCCTGCGGAGAGGTTTGATAATCTCGAAGGATCTCCGGCTTTCCAAGGAAATCAGATTTCGTCGGATCAAACAAATCGTGCGGATTTTTCCCGTCCTTCTGGTACTGCTCGATCTTTCGCCCGATCATGTGCCGGAAATCGCCAAACTTCGCATCCCCCACTGGATCGAGTTTATCCAGCAAGGTGCGCGTGATAGACGACTTCCGTGAACGAAGAAAATCCTCTTTCGCCGCCCCAAGTTTCTCCCCGTCCGGTGTCCGTGCGTCGGTCAACTCCCGCACCAAATCGCGCCGCGTTTCCGCCGTCAACCGCCCCTTAATGAACTCGGTGTAGATCGGCCCCGTGTCGATAATCTTACGCGGGTCGTTTGCCGGCAAATGAATGCGCCGGAAAAGATCATGCTCAGTGTTCGGGTCCGTGTGGACCGGTTTCGGTCCCCGGTTCGCTTCCATATCGAGCATATTAAGCCAGGTGCGCCCCTTCTCCGCGTCCAATCCTTTATACCGCACGGCGTTCAAAATGTCCCCGGCTTTCACATCCGCCACTTTTGGGTCCGTATCGTGTGCCGCTCGCTGCTGAATCAACGACAGATCCGTCGTGTCGGACACATCTTGTAGCCGCTGCCGTTCCGCCGCTGCCGCTTGCCGTGCTTCTACCCCTATCGCATGCACGGCGGTTTGCGCCTGATTGATGAGCACAGGTATTTTTTCTTTCGGGACATACGTGTTCATCCACCCGGCTTGCAGTTTCGCAAGGGCTTCCTGGGGCCGCTGCTCAATCGTCCCTTGTATGGTTGACGTGGCGAGCGCTTCCTCGGCTTGACGGGACAATTTCACCCGATCCATTTCCGTGATCCCAGGCCGGAAATAAATCCCGTTCGGGTTCGCAATCACCGCCTTCACTTCTTCTCGTACCGAATCGAAATACGCCGGCTGCAACTGCAGCATGTTGGCCTGGCTATCGACCATTTGTGTGTGGTCCGCGACCGCCGCCAGGCCGTCAAGATGGGCCTGCGCCTTGGCACTCTCCACCGCAAACTGTGATGAGTAGTGCGCCGCCCGGTTGTCGAAATGCCGCTGCCCCTGCGCCGTCTCGTACCGGCTCTCCCCCTCTTCGTTGACTTGCAGCCCTTGGAATTTTTCCCGTACCTTCCCGTGAAACGCCTCGGTGATATCTGGGTCTCCGGGTTTCCACTCCCGCACCATTTTATTGAGTTCGAGCGTGAGTTCCGCATTCGCCTGCATCGTGGCGGTATCCGCGTGTGTCGCCTCTTGCCGCATTTGATTTTGCAGCAAGATCCGTTGCGCCTGCCCGGCGCTGTGCCCCGCCGACTGCACGGCGGTTCCGAGGTCACTTACACCGGTACCCCCGAAATCGGTTGGCGCGGCTTCGCGGCCCCCTATCGCGGCTTCCGAACTAATCTGCGCGCTGTGCGGTCGAATTTGCGGCATCGTGTGTCCTAAAAATCGTACTCGTAACTTGCGGGGGCTTGTCGGAGCCGAGAAGAACTTGCGGCCCACGTACTCCCGGCATGGCCGACCCCCGTGAGAAACGCAGACGCCGATTTCAACTCTCCTTGGTCGATTGCGGTCTCCGCCGCGAACCGATCCAGCGTAGCGGAATTGTAGAACCCGAGGGCGCGGATACGACCTTTATATTTAATCGTTTCCTCATCCAACCGCGCATTCATGGCGCTATCAGCCAGTACGGATTCAGTCCCCTCTGCGGTCAACCCTGACGTGCCAAACTCCGCAATCATCGACCCTTCCTGTCGTCGATACTGCACCCCAAACCGAGCGGCATCCGCGCGCGATTGCTCCTCGGCAAGCTTGGCGTTTTGCTCATTCTGCTTGGCGTTGTACAGTGATGCGGTTTCGGTGGCTTTCGCCGCCTGTGCCGCCCCCATCGCAGAAACCGCCGCACCCGCCAACATTATAAAAGGAATCGCAACCGCCATCTACGCCCCTCTCACCCGCTTATGCACGTACATATCCATCGTGCGTCCGTCAATCCCGTAACGCGCCATCGTGCTTTCGTACTCAAATCCCAGAGCCCCTGCCCACCGCACCGAGGCCTCGAATAGCGGATCGATTACACATTCGAGCCGGATACCTTCGTAGGCCCGGATCGCCCGGCACACCGCTCGGTGAATCACCATCGAGCGCGCCCGCATAGCGGGAGTAATGAGTGCCCACACTTGGCCTCGACCGGGCCAGCACGTCACAATCCCTGCCGCCGCAATCACGCGGTCTCCTTCAAACGCCGTAAACCCTCCCCCGGCTGACTCCAACGCCTGCCCGTATTCAAACGTCAACACCGGCAACACCGCCCATTGCTCGCGCCGAAGATCAATCTCCCTGAGATGCCACGCGGCAAACGGTACGATATCGACCGGGGCTAATCCTCGGTGTTCAACCGCGGCATCAGACTGAGAATGGTGCCGGGGAGCGGTTGCCGAATGCGCCAACATACCTTATTCTCCGTGGTGTAATCGCCACTCCAATGGAACTTATCATGCCCGAAATCTCCGGTAAACAGCGGCACCATCACGCCTGTAGGGTGAGACGCTTTCCGAAACGTCAACAACTGCAACTCTGCAAATGATTTCCCTACCGACAGCCCAAGGGTATCCAACAACCGGAACGTCACTAGATGGGTGCGCTGAATCTTCCCTTGCGCGGTCCCTTCCGCCGATCCGGCTTCAGGTCGGAGAGATTGCCCGTCACTGTCGTATGCAAAACCAACATGCGCGGTCAGCGTAGGCAGTAGCAGCGCGTCGATGTTCAGCGCTACGGTACCAAACTCCGACACAACTACGTCAGGATGCGTAGCCCCATTCACCAGCACTTGCACCGTTTGACCGACCAGATGGTGCAATCCCGTGAGCGTCTGTGTCGCCGCTCCCGAATAGGTGCGCCCGGAGTCCACGAAAAAGGCATCGACTTGGTTATCCCCGTGCTCCCAAATCTTCGTGAGAAATTCATTATATTTCACGACTCGCCCGTTGACGTACCGTTCCGTCACCACCCACAATTCATCATAGGATTCATCATCCGCGGGAAGAACGCAACACGACTTAACCAACGGGGCAGCGGTCTGTTCGACGTTAGAGAACCCGCCAACAGGATGCCGGTGCCACCCGATCACTTTATCCTCGGCACTGTAGGTCACACCTACAAGTACCCCGTCTTTTCGCGGCCCCCAGACCAACGGAATCCGTTCTTTCGCGTAGGCTAGTTCGACAAGCCCCGAAAGCGCGGTAGTCCCGCCTTTCGTGATATGCTCCGCCAGCACGGCAATGTCCGCCGACTCCAACGTGTTAGTCGCAAATTGATATGTGACTTCTCGGAGCCGCCGCCCCCCGCCTTGCAGAAATAAAATGTTCGTGCCGATCTTCAGCGCCTCGACATCGGCGCCACCCCATCCGCTGGACTGCTTCCCCTCTACGTTCGTCGGCGTAATCGCTTCGCCATTCGTCGATGGCGTGACAAGCCACTCTCCTTCTTTCGTCCCCACCACCATCCCGTTCGATGTGCCTACCATCCATCGGATACTTTGGACATCTTCCGAATTCAACGACCGGGATACCGCGCTCGCGTCTGTCACTACTCCGTCCGTCGCGGTCTCGGCAAAATTCACATAATCTCCGGTCTTCGACATATCGAACCGGGAAGGCCGATACGGACACCCGCCTATTGTAAATCGATCACCGAAGAACGTCCCGCAGGCTGAATACCCGGTTGTATCTGATAGAAGACCTAAACGCCACGTCACGGTAGCTGCCGTTGATGCGAAATCGTTTATAATCGTGACGATTATAACTGTGGTGGATGTCCTCGCCGTGATAAGAGCATACCCCCATGCGCCGGCGGGTTTGGATCGGATATACCGCCCCACATCCGAGTCTTGAAACCCCGTGTCATCGTTGATGCCCGTTTCCGCCGACGCGGTGATCGTTTTCCCCGCGCCCGGTCCTGCCGTTCCCGCGGTGATTGACAGCGTCGTCGCCGTAGTATTCACCGGCAGATAGGGGCCATCAAGAAACACTAGCGGCGTGTGCGTCCAGTTCGCGTCACCGAATCGGTTCAACGACGCTTCAGGATAGTCTGGGTGGAAGATATAAAGTTTATCGACAGACCGCGAAAATTTGAGCCGGAACACGTCCGTCTGCTCGTAGGGCGTCGTAAGCGTATACACCCGTTCCGCAACCCCGCCCGCGGTGTAGGCTCCGAGGCTGCTGGTATTCACATTCGCCCCGCTCACATACCGGCACTCAAAGGTGTTCGCCCCGGTGTTGACATTCGCCACTCGCACTCGAAGCCCGTTCAACACCGCGAGCGGCCCCATAAGTCCCGAGAGGTCCATGTCGTCGCCGTTCGCCGGATCGGTGCCCGTGTAGGATAGTACCGCTGCCGCGCCATTCGTAATGTTCGTGATAGTAAGCGTTACGTCGTGGACGGGCGCGCGACTCTTTTTAAACCGTGCGTACAGATGCCCGATCTCTATGGCGTAGGCTTGGCCTGTCGAAAATTTAAACCGCACCGTCCGCACAATCTGGTTGGAGTCTTTCACCTCGTCGCAGAAATAGAAGCCGGGGCGGCGGGTCCATGGACCCTGAATATGCGGGTGCGCGTTGACGCAGACCTCCAAGCTGCTACGGAGCCGATCGAAATCCACACGTCCCAGCATGAGCTGGGAGATCTCCCCTGTGTTGAAACTCGTTTGGTTCGGAGAGGCTTTCATGCGCTCATTCTTGGAGCCAACTGGAATCGGCTAGTCCGCCGTTACTCATTGCCGTCAACCACTCATCCACCGGACCCTGATCGGGGACTTTTTCAAACGCATTAACCTTACGCGCCTCATTGCGCGCAAGAGCGTAGCGTTTTTCAATCGCTTCTTTTTTCGTGTTGGATTGGGTGATGGTCTCGCAGCACCACCAGGCGATCGAGCACGCAAGCATGATCGTGAACAACGGGTCAAATTTCGATTCGTCGGTGACACGCTTGACGTACCGAAGCTGGATGCTGGTTCCGTCGTTCGTGAGAATGGCCGGGGACCCCGCATGGTTTTCTATTTTCCAGTCGAGTACCGTGCGCGTCGGCTTGATAATTCTGAGGCACCCGATCGGCAGAGGAAAGGCGTACCCATAGGTAAAGAGCGGGACGGCTGCGTGCGGGGTGAGAATCGCCCGCTCTAGCGTGAACACCCAGACATGCGCCCGTTGCTCGGCATCACGAAGCGCGTCGAAACACGCATTCGTTTCCTCTGCGTTTTTACCTTCCTGAGTAGGGGACCCGATCCGCGCCGACCCAAGCAACTGCAGCGCCAAATTAATCACGGCAACCCGGCTATTCGCCATACCACCCCCTAGTAAAAAGGCGCCTAGGCCGTATTGGTCTAGACGCCCTTTCCCTGTCTATTCGGCTACCGACTCTACGGAGTGATTTGGGCGTTCTCGTTCATGTATTGCAGGAGCGTGGTAAGCCCCTTAATCACATCGATCCGAGTCAGCCCGGCTCCGTCCAGCGTCCGCAGCTCCATGTGCTTCGCAGCGCTGCTAGCCGCACCGGTCACAATCACCGATGGGTCGAGTCCCTGTCCTTTATCCAGCGCATAATAATGATCTGCCACGGTCTACCTCCCTTATCAGTACACTGCGCTACCCGCCACCGGCTATATCGCGTAATCGCACTTTATCGAGGTGGTACCAGCCGATCCCGCTGCCGCCGTCAACGTGATAGCGATATCAAATTCACATTTCGGATCAGCCGTAAACTGCAACGCTTGCCACAAGGGCTTTTCCGTATCCGCCAATCCGTACCCCACGCCGGCGTCCGCCGCGTCCGCTTCGTGCGTTACATCGGAGTGCGCCAAGGCCGCGGCCAACGACTGTGCGGATGCGAAAAAATCCACATCAACAACCGCCCCGCCATCGGCAGCCGTGCGGTACACGCCGACATCCCCGGCACATGTGGTGATCGCGTCACAGGACAACAGCACGCGGGACACCCGCGCATTCGACGGCACCCGCACATGCCGGTACACGGAGGCAATCGAATCCCCGTTAACGGCTTCCACGATGCCGACCGCTTGACGCAGCGTTCCACGGAAAACCCGTGCCTCCGTGAAGATACCGGAATCTGCATTTGTAATAGGAGTAGATTTTGTCGCCACTACAGCCATGGTAGTACCTCATGCACTTCGGAGTGTCGTCCGGGGGCGTGCCAGCTAATCACTGGACCGCCGCCCCCGAAATCGCTTACGGACGGAACGACTGGATGACGTAGACTTTATTTTCCTCAACCCGCGTGGCCCCGATGGTGAGGTACACATACGACTGCCACGGAATCCCCTGAATATCCGTTCGACGATCGATGCTGGTCTGGATGTCATTCCAGACACCCAGGTGCATCCCGGATTTCGCCCAGACGGGGATATCGATACGTGTGCCACCCACGGCCATCACCGCTTCGGCCAGTTCGCAATACACGAAATTGATCCCCAGGAACCGGCGCAACTTCCCTTCGGCCATCACCGGCTTGTCGGCGGGATCGTTGAAATCCCGCGACACAATCTGGATCTCGTTCAACAGACTGGATTCATCCTTGGCCGTCAAAGCCAAGTAGATTTCCTCTGTGTCGAAATCCACAAACTGCGCCCGCATCTTTTCTTTGACGTTGAGCAGCTTCGGCACGTTCAACCGGGAATTTGTCCCGCCGATTGAAACGGTCGTGGTGTTGTTCGAGTTGAACGAGGTAGACGTGCCGCCCTGCTCACCTGTGCGAGCCGCGGCGGTTGTCGCGACAAGAATGGTGCGGTCGATTTGACGGCCCGCAGCGATCACCGCATTCTGCACGTACTTGGATTCAGGATCGGTCAGCAACCGCAGCTTATCGAACGTATCGATCATCTGCGGAAGATCGAAGTCCGCAGGCACGACCCACCGACGATCAACGGCAGCGTCCACGCGGCCCATCGGCGCAAAACGCCCGGCGACCGGCTGCATTTCCACGCTACCGATCTGATCGACAACCGCGGCTTGCTTCCCGACATAGGGCGCTTCGGTCACGCACATGCGCAACTTCTGCCCCATCGTCTGCAGCAAGAGGGAAATGGATGTGGAAAACGAGATGACGTAATGGGAAGGAAGATTGACGCTCATGGGACCCACCTCTCACAACATAAAAAGGTCTATGTGTAAGGGGTTGCCCGGCAAAATCGCCAGATCCCAAAAAGCGCGCGACAGATCCGTCTCCGGGTTGCCCGTCCGCTATGTATCTACTCGTGTACCAATAAACCGGTCTACTGTCAAGCGTTATCGCGCCGCGCTCGGGTAACTCATCGTGCCAGGAGCAGCCAATCGGTTGAGCCGATCCATCTTCGCACGCGCCTCCTGGCGGGTCTTCGGATCTTTACTCACATACATTTCCTGGAACGCTTTGTCTTTTTTCAACGCCTCGATCTGCGCCTTCGCCTGGTCGGAGGTCATGTTGTCCAAGAAGCCCCCGAGGTCCGCGCGATCCGGGCTGATGAATTCCCCTTCAGTCCCAACTTTCATCCCGATGTTTTTCAGAAAATTCATCGCGGCCTTCGGCCCCATGACCATCTTCAGCGCGTCGAGATGTTCTTTCTTCATTCCGAATTCAACCGCGGCGCGATCCACCATCACCTCGTACTTTTCATAATCAACACCCCACTCCGTTTTGAGTTCCGCGACTTCGGTATCATTCCGTTGCTTGATCGCCGTCTCGTGCGCGGTCTTCGTGGCAGCTTGCGCCTCGTTCCACTTCGTCGCCAACTTATTCGCGGCGCTCAACGGTACGCCGGCCTCGTGCATCCACTTCGCGGCCTGGGTCGCGAACTCGCCTTTATCACCAGCGGGCACCGGCAATTTATAGTCTTCCGCTTTCGCCGGAACCCCAATCTTGGTGTTGAACTCGTTCCACTCTTCCGGCGTCGATTTATCAGTCGGCAACTTGACCAACCGTTCGGGCGGAAGCGAAGTCATCTTGTGCAGATTCACATAGGACCGCACCGCCGCGCTCGGGTTCTCCCACTTATGGAGATCCACCGCGGCCTGTGCGTCTGCTTCCAGATTCAACACTTTCCAATCAAACCCTACAGGCGGCGTGCCGCCGACTTGCGGATTGGGGGTTCCTCCTCCTGCCGGTGGAGGCGTTCCCTCTGCCGGAGGCGGTGTGCCTGCCGCAGGCGGTGGTGTGCCGCCTCCCCCTCCTACTGCGGGTGGATCGATCGCTAATAGTCGGTACAGATGTTTTCTCATGTGTCGCTCCCTTGTTCGAGTGTGAGGTTACTCAGCGTGGGGTTTCCGTACATCTTCCACAATTGCTCATCGGTCAATTTCAAATGTTGCTGAACCCGTAGCCAAAACTCATGTCGGCCTTGGAGGATATTCGAGACCCGCGGGTCAAGATGAAACGTCGTCTCGTGCGCCTTACAGAACTTCGCCATATCTTCCAAGACGATCAAGCCATCAATCCCGGTCCCGAGATACACCCGCTGATAGGCTTTCGCGCGGCTGGCAAGATATTGTTGGGCTTTCTGTTTCGGAGGCGTCGCCATCTAGGCCGCACGTCCCTTCGGCATCATGGTTTTCATGGCGCTCGCCGCGGCGGGCGCGGCATCGATCATCTGTTGCGTCTGCTGCGCCTGCTGCCGGCCTTTCCGTTTCTGTTCGACAGAGGCGGCGGAGTTCATCCAGGATTCCGGCACGCCGCGATTTTCGGCGACCCCAGGGATGGCTACATCGAAATTAAAATGGTCGAGCGGTTCCGGGTTCTGCGTCACCGCGACGATCTCTTTCACCCAATCCAACGTCTGCATGAACCCGGCGCTCTCTTCGGCTTTCGCCATCCGAGACAAGGGCGAGTCATATTGCACCGTGTATTCGCCGCGTGCTTGGAGCAACATCGGCGGCATCGGGGGGACCAGCCCCAACGACTGCAGCACATCGATCTCCCGCTCGATCTGTGGCCCGAGCGCTTCCGACTGTTGCCGCCCCATGGTCGGCGACAGCAACGCGCCCTTCTCCCGCGCGCGCTCCACCACTTCGGTCGCGGTCATCGCCGGGGTATCCACCAAAATCTGAAACAACGACACGAGAAAGAAATCGTTAATCGCTTCTTTCTCCTCCTGCATCATTTCCAGCGTCACGCCAACATTGCCCGTGGGCAGCGGTTGCACCAACAATTTCCCGTCCGCGCTCACCCCGCCCGCCACGCCGGAGCCGGGGCGCAGCGACACCATATCCAAGATTCCTTCATCGTGCGCCAACAAAATCGGATCGGAAATCCGGTGTCCTTGCTTGATATAGATTTTCTTTTGCTCATTGAGCAGACGCAGCGAGGGCAGCGCCATCATGGCGGGGCTCCGGCCATACGTTTCATTCGGCGCCGTCACGTAGCGGCTAATCGTGTAGGGGAAGGTGTGATACCCGTGCTCTCCGAGCATCGTCCGTTCGGTCAGCGAGACATAGTGACTCTCGTACCGCATGCCGTAGAGATCGAGCCGCCCGGCGTCATAATCGCCCCGCGGCTTGACGCAGTGAATGAAGAAATGCGGCTTCTCGCTGTTCTTGGCGCTGTCGGCATCGTCGAGAATCGCCGCAGGCAAGACCTCTTTCCTGAACCGCTGTACGGCTTGCCGCGCGGTATACGAAAAACGCCGGTACGCCGTATCGATAATCCCCTGGTGATTTTCCTTAAAGTAGATTTGTCCCAGGTGCATATTCCGATACCGAATCCCTTTCTCTCCGAAAAACTGCAAGGGATCGATAAACTGACAGCCGGTCCCGAACGCCCCGAGCCCCATATACTCTTCGTGCTTCTGGCTCGCGTAGTTGGCTTTCGGCGCGTAGCGGTATTCAAAGAGGACGTTGGTGAGATTTTCAAACCAGAGCCGGGTACTGCGGTCCCGTTTCAGCACGGAATCAGACGGCCCGAGATGGTGCCACCGTGAATTCCGCGGCGTGAGCATTGACTCCATCGCGGCGGCAAATCGAATCAGCGCATTGGCGCCGGTCGTATCCACCATCTCGGTCGTGCGCTGCTGCCCGCTCGCTGGATTCGAGAGATTGTGCGTTTGAAAATGTCCGGCGTAGTTGGTGAAGATACGGAGGGCAATCGCTTCCCAAGTCTGCTCCCAATTTCCGCGACTCGTCATCAGGGCTTCTTGGGCTCTTATTGTTTCGTCCGCCTCTTTATCGCGCTGGGTTTTACTTTTTTGTGGTTTCATATCGACCCGAGATATTGCTGTTTGCTCACCGGAGGGGTCTCATAGCCGGCACTCGGATTCGTGAGGTAGTTTGCCGCCCGGCCATAGGTCACGCGCAACCGATCGTCTCCGGCTTTTCGGACTTCCTCGCTCCCGGTCTTCGGCATGACCGGCGCACGCTGCATAGTGGGGGCTGCTGGCGCGCTGAACAAGGCCGACACTACGCCACTCCTAACGCCGTCTCGTCCGACGCGAGATACTGACTCGCCCGTTTCCCGCCGTAGCGTCCGGCCCCTGCCGCGTCCCCGCGCCGACGCGCCGCCCGTTCTTGTTCTGGTGTTTGTGGGGGAGGATTATCGGCTAGGTATTGCGAGGCCCGCCGTTCTTCCGCGACACGGGCGTCCTGGTCCTGTTGCTGTTGGGCGTCGCCTAATGTTTTCTTTTTATCGTTCTTCGATCCTGCCGTGTCGATCTTCGCTCGTGGCGATACTTGCTGCGCCGCCGCGTTGTATCCTACATGCGACAACGCCACCGGTGGCATAATCCACTCATACGGACTGACGCCACCCGCCATGTATCCCCCCCCATAACTCGGTACTCGATACGACCGCTTGTGGATCGAAATTCTATCCCTACTCCCTGTATGTGTCAAGGATTTTTCGTGTGAGTGCTCGCCACGAGCGAGTTTTGGGTGAGGCGGGAGAGAGTGGAGCACCGGAGCTGATCCCGGTACCTGCGCTCACGCGAACAGGCTCTCTCCGGCCTCACGGGGGGAGGACCGCATAGTCCACCCCTTCCACGATGCGGTGACGTTTTCCCCCTCGGGCGAGTCGATTATCTTTCCGCGCGACCTTGACCGCGAAGGTCAACACAAACGCATCCCCTTCATCGGGAGACGGATTCCCGTCGTCTTTCATTTCCTCTTTCGACTGGAGCATGATTTTGTCCGCCGCCTTGCCGAAAAAATAATACTCCGGGACCGTGAGATCCGAGAAGAGTTGCGGGTCGTCGTCGATGCACCCCCCGGACAACCACTGTCTCGCGTCGGCGTACATCTCCGTCCGTTTGTTCGCGTACTCCGGTTGCCCGGATTCACTCCCAAACCAGATCTCATTGACCACATACCCCATCTCCCGCAGCCGATCGATCACGCCGGTGCCGTTGCCCGCGTCGATGTTCACGGCGTCCGGCTTGTAGGTATCGATCGCATGCGCGGCATGGTTGGCGATCTCCATGTTACTTTTCTTCTCGAACGTCTGTTTCCGAATCCGCCGCGCATCCCGGCCCTGCCGGAATCGGAAGACCGTTTTATCATCCCCGTACCGCGCGATGTCGATCCCCATGATGAGCGGCGCGTCCAGATCTTCATCCGGGAGTGCCCGCCGCTGCGCTTCTTCCACCAACTTATTCGAGATAAACTGTTTATTCCCTTGCGCCGGAAACTGCCCGAGCACTTCAATCCGCACCATATCGGAGTCGATGCCCTGCTGCGCAATGATTTGTTTGATGCGCGCCTGATCCAACCCCTCCACCGTCCGGCTGTCGAGATTGCGCCGGCGCCAGAACGCTTTATTCTTATGGTGGGAATCGAAGAAGCCCCCGGCATTGCGCCGTGGGTTACTGAAAATGTGCCAATAGCGGTGCAACGTCAGATCCGTGAAAAACCCTTCCGACACGTCAAAGATTTTATTGGGAATGCCCGACGCCTCATCGAAGATCAATTGCAAGCCATAGAGGTTGTGCGCGCCGGCAAAGGCATCCGGGTTCTCTTCACTCCACAATAATCCTTGACAGTAGTAGTAGGTACTGTCGATTTTCAGTTGCTCCTTCAGCGCCTCCCTCAACCACTCCTGCGGGCGCACCGAGAGCACCGAGCAGTCAAACCAGTGCGCATTAATCAGCAGGGAGGTCCACTTCCCAATTTCGGCAAAGGTCTTGGTCTTGAGCTGGGGTTCGGTATTCGCGGTGACAATCGTGGTGGACCCGATCCGACACGTCAACATCCAATCGCACAACCAGGACACTTCCGCCGATTTCCCGACGCCGCGGCCTGACGCCGTGGATTTCTTGAACATCGCGGGATCGAGCCCGACGTGTTGCGCGAAGGTTTGTTTTTTGAGGTGCTCGGTGATTTCCTGCAGGTCGTCGCGCTGCCAGGTCCGCGGCCCCTTTTTATCCCAGAGCGGCGTATTCGCCTGGCCCCAGGGATACGCGAACAAGACAAACGCTTCCAGATCGTCGGCAATCCGTGGGTCCCACAGTTCCGACATCAACGACTTTTCGTGTTCAGGGGAGTATTTTACCGGCATGCTCGCCTGCGGCGAGATGGGCGGGAGCCGCCGTGATATCGGTAGCGCCCTCGGTAGCGCCCTCGGTAGCGCCCTCGGTAGGATACGCCCCCCTGCTCCTCCACCACGAGGAGCCGCGAGCCGTGGAACCCACCGATGACGTGTTGCGCCTCTCGGATCATCTCACTATACGCCCTCATCGATGTCCGTCCCTCGATCGGAGCCCGATAGATTCCTAGACCAAACGCAGCAAGGTCCTCCATAGATTCCCGATACGAGGAACGAATCGGCGTGCCCGCAAACACACCCCCGATCAAGAAGTCCGGGGAGATGGTGACGTTGATAACCGGCCAGTGAGACGGCGGGGGTGGGATCTGAAACAGGTGCTCGGGCGTCAGCCGGTCGTCCTGGTCATACTTGATGCGGAACATGCTGCGCTGCGCCATGAGCTGGTGGTAGTGGTACGGCGCCGCGACCCGCATGTCATCGAGGACCTGTCGGCGCGCGTCCCCGCGAGTCTTACATGAGCGGCGCCACGTCTCGCGCACCGCCTCCCAGAACGCCCGGTAGAACGCGGGGGCCTCATCCTCTCGTTCCACGATCGGTGTTATCATAGTCCCGTCCTTGGCTCGCGCCGCAGATCGTAGGGGCTCGCCTGACCCGTCCGCACGTGCCGGGGCCGGCGCGCGTCGTTCACATCCAGCCAGGGTTGCGGGAGGGGACTGGTTTTATTCCGCTGCATCACCGGATCGGACAGCCGCCCGCAATTCACACAGCGCGACATCACGATCGCCGTTTCGTGGTCGCAGTAGGTGATGACCACTTCAAGGCCGTGGCATTTGGGGCAGGACATTTAGTTCGGTTTCCAGAAAAACACCACGTAGACGCAGTATCCGGTGATGACGACCGCCGCGACGAGGGCGCCGGCTACGACCCAGTCCAAGTCCGGCATGTCAGCCTCCTCTGTTCTCCACCCGCTATCGCAGCTTGATGTAACCGCGTGCTACGACGTGTGACCTCTATGCATTTATCGAAATAGATCCAGGTGTGTCGGTGAGATTTTTGTTTCAGCGTGTGCGCCATGCTCGGGGATATATACCTGTGGGAAAGAGAAATCAATTAAAAAATAAAAAATTATTTTTGGAAGTAATGTCGAGGCTGTGTAAGGGTCCCGCTAGAGTGGAGCGATCGAGCGAATCCGGGGGTGCCCCCCACCCCATCCCCCCTACCGAGCGGAGTCCCCTCGCTCCCACATCATATCGACATTCAGGCGCAAGCAGTCAGGCACCCTAACTTACAGCGCTGCTTGTCTGCTTGTGTCTCAAGTGCTGATAAGGACTATTATGTAAACTCACGAACACTGTACTATCATCACCTTAGTCTGCTTTGTACGTAGTTATGTGTATGATTATCGGCCTGCTTGCGTCTCTGCTTTAGCTGATCGCTTCTAAGCTACCGCTCGAACGGATCGACAACCGGAGGGAGTAGCACAGGATTCACCAGTCTCGGAACTCTAGATCGGGCCTCTTCCAGTGCGCCGCGAATATCGACGTGCTCTACTTGCAACGCCAGCTTGTCACCAAACACCGCAGCGTGCATCTTCGAGAGATACCACTTTGTCGTTTCGAACCTTAAACGCAGTTCATTCCAATCCGCGTCAGGATAGTCCTCATGCAACGATAGCATTTGATCTGCTAGATACTCAAAACCCTGTTCGCGCGCACGCTTGAGCCGGGTTGCGAAAGAAGCATCCTTATCCCGTAATACTCTCAATGTGTCAACATGACACCCCAGCGCTTTCGCTATATCCTTAACCTTCCCGCCTTCTGCTGCACAACGCAGACCGGCTGGAATATCCAATATGTCCCATATTCGCGGTTTGAACTCAGCAACCGGCATACTTCCTGCCTCGTATGATAGCACCCGATGACCCGATAGTATCCTTAGCAGTGCCCATTGTCTAGCCCTCAAAATACCCCTCTTTTATATGTTGCAATAATCGAAACAATCTGGTATTCTCCCCTTGACAGTTCATTCAACCAAGGAGGGCATTATGTACCGAGTCACAACCGACTCCGATGTTTTTGGATACGATCAATACGACTACCGAACGAAGACTGAAGCCCTCGCAGGTCTCATGCGATTAGTCAAAAGCGCCTTGAAACGCGATGACGGCGTAGCCCGCAGATATACCGTTGAAAAGACTTCCTAGGTAATTCCTCAGCGCGCCTCAGACGCCTGATATCTGAGAGAAAGACGCACCCCATGGCCGCAAAGAACGGACTTCGGTATTTTGCAACGGAGCAAGAGGCATTGACCTATCTCACCACTGAACTCGTTGCCACGCTCAACGACGATCTCACCGAGATGGCACAGAACGGGGAACCGGCGCACGAACGCCGAGACATGCGCAACCGGATTCACGACATCGAACTCATCGCGCCTCGCCTCACACTCACCGCGTGGCAGCAAGCATAAGGAGACCAAATCATGAAAACGTGGTACGAAGCGAAAATGGGCAATGACCATCAAGGGCTTGTAGTTGAGGAAACCACGGGGGTGAATATCGCCGTCGTCTACGACCGGAAGCATACTGCACTCCTCGCGGCAGCGCCGGACATGCTAGCTGCACTGAAACAGGCGGCGGCAGTCTATGGGGACCTCAGACCCGCAGACGGCGCAAATATAGACAGCTTAAGCGCATACCAGAATATGCTACACGCAATCACCAAAGCGGAAGGGAGATCCTGACATGACACACGCACAAAACATTCTCCTAGGGGTTATTTTCTCCCTCTTATTATGGTCCCTCTTTCTCACATCCGCCGTGTCACCGGACTTCACCGATACCGGCGTGGGCTGTGTCAGTGATTGTCTTGAACCAGCGGAGGAGCGATGAAATATACTGAAAAATGGGCGTGGGGGAAGCAGACAAAGGTACTCAGCACGACCTACGCTAGCGGAGACAGCTACCGAACTGCGGTCTACATATCTAGCTGCCCTTGGATGCGAGACTATCGTAAGCGGATACGCGCAATTGACACCCAGGAAAAAGCCGCGCAAGCAATCCGAGACTATTGGCACATGGTTGCGAGAGAGTGGTGCAACGGAGAAGGCATAAAAATCATTAGGTAGGGAATTTCTCCCTACCTCAGTGCGCCGGTGACGCCTCATATCACCGAGAAAGAATCCCACCATGAAATTGAGGAGACCGCACGCTATTTTATACCGGCTAAAAACCATCGAGATGCAGAGCGGAAATTCCTTAAAGCCATTTCGATAAACCCAGAGTCAGGTATTCATACCGAAGTACCGGAACGCGACATCTATGAAGACTTAGAAAACAGACTTGCAGCGGAGGAGAACTAACCATGAGCATAGAAGAGAAAATTACCCAATTCCTTGAGGCTGAATCCTCCCCCTATCCGACCGAGTGCTACGCCGTGCCGGGTAGCGACAGCATCATTGACTGCATTCATCCCGCGACTGGTCTCACGATCTATTGCCATGAATCCGCCGATCAGATCCAACAGCGGTATCCGAACGCAATACGAATGACCATTGACGCCTTTTGTGAACAGAAAGCCGCCCGACAGCATACGCCGATTACCTGGAGGGAAGTAACCGAGGCCCGCTACTACGAAATGTTTGAAGTGCTCCCGCCGATCATAATTGCGGGGAAAGGCTTTCTCGTCTCTGAACCCTGGGACCATGACGCCCAGACCGGGACCCCGCGCTATGCGGCCTTTCGTTTTAAGAACGGGAAACATGAAACGGCTTCCAGACCTATGACGGTCACAGAATTGAGGCAATCATGACCAATCTAAACAAATAGGAGGACACGATGCTGAAACTATACTTGCGAACCATGCCAGCACGATATGAGAATCAAGGCGGGCTACTTGTAAAACCGGGGACCAACGAATGCGCGGGATATATTTTCAACTTCACCGGGCACGGGGCCTTCGATCCTGTCGGCGTGGTGAAGAGTGAGACCGGACCAACACAGACGGAGATTGACGCGCACAACAGCATCCTAACCAAAGCAGAACGCGACGCCATGATTGAGCAAGGCAGAGGGACGTTCTACCTGACTAAGGACCGTCCACCTTGCACCCCTGACAATCCACGATGGAAACAAGAGAGTGCGGGAACATGGTGCTACAAGAACTATA
>ERZ1292625.507-Hain-H41-01um-R1-507-length-58591-cov-14_pt2 | contig 25234 bp, 32 predicted proteins | sample MGYA00564400_ERZ1292625 | MGnify/ENA primary metagenome ERZ1292625 (study PRJEB36523, sample SAMEA6512639) | groundwater metagenome | collected 2019-01-08 | study: AquaDiva: Metagenomics assemblies of 32 groundwater samples | reverse complement strand
TGTTTATGATGGAACTGATGTTTGGTTAGCTCCATACAACTCTTCAAACTTAGTACGGGTTACTCCAGCAATTGGAAAATTAATTATTCTTTCAAGTGTAGCCGGAGCTTTTACATTAGATAATGTGAGTGTAAAAAAATTAGTTACTGGAATTATTGGGTCAAAAAGTATAGCTTCTGCAGATTTATCGACACGGGATGCAATAACTGTTTGGTTGCGCTGTTCTGCAGATGTGGCTTTCGGAGAAATGCAATTTCTCTTAGATAACACAGCTTTATGTGCCTCGCCCATTGAAACTTTAAATGTTCCGGTTCTTGTTGCTAACAAATGGACACGAGTTGTATTTAGATTAAGCGCGACGGAAGATGATACTGCGATAATTTCTATTGGAGTGCAAGTTATTGGCAATAATCAAAATAGTGATTTGGGCGCATATACATTAGATATTTATCAGCCACGAATTTTTGATGAATTTGAAGGTAGGAAGGCTTTTTCTATAACACATAGCGTTGATTCAATGGAGGAAACAGATTATCAGTCTAATGCTTGTAAAGAATTTAAAGTGACCACCTCTAATTGGAATGTTACAATTGAAGGGCATAAAGAGGGGCCTCCTCCCTTACTTAAGGGACAAAGTTATTTGTTTGCGTTTGTTGAGTCGAATTCTATTGGGCAAGCTTTTGTAGGAGAAGGTTTTTACTCTGGATTTACTCCGGCAGGTAATTTTTCTGACATTGTTCAATATCCGTATACAATACAAGGTATTTCGTATTTACATCAACCAACTCAATAAGATCCTATATGAATATTAATGGGCAGTATGGAGCATTGTATGTTGGAACAAGACAAATTGGCGGTTTGTTTTTTTGGTGTAAAGAGGTAAAGCCTAAACCTCTTTATTGGACCAATGAATGGTGGCTTTTTGAAGAAATAAAGGAGTGTGATATTGTATTATATGAAGAAATTAATGGTGAATTAAAACAAGTTCAACAGAAAGAAAGGGTTAGGCTTAAATGCACACATAAAATTAAATTAGATATTATAAATAAAGGGCTTGTTCAGTTTGAAGTTATTTAAATTATACGAATTAGAATGAGCCATAAATTATAGAAATAGTATTGTTGTGCAAACGGTCGTTAGTTTAATTAAAATTTGTTCTGTGTCATTCTAATTGCGTTGTTTTGTATTTTACTCTAAAGGAGAGCGAAATGTCAGAAGAAAATTCACTTAAAAAGTTGTTAAATATTCCAGCATCTGTTACAATAGGAGGAAAAGAATTTAAAGCGTCTAGTCCTACTTTAAAAGATTTGGCGGAAGCACAACAGCATGTAAAGGAATTGAAGAAAGCGAAAAGAAAAGAAGCTCTTAAAGAAAGATTAGATTTGTTGTTAGAGCTTCCAAAAGATATGCCTGTTTCTGAAAAGAAGGAGCTTCTTGATTCTTTTTTACCTTTGGAAATAACTCCACAAGAAAAATTGAAGTTAATTGATTCTTTGCCAACAAATCTTGCCGATGAAGAGAAACAAACAAGATTGGCAATTGTTCTTATGGAAAAAGATGGAACGGAATGGAGTGAAGCTTTGTTCCTTCTTTTTAAATGTTTGCAAAAAAATCATAAAGAAATTACTCTACAGGAAGTTGAGAGCCTTGTAACTATAAAAGATTTGAAAAATGTTCTTGAAATAATCAATCCTTCCAATATTGAAGGAGAGTCCGTAAAAAAGGAATAGGCAGCAAAGGTAAACCCATAGACTGGGAATTTACTTTTGCTTTTTTTAAGCACTACTACCATTTTACAATGGAAGAGTTTTCACAGCTTACAATAGAACAGGTTGGGAGTTTTTATGAGCAAGTTAAAGCAGTGTTTGAAATGTTAAATGGCAGTGAAAAGGAACAAGGCCCAAAAAAAGAAATAGAGAAAAAAGATTTAGTTACACTTGTTAAGGCTTTAAAACATCGGTTACCTAAGGAGTTAAGCTAGTGGATTTCGGGGAAGCCTCTTTTCAATTAAAGTTAAAGAGTGTTGCTTTTCAAACCTCTCTTAATAAGATGAAGAAAGAGGCTGGGGATTCTCTTGCCTCAATTCAAAAAAGTGTAACCACCTTAACTAATGCTCTTGATAAATTAACTATTAAAAAGGGAACTTTTGATGAGTTTAAAATAGGAGCTTTAACAAAAGACTTACAACAAGCCACCACCGCTGCTTACAAACTTTCCGAAGCCCTTGTTTTTGTAAAAACTTCCACTAATTTAATGGCATCAAAAGCTTTAGTTTCTAAAAGAGGGAGTTTTATTCCAGAAGCTAACGCTGTTGTTGAAGCTTTACAAAGAGGGCAACAAAATCAACTTGTTTCTGCTTTAGGTTCTACTAAAACAGCCGTTTCTACTGCAGAAAGTTTTCTTTCTTTTTTAGAAGTTAGAGCTAAAGTTTCCGGAAATACGGCGGCGCAAGGTTTTATAGAGTCTTGGAAAGCTAAATTAACTGCAATGCGCCCTGAGGTTGGGAAAGCGCTCGTTTCAGCGACAGGAGGAGGTGTTGGCGGAGGAGGTGTTGGAGGGATAGGAGGAGGTGTTGGAGGGATAGGAGGAGGAGGTAAAATCCCAATAGGAGGCAGAGGAGAAGGTTTTATAGGCCCAATGCCAGAGCCTGGTGGAACCCCTCCTCCTCCTATTGACAAACTTCAGGTTTTTACCAATGAAGCGCTAAAAGCTGGAATTGCCTTTAGTGCTATTGGATACACTTTAACTAAAACTACTTCTACAATTTTAGGAGCATTTTCAGAATGGGAAAATGCAATGGCTTCTGTAAGAGCTAAAGCGAATGCCAGTAACGAAGAGTTTGAAGTTATGAAACAGCTTACGTTGGATTTAGCTGGAACAACACGCTACTTTGCTGTTGAAGCTGCTGATGCAATGAAAGTTCTAGTAGAAATGGGATTAGAAGCTGCGGATTCTGTTAAAGCCCTCCCTATTGTTATGAAATTTGCAACAACAGAAAATATGAAATTAGCTGATGCTGCTGATGTTGCCCTAGGTTCCATGAGAGGTATGGGAAAAGGTGTTTCCGAGTTGGAGCATATAACAGATTTGTTAGCGTCAACAGCAGCCAAGTCTGCTTCAACTATTTATTCCTTAGGACAAGGTTTCAAAGTAGCAGGTCCTTTTGCTTACGCTTCTGGGCAGTCTATGGAGGATTTAGCCGCTGTTCTTGGAGGCTTGTCTAATAGAATGATAAGAAATGAGGCTGCCGGCTATGCTGTTTCTCAAATGCTTGCACGTTTAACAAGAGCCGCAACAACTTCTTCCTCCGCTGTCGATGAAACAGGCTCCAGTCTTTCAAGAGCTAGGTCAGCACTTAAAGATTTAGGACTTTCTGTTATTGATCCATTAACTAAGAAAATGAGGCCATTACCAGAGATATTTAAAGATTTACAAAAAGCAGGTGTTTCAACTGCTCAAATGATGGATATTTTTGGTATTTACACTGTTAAAACGGCTACTGCTTTGTTGTACGCTGGAAGAGATGTAGAAATGTTAAGAAATAATATGGAAAAGCTTGAAGGCACAACTGAAAGAATGGCAAATATTCAGTTACAATCTCTTGCCAATCAATGGAAAATGGCACAAGCTGAAATGAATAAATTTTCTATAACTTTAGGAGAGAATTTATCTGAAGACGCTTTAGGATGGGCGCAATTTTTAAAAGCTAATACTGCTGCTGCAACAGGAATAGTTAAGAATAATAAAGAAATTACAAATTCAGTTTTAGAGTTTATAGCATCGTTCGGAGGATTGTCCCTTGCGGTTGGGGCGGTAAGTGGTCTTGTTTGGGTATTTGGTTTATTAAATCCGTATATTCTTGCAAGCACGCTTTTAGTTTCAGGTTTTTACGTGGGTATACAACAAGTATCAAAATATTTGGACACAAATTTCAATGTTTCTTTAGAAGAAAGCGCGGGCAAAGTAGCATTATTTGGATTAGAGCTTGCTAAAACAGTTGGAAAAGCTGTGTGGAAGTACAATCCGTTTACTTTGCTTTCTGAACAAATAATTAAAGGTAGTGAAAAAGTAGGGGAAGCTTTAGCCAATTTATTTATGGGACCTGAATTGCCAGAAGTAAATTTAGCTTCTTGGGAAAAACGAGGAGAACTTGCTGGTAAGGCTTTCATGGAACATTTGGGTAAATCTATATATAGAAATAAAGAGCCGGTAGGTAAATTTCTTGAAAAATATCTTAGTAGTAATATGTACGGTATAAAGTCACCGGAAGCAGGGTTTATGCCTAACGCAGAGTCTGTGTTTAAGACAGGACCTTCCGATGCAGAAATGGCGGCAGCAGGGAGAGCAAAACTTGACGCATATCTTCATTTGTATCAAGGTTTACGAACAATGTCTGAAGAGCATTACCAATTTGAGTTGTCCAAAAATTTACAACTTGTTGACTCTTATAAAGCAACGATCCTGGATGAGTTAGAGTTAAGGAAGCAAGCCACGTTGGCTCTTGAAAATGATTTAATAAAACGTAAATTTATAGAGCAAACATTTCTTGATGAAAAATTGAGCATAGAGGAAAAGATTTCTGCTGTGCTAAAACAACGAGACGAACAAACCACAAATACAAAATATAAACAAAATTTACAGGCAGAGCTGCTTCCTCTAGAAGCACAATTAAAATTGTACGAAAATTTACATTATATGACAAGTGGAGAATTAGAGCTTAGAAAACAAATTTTAAAAGTTAACACTGAAAACACGGCTAAACTTTTAGAGGAACAGGGCTATAAGATTTCTCCAGAAGAAAAGCAAAATCTTTTAGACAAAGGTTCAGCCGCTTTGTTCGAAGATTACTCCAGACAAATAATAGAAGAGCAGTCAAAATTATACAGTGAATTAGAAGGTTTACAGACTAAATATTTTAGGGGTAGAGAAGATGTAGCAAAAACTTTGGCGGAATTTGAAATAGAAAAAATAAATTTATGGTATACCAGTCTTGATAAGTCTTTAATAGATGGAGGTTTGGCGTGGGAAGTTTATCAAGCTAAGGTAGAAGAAGTTCATAGAAAAATGATATTAGCTACAGGTTCATTTAATGAAGGTTTTGAAGAAGGTCTTAGGCAATATATTGACTCAATGCCAACAATCGCCGAAGAAGGTGCTCAGTTAGCTACAGATACCTTAAAAGGTGCTGAAAGCACGCTTAATCAAGTATTTACAGATTTTAGGCATAATGATTTAAAAAGCTGGCAAAGTTATTTAACAAGTTTTGCAGATATGGTTACGCAAGCTTTGCAAGAAATGTTCATTAAAATGCTTTTAGTAAAAGCTTTAGGCGCTGGTATGAGTTCGCTGGTAGGGACAGAAGCATGGGCTGGATTAGGAGGAGGGGCAGGAGCAGGAGCAGGGAGGGCTGTAGCTCATTCAGGTGGGTTTGTAACACGGCACGGCATAACGCAAAGAATGCATAAGGGAGGATTAGCTTCGGATGAAGTTCCAGCAATTCTTCAAACAGGTGAACGAGTGCTGTCTAGAAAACAAAATAAAATGTATGAAAATTTTGTAAAGAATTCTCGTTTTGGAGAATCTTCACAGAATTCACAAAGCGCTAATTCTCAACCTGTGACTGTTAATAATATTACTATTCAAGCTATGGATTACAAATCTTTTGCAAATTTTGCAGCAGAGAATAACAGCGTATTTGCAAATGCAATAATGATCGCTTCTAAAAAAAATCACAATATTAGGAGATTTTAATATGGCAGCATTCCCTGATATTAATCCTTCTTTTTCTGTTATTGAATCTGTTTCTTTTAGCACACAAATTATTAATTATGGGAATAAAATTGAACAAAGAGTTGCTATAAATTCTTTAAGTCAAACAACGTACACTGTTCATTGGCGGGTTTTAACTTCTGCTAATAAACAACTTATACAAGATTTTTTTATAGCTCGCAAAGGATCTTTCGAAGCATTTACTTGGACAAATTTGCTAACTGATGTTGTTTACAACGTTAGATTTAAAGCGGATATAATGAGCGCAGAATATTTTAATTATTTGTTGTGGTCGATCAATGAAGTGGCGTTTCTTGAAGTAGTTTAAATATTGTTAAATTAATTGGGATAATTGATGACTTCTTATTATAGACATAAAGCAACTGTTGGTTCTTCTGGCAAAGAGCCTGGACAATTTAGTTTTTCAGGTGTTTTAAGAGGCTCCGGTTATAGCTGTACGGGCATTGCTGTAGATGCCACATACATTTATGTGGCTGATGGAGGAAATAACAGAATTCAGAAATTTAATAATTCTGCTCCTTATGGCTTTGTTAGCACTTTTGGAACTTATGGGAATCTTTCAAGACAGTTTAGTCAATTATGTGGAGTTGTTGTTGATGCTACTTATTTATATACATTAGAGGCAGGAAATAAAAGAATTCAAAAATTTAATAAGACCACTAATGCTTATATTAGCGAGCTTATTTTTGAGACAGGAGATATTTTTTCTGGATTAACAGCAGATGCTACATATTTGTATGTGCTTAAAACTTTTCAAGACTCGGTATCAGGCTTTTTTTATAGTACAGTTTTGCGGGTAAATAAGGATCTTTCTTCTTGGGCTTCTTTAGGTTCAAATATAGATCCTTTTATGTCGGATGTTTCTTTAGTTGGCGCTGAGTTTTATTGTACAAATAATGGAGAAGGTGTGTATCTTAAAAAACCTTCGCATTACGATTCAAGCTTGGTATTTATTGAAGAGTTTGCAAATTTAGTACGCACCGATGGAATGTGTAATGACGGGACGTCCCTTTATATTTGTGAAACTACCCAGAATAAAGTTAGGGCTTTTACAGAATCTACGCTGGCATTGGATGATTGGTTCGGAAGTGCGGGCACTTTAGATGGACAATTTCAAGAAATAGGTAAAATAGCATATTATAATAATATCCTTTATGTTATAGATGTAGGAAATGATAGAGTACAACTTATAACATGGATTACTGCAACAAATACCAACCCACCTACAAATTTAGCATTGGCGTGTACCACAGGACACGGGATTCATTTAACATGGGATTACACTTCATCTGCTGGGGCAACTTTTGAAATATATAGAAAAGTAGGAAGTGGGAGTTATGCTTTAGATTTCGCTTCTCCAGCAGGTATTAATGAAGCCTCTGCGTCTAATATTATATCAGGACAGTTGTATGAATTTAAAGTGAGGGCAGTCTTAGGCAATTTAGCTCAACAAGAATCTGTTATAATTACTGAATTTTGTACTCCTCAATCTACAATATGCTATATGGCTCCTGAAGACCTGTCCGCAGCATGCGCAACAGGTTCTAGAATATATTTGTTTTGGACGGATACAGCGATTGGTGTAGATTATTATGAAATATATAGAAGTGTTGATGGAGTTACATATAATTTAGATTTAACTATAGATGCTGGTATATTCGAAGCGTATTCTTTGAATATTTTAGAAGGGCAACAGTATTGGTTTAAAATTAGAACAAAGTTTACAGGTGGCGCTGCTGTAATGTCAGCTTTTTCAACCCCTGTAGTTATAACGTGTCATTTTGGTGTTCCTCAACTAAAAATAGCTGAATTATATGAAATAGAACTTTCTTCTGAAGATGTTCTCAGAGTTACGTCACATGATGTATCCTTAACATACGGAGGAAATTCGTACACAGCTATTCCTATAACAAGAACAGCGTCAGAATTTCATGCGGATTTACAAATAGATAAAACTACAATAACTTTTGGGCTTGTTGGAGTTATTGTTGGAGGATTATCTATTCCACAAATTATAGATAGGGGGTTTTTAAGAAAAGCTCGTATTAGTATTTACATTACTAAATGGCCTACCCCTTCTTCAGCGTATTTATTGTTTAGTGGGTTTGTTACAGGAGCAATTAGTTATAATCAAGGTGTACTTACGCTTGAATGTAACAGTGTGATGGATAAATTACACGAAAATTTTCCTAAAAAAGTATACTCCGAAACCTGTCAACATAATTTATATGGAACCGGAACTTTTGCATGTGGTGTGAATAAAGTAACATACAAAGTTCTTGATTCTGTGACTTCTAGTGAAAATAACTATACTATTACCGCCCCTCCATTTTTGTTTTCAGCGTACGCAGAAAATTATTGGGCAGGCGGAATATTAACTTTTACTTCAGGATTAAATAATGGAGTGAGCAGGACTATAAAAATTCACACAGACGGAACAATTGTTGTGCGATTAGCTTATCCTGAAACAATAAGCGTAGGGGATACTTTTGAAGTATATCCAGGGTGTGATAAGAAGGGCACCACTTGTGAAACTAAATTTAGTAACTATGTTAATTTTTTTGGATTTGAGTATATTCCAAGCCCAGAAACTTTATATAATACGGTTATATAATGAATGAATTTAATAAAACAATAGAAAGTGAAATATGTTCTTGGTTAGGAAAACGCTGGATACACGGGCAGTCGGCGAAATCAACAGGAGCAGATTGTATTCAATTCATAGTGGCTATAGCAAAATTTGCGGGATGGCTTCCTCAAAATTATCAAACTATTAGATATGCTAAGGATTGGGCTGTTCATAATGATAAATCAGTGTTAAAGGATGAGCTTGAAAAAGTTGCAAACCAAATTATGAAAAAAGAAGATAGAGTGTTGAATAATTTAGATAAGCTTCAGTTGGGTGATGTAATAGTTATCGTTTCTGGAAAAACAGCAGGCCATGCAGGTATATATTTAAAAGATGGAAGAATTGTTCATTCGCACATTGTGCGGGGTATTGTGAAAGAATCACTATCAATTTATGAGGATCTTTTGGATTCTGTGTGGAGGTTTAAGCAATGTCATTAGGACAAGGCGGCGGTGCCATGATAGGGTTGATCATAGGAGCTATTTTGGCTGCTCCCACAGGAGGAATGTCCCTTATGGCAGGGGCTATGCTTGGTGCCTCTCTAGGATCAGCCGTAGGAGGTGTCGCTAATGCTTTTTTATTCCCTCCTAAACAAAAATTAGATGGGCCTGCTAGTTTAAACATGCAAACGTCCCAATATGGTTTTCCTATACCTTTTATAGGAGGAGAGAGAATAGTTACTGGAAATTGTATTTGGTACGGAAATTTTCAAAGTCATAAACAAGAATCTCTTGCAGGAAAAGGTTTAGGTGCTGGTGGAGCCGGGGGTGCGTATTATACATACACTGTTTCTCTTGCGTTTGGTGTGGCTATAAATTCCTGTGATATTGTAGAAATAAAAATAGGAAATAGAATATATCCACTAGGAACAAATGGGCAATTGTGGTATGATGGAACACAGACGCAACCAGATAATCATATACAAGAAATATTTACTGCAGAAGGTAAAACTAGAATTCCTGTATGGAAAGGGCTGACGTATATAGTTTTACCTAATGTTGATTTGGGAACAAGCACAGTGGTTCCTATTTTTACATTTAAAGTAACGAGTAAAGCTACTTCTTATATGCAGGCTTCTTCAGGTGGAGTGTATCCAAATGAGGTTATTATGGAAGCTTTAAGAAATCCCTTTTATGGGTTAGGCTTAGCTGTAAGCGCTATTGATACTACTAGTTTTGATGCAGTGGGAACATACTGCGCTACTAATGAAACTAGAATTTCTCCCGTTTTATCTAAACAACAGAATATTCTTGATTTTATGCAATACATCATGACTCATCATAATGGTCTTATAGCTTATAGTCAAGGTAAAATAGCTTACATCCAACTCTCTGAAGAGCAAGTTATAACTGCATTACTTGCCGAGGATAGTTTTGTTAAAACTGATGGAAATCCATATCTTACTATAGTAGATAAAGGAGATAAAGAAATATTTAATAATATTACGTTGCATTATACAAAGTTAGACGGCACAACAGGAATTGTTTACGCTTCGGATATAGTTGATATAGAAAATAATGGTTTAAAAAACACAACACTTAATTTAGATTCCTTAACTTCCGCCCTTGATGCAAGTAGGATGGCACAAATATTTTTAAATAAAAGCATATCTAATCCTAAAATTATAACCGGTAAATTAGGTTTAAATAGTTTAGAAGGGATTAAAATTGGACGGTGTGTTAATGTAGTAGACGAAAAAACTTCAACCGACAAAATTATTTTAGTTACACAGTTGGTAATTAATTTAGATTATACAGTAGATTTTGAAGGAATAGAAGAGTTTTTTCAAAATTATAATGTTGTTGCAATAGATTCGGAAGTTGTTACTGGTGTACTGCTTCCAAATTTTTCTGCGCTGGCCCCTTCAGTGTTAAGAACTTCTGTAATAGAAATGCCTGCTAATTATTCTCGAAACCCGAAATACTTTGTAAATTTTTCTGCTGTGGATTCTATAAATTGGATTAATTCAGTTTTGTACAAAAGTTATAGCCCTACTTCTGAATATAGTATAATAGATAGAAATAGGACGAGCGGAGTCACAGGTTTGGTCATTGGCACAGGACTGTCTAATGATATTGCGTATATAGATGTTACATTAGATTCAAATTTTATTCTTGAAAGTGCCCTGTCTTTAGACAGTTTGATGATTACCCCTGATCTTAATCTTTGTGGTTTTGTTTCTTCTGGTGCTCCTGGAGTTTCTATAATTTTTATTCGTTATGAAGTTGTTACTTTAATAACTGGCACAACTTGGAGACTAAGCGGTTTAATTTACAATATAATAGACGTTCCAAAACTTAATACGTTTGGAACAATAGTTACAGGAGATTCATTTTTTCTAGTTTCAAAAATTCCTTATAGTTTTGATATAAAAAATAGTGAATTAAATAAGACGATGTATTTTAAACCGGCTTCGGTTAATGCAGAAGGAGTTGAACAAGTTTTAGGAGAAATAACTGCTACAGCAATTACAGTTACGGGAAAATCATACGTTCCGTTAATGCCTACTAACATAACTGTCAATGGAATAGGTGTCGGAAGTACTAACGAAGTTACTGTTGGTACAGGGGATATAACGTTAACGTGGCAATCACGTAATAGGTATTTTGATGGGATGACAGATTTTGAAAACACAGATAGTACTTATGATGATACAGAGTTTAAACATTTTGCAATAAAAATTTATCATAATGCTAATTTATTGAGAACTGTAACTCAAACAGAAAAAACATTTGTGTACACCTCTGCTATGCAGGCCTCTGATGGAAGTTTTTCTTCATACAATGTTAAAGTCCGACAAAAAAATACAGCGTTTAATTCTCAATTTTCTGACCTTGTTTCCATAACTTTAGTTTAGGAGAATATTGTGGCATATACTACAGATTTTAATTTGGCTGAATTGCCCTCAGGAGCAGTTGATTGGGTGGCTGCGTTTAATGATTTAGTAGGAAAAATAGAAGCTGGGCGAACATTACAAAAAATAGCAGTAGCTACGATAACAAAATACCAATGCTGGTATGTAGATGTAAATGGTAAAGCCGCTGTGGCGTCAGGAACTACGGATGTTGTTGGAATTTGGCAATCGACATCAACTACGCCTGCTGCAACTGGGTACGGGCAAATTTGGGGTACAATGACTTATGGGTCGTGGGCATGGACACCAGGAATATTTCTATACTCAGGAGCAAGTGGAGCGTTAACAGCTACGCCTTCAACAACAGGAAGGCGTATAGCGTATGCTTTAACAGCTACAAAAATTTTAATTCTCTCAAATTTTATGTCAACATACACGGCGTCTAAAGCTATGGTAACTGATGCGTCTGGCAATGTGGCTGTTAGTGCCACAACAGCGACTCAATTAGGGTATGTTGCTGACCTCACATCATTAGCACAGGCGCAAATAGATACGAAAGCGCCGATAGCATCACCGGCGTTTACAGGATTGGTTAAACTTCCATTTCAGGAACTTACAGCATCTGGTGCTATCACTTCCAACGTACTTGGCCTGAATCATGCGACTGTGGCGATTGCAGCAACCCTCGCTGCTCCAGCAGCAGGAGAGCCTTTGTTTATTATAGATACAAGCGCATCTGGGACGGCAGCGCATACGGTACGGCTTACAGCGGGTACGTTCGATGGGACAAATAACACAGCTACGCTTAACGCACCTGATGAAGCGCTATACTGTATTGGAGTTAGTGCGACAAGATTTCAAATTATGTTGAATGTGGGTGCGGTCGGGCTTTCAAGCACATAGCATCCAGCCCGAAGGCTGGATGAGGATTGAAACAAGCGCGTAATATTTATATGTACGGGCAAGATGTATAATTTTTGGGTTAAAAGTTGATTTTAATTTTTATTAATTAGGAGGTCAAATATGCAAGCAGTAGAAAAAAATTGTAATGTTGAAAATAGCAAAGTTGCTGAATTATTAGAAGCAAGGCTTGTTGATTTTTGTAATAAAGTAGAAGAATCTAAGATGCTAGAAATAGACACTTTAATGGAAGGAGAAACGGAAGGTTTTAAAATTATTAATAATTTTTATCAGCAGGCATTTTTTGTTCCCATAGAAGTTCTTATTAAAACACGTGTTGTAGATTTAATAAAAGCTCTTGAGACAAATGAATTTCAGAACTTACAAGCTATAACGAGAATAGTTGGCTTTTAATAAAGGTCAAATAAAATTGGGTTAATTGCCTGGAAACTCCTATAACATAGGACAATCAGCAGCCAAGTTAGATATGTATATCTAGATATTTAGATAAAGGGATCTAAAAGGTTCAACGACTAGAGGGTGACGAAAGGATACTCCCTCCACGAACGCCCAACCCTAGTAAAGGTGAAGATATAGTCTGCTCTATATAGTAATATATAGAATTATGATATAAACAATCATAAGATAACAAAAAGGATTATTCTAGAGTGCACAATTGGAACAAATCGAAAATAGGCGAATTGCAAGATAGAGCTAGAGGCGCTTACAGCATTGGAAATGGCGTTAAGGCGTCCAATGCTGCTAGGCACAATTCAAAAGATGTGGCAAAAACTTTAGCAAGTTTGTAAAAAGCTATTAATTAACATTGAAGATTGAAATGTTGTGAAATGTGTGTTAATAATGTAATAAAATTGTTTGTAGAATGTTCGGTGTGTTGTTATTTTAAACAATGACGTATGTTTTATCGTTGAAACATAAAAAACAGTTTCTACGTCATTCTAAATGTATTAGTTTTGATGGAGGGTATTTCAATGGCAAAAAAGCCAAAAAATCCAAAGCCTGGTAAGTAATTAAGGAGAGTTGTTATAAAAATGCCTTCGTGAGAAGAATTTAGATGACTTTTCTCCTTTTTCATCTAGTTTGTATTTTTTCTCACGAAGGTTTTATTTTTGGTGTGATGTAATTATTTTATAAATCAATATTTGGTTTTTTCTTTCCTGGAATTTTTAACTTATTAAATGGATTGTCAGGATGCGCTTTTTTACATTTAGGACAAAACACATTAAATTTACTTTTTTTAAGAAAGGGTTTATCACAAAATTTACATAAATTTTTTACTTTTATATTTAAATCTTGCATACGCTATTTTCTTTTAATATTTTAAATAACATGAGCTTTGTTTTTAGCATGTCTAACACAATAATAATTTCTGTCTATCCGATGTTTTTTCCTCCGCAATTACAGTTATTTTATTAAGGTCACGACCTGGTGCAAATCCAATATCAAAGGTGTCAAGATGTTTTTTAAATTTATTATAGGCACAAGTAGGATCTTCTGCCAAGACATACGCTCTTAATAAAGAGCTGTCACATTCTACATAGTAAAGGTTCATAATTTCTCCGTTGTATTTAGCGAGTGTTAAAATTTTATTTTTGCGTATTTATTTCAATTCTTATTTACCTTAAATAAGATTAATTCCAGTTGAGCCAAAACCATTTTCCTGCCTGATAGTCTTAGAAAATTCAGTTGTTTTAATTAACGCAATATTAGGCAATTTGCAAATAATTAATTGGGCTACCCTGTCCCCCTTGTTAATTTTAAACGGTGTGAATGTATCTTTAAGATTGTTAAGAATAATCCCTATTTCTCCCCTATAATCGGCGTCAATTGTTCCTGGGGAGTTGAGAACAAACACACCTGACTTTAAAGCGAGACCGCTCCTAGAACGAACTTGTCCTTCAAACCCTGGGGGAATTTCAAGGTATAAGCCAGTTTTTACTAGGATAGGCGTATTAAATGGAATTTCATACTCTCTAATTGAACATAAATCATACCCACTAGCAGCTTCTGAAGCTTTTTTAAGTTCCCAATCTCCATCAATTTTATATTTTATTTGTACATCTCCACATTTCATATTAACTCCTTAAAATATTTTGGTTTTTATTTTTTAAGTGCTGTTAAAAGCTCCCTTAACTCTATAATTAATGCCACAGTATCACCAATTAGGGCAGGTATTGGATTCAAATCTTCGCTAAGCGCTGATAATTTTTCGTCATTAAAATTTGCTGAACAAACCTTTTTAACATCCTTTAAAAGTCGAGTTGTACTTTTTATGATTTCCTTAATTTCGAGCAGCCTGTTTTTTCTAATTCTTTATATTCAATATTATTCAAAACAATTCTTTCTATAAAAATTGTAAATTTCTGTTTATCTTACGGAATCGAACCGTTCTTCCTAAACTATCTAAGGTAATGCTGCCATTACATTAAAGATAAACAAGAATATAAGCTTAATTGATAACTTGTTTCAAGTGCGAAGTTGGTTTAAAACGAACCACATTTTTTGCCTTTACAAGGACACCTTCCCCAGTTTGTGGATTTCTTCCCGGTCTTTCTGGCAACATTTTTTTATTGAAAGTTCCAAAATCAGGCAGCTTGACCTCTTTATTTGTCTGCAATTGTTCAATTAGAGTATTAACAATACTGTCCAAACATTTAGCTGCTGTTGGTATAGTAATTTCAGGAACTTTTGTAGTAAGGTTTTTGATAAAATCTTGTTTTGTAAAACTCATTTTGTCGCTCCTTTTATTTCTATTTTCACTTAATTTAAAAATAGATATCATCATGATTTTAAATAAAATAAAAAATTAATGCTGTTCTGTCTAATTATTTTTAAATAAAGCACCTCCCTTAATAATTTTTAAAATAAAGGTCGCAGTTTAATTTTTCTTTTTAGGAAAAGGTTTCTTTAAAGATTTTTTTAATGCTGGGGCTTCCTTAAAAATAATTCTAACTCTAGGATCTTTTGTAATTTTAAGCTTTGTTCTTGGGTCAGTAAAGTTAACTCTATTATATTTTTTTGGAACAAGTTTTCCAAAATTTAACAAAGAAATAGAATTTCCCTTTTTTAGTTCAGCTTTGACAAGGTCAATAAAATTAGTAAAAATTTCTTCAATAAATTCTTTTGTGTTTGTAGAAAACACACAGTCCTGTTCAAGAAGTTCTATTATTTCAGATTTGTACAAAGTTTTCATCGGTTTTCCTGTAAAAATTAATCATCAATATGAGTTTCTTTTAACACCCAAATTTGTCTTCCGCAATTAGCACAAAATATTATTTTAACACCCTCTAAACTTTCTTTAGTATTCTCATGCTCACAAACTTTGCATTTTATGTAAATAATATAAGATTTTTTCTCCATTTTAGTCCTTTTCAGAATAAAATATGTATTATATTCCAAGATGTTCATCTACTATTAAAAGTTGTCCGCAAGAACATTTAAAACTTACCACCGCTTCTACTAGACCTACGCCTATAAAATTCACTTTACACGTAGGACAAGTGTACTCACTTATAAATGCTTCTATTTGCTTGTGTTTTACAACAACATGTTTTGGTCTTTTTGTAACTCTCATGTTTCTCCTTCGTTTGTATAATAACGTATGTTTGTATCAACAACACAATTAAAATCGTTTCTGTGTCATTCTAACCATGTTGTTATTAATTTAAAATACATCATGATATTTCAATTTTGCTGCCTTCTGCATCCTTAATTATTTTTATTATTCTATTGAAATCACCACTTGCTTCTAAATTTCTGTGGTCTATCAATATACCTTTCAATTTGTTTTCAAAACAGTAGTTTTTTAAGGTTTCTATAAAAGCTTCAATTCCTTGTGGGGATAAAAATTGAGTAGGTTCGTCAAAACATATAAAATTAAAACCTCCACTCTTCTTATCTCTTATAAAAGATGCAATTCCTAATGTGCCAGCAAGAGCAAGGCGTTGTCCTTCACCACCACTCCAAACTTCAAAAGGAACTTGCGTATCATTATCAGGAGATTTAATAAAAACAGACAATCCATCTTTTATTGTCCCTGCTTTTGTTTCTGCTCCAATTCCTAAACTAATTTTCCATCCAACTAAACCTATTTTTTCTAAAATATTATTTATAACTATTTCAACTTCTTTTATTGTTTCCTCTAAAATGTGCAATTTTATTTTAGAAAAACCTTTAACCCAATATCTAATAATTTCAAATTCATTTTTAAGGTTTAAAATTTCGTCCTCTATATACGAAAGAGTTTTTGTTAAAATTCTTAATATTTTTTCATATTTTCTTTTTTGTAAAAGCACAGGATTTTTTTCTTGTTTAAGTAAATCTATGTTATTGTGTATTATAGATATTTCATTTTCCAAATATTGTTTTTTATTGGAAAGCTCTTTAAAAGAATTTAAAATTAAATTCTTTTCAATTTGTTTTTTATTATTAAAAGTTAATAGAGCGGTGTTAATTTCATTATTCAAACAAACTTGTTTAAGTTTTACATCTTTTATGGACGACACAATTTTATTTTTTAAACGTTCTTGTACAGTATTAAAATCTTTTAAAATACATTCGTTTTTATTTTTAAGAGTTTTTTGCAACGCTTCGTTATCTTTTAATGATAAGAGCACTTCATTTTTTGTGTTAAGAAGCTCTTGCTCCTCTAATTCTATTTTTTGTAGAATTTTTTTCTTTGTAGTTATTAAAGTTTCATTATTTTTAAGATTCTTATTTAATTCAACTTCCTCTAATAATAGAGGAGTTAGCTCGTCTTTTTGTTTTGACTCTTCTTCCAGTAAATGTTCTTTTGATACTGTTTGCAAACATGTGGGGCATTGTGCAAAAGAAGTTGTCCCAGTTAATTTTAGAATAATTTTATTAATTCGTAAACAATTGACTTCTATTGTTGTTATTTGCTTTGACAAATTTTTAATAATTTGTTCAAGATTATTAATTTCAAGCTTATTTTTATCTTTAAGCTCAACTTTTTCTTTCAATGCAGTTAAAATTTCTTCTTCAATTTGTTTATAATTTTCAACCTGTGTTTGTAATAGTTCTATCTGCTCTGCATTTTTATTTATTTCAGTTAAATCTTTAGGTTTAATAAATACAGCTTCTAATTCGGCTTCTGAATTTTCAATTTCTTTTTGTAGAATCTGTATTTGTTCTATTTTTAGGTCTGTTTCTTTTTTATCTTGTTTTAGTGAATCTATTTGAATTTCTTTTATTTTTAGAGCTTCTATTTCTATTTGTAATAAATTTATTAGTTTTATCTTGTTTTCTATATTTTCAAGAAAGTTAAGTTTTTTATTATTTTGTTCTTCATTCCAATTATTAATCTGCTCTTCAGATATTTTAGGAATTGATACAATTCTGCCTTCTAAAGAAGCTTTAAATAACTGACTATTATAGATTTCTTTTTCTACTGTTTTTAATTTAAGAGAAGATTTTTCGCTAAAATTATCCCATTTTAATAAATCATTACTTAAAATTTTTGTAAACACTTCTAATTTTTCTGACGGTAACAATTCAAAAAATTTAGGCGCAAATTGCGCAATATGTGCTGAAAACAAAAATGAGGAAAAATCCATTCCTAAAAATAAATCTAATTCTTCTTGCGTAATAGTTTTTATTGAAAGGGCAGGAAGTTCTATTTGCAATATATTAGGATTCCATGTTCGTATTATTTTATATAATTGGCCTTCTTTTTTAAAGGTACCTTGTACGAAGCAATTTTTTTTAGTTTCCCAGTTACAGATATTTCCAGCTTTTAACATTCTGGAAGTTTTTCCGTATAAAAGCCACGTTATGGCGTCAGTTAATGACGATTTTCCAACAGCGTTTGCTCCTAACAAAGGATTAGCTAAATTAGTTCCCGTTAAAAAAGAAAGTCCTTCTGGAATATTGTCAAAATTAAATTCAACAGTATTTTTAAAAGTCTTAAAATTTTCCAGTGTGAGCGTGACTAATTCTAACACAAAACCTCCAACCCGTATTCTTGATAATCTAATGTTAATTTTTCTTTTTTACAAAATTCTAAATAAATTTCTTTTGTGGATTTGCTTTTTGTAGCTATTGAAGTTATTTCAAATTTTTCTTCTTTTAATTTTTCTATATCTATTTGATAAACTTCAACCCCACATATTTTTAATTGTTGTACAATAACGGCTTTTATTACATCAATAAAAGCTAAGGATTCTTTTGGAAGTTTAAGTTTTATTGCACAATGATCTTCAGGAGAAATTTTATACCCTTCTAATGAATATGGAGCGACAGAAAGTGTTATAAAATGTTTTTTAATGGAATGTATTGGAATATTAGTAGTAATAAAACCTTTAGTTAAGGGTTCTATTAAAAGAAATCTACCTTCATACTCATCGCCATAATGTAAAGGATAAGGTGCGCCAACATACGTTATATTTCCTAATACTTGTGGAATATGAATGTCTCCAGAAAAAACTCTCCCCTTTAATTCTTTAAAAATATCTATAGCGTCTATACAATTTTCTAACTCATATTTTTCATTAATTTTGGCGCCTAAAAAAGGTTGATGAAGAAAAACATACGAACCTGCATCAACTCTATTTTTAATCAAATCAATAAAATATTCTTTTGTAGGATTGTGAATATGTGGAATAAAAAAATTATTTCCAAACATAGTAGGTTTTGAAATAAAACGTACTCCTTCAAGTTTAGATAAAAAAGCAAAAAATGGGTTTTTTTCATCTATATAATCATGATTCCCTTTAAGGAAGTACATTGTTACAGGAGCATAAAGAGTAGAAGTAAGAATAATTTCTTCTACAATTTTATTAACTAAACACGAAGAGTGTTTATCTTTTTTATCAGTTAAATCACCAAGAAAAATTATTTCAGTTATGTCTCTTTTTTCTAGTTGATTTCTAATTTCATCAAAAATTTTCCAACGATAAGTCTCATTTGGCGAGTCGGTCAAATGAAGATCTGATACAAGTAATTTCATTACAATCCTTTATATTTAAATAATAGTAGGTTTTCCATCTAATACATAAGCACTATTAAGCAGTTCATCTTACCTCCTAACAAAATGTATATTAATTTTAATAAAATTAATTTGTTAACATTTATATATTATATAATAAAATCAACACAATGTCAATATTAAAATAATTTTTAATTTAATAAAGCACAAATAGAAGAAACAAGAAGTTCTTTCATTAATTTAAAATCGGTCAATTTATTTTCATTTTGTATAAAATATTGCAAAAGAATTTTTAGTTTTTTACCTAATAATAATATTTTGCAAGTATGCCTTGTTAAGCATTCGTCGCAATTTTTAGCGGTTTTTTGAATTTCTCTACAATAAGAAGTATTTAAGAGCGTTTCTTTTTCATACAAAGTAAGTAGATATGTTATGAACATTTCATCTTTATCGAATGCGTTTAATTTTTTTATTTCCATGTAATTTTATTCTTAAAATTTTCTCTTCTTTAAGAAGATTAGAAATTAAATTAGATAATAAAGAGTATGCTTTTTGTTCACACTCATGAAAAGTAAAAAATGTATAAATAGATTTTTCTAAACTTGTGTAAAAAATACTTTCAATTGTGTAATTCTTTGCTATATAATCTTTAAAAACTTCAAACAAAACATACTCACCCACCCACCCACTCCAAATAGGGGCGCCAGGTTTTGAAACCCATTCAATTTTTTGCAAATTGTATTTTAGTGGAATCATTTTATTCTTTCCAAACAGGACAGGCTGCTCCAGGTATTAGGCATCCCATATTGTCTTTTCCTCTACGCTTTAGAGTGTCGTTTGTAAGGCAACAAACTTCCTCCATTCCAAAACGTTGGGTTCTGTAAAATACACAAACAGCCTGAGTATTAAAATTTCTTGCGCACGTAGGATTATCCTCTTTATCCCTATAACGAATAATTTCAAAATTAAAAATCTCTTTATTTTTCATTTTTAGAATTCCTTTTACGTTTCTATTTCTACTGGAAGCGTCATATTCTGAAGAGAAGCTTGAATTAAAGCTTCTTGATCTATAAAATCTTGAGGATTTTTTATTCTGTCTGAAGACCTTTCTTCAAAATTAGTATTATTTTTTTTATATGAATTCTTTAATGTTTCACAATTTGGACAATCGGGTGAAGTATAAATATATTTCATTGTAAGAGACCTTTCAATGATTTTGAATGTTCAACAACATGCAAACACATGTTCAACATGTTTTAAATCGTTTCTGTGTCATTCTAATTACATTGTTTCAAACATTTAAAACAATATGATAAAATATTTGATGCAAAAAGCAGAAAGGAGAAGATTTTCTAAAACTACATAAAAGGTCTTTTTGCATCAAGATTCTTTGGTAAAAATTATTGGGTCAACTACTGATAAAAATCTTTCAAAATCATAAATCACAATTTCTGAAAAATTTCCAACTGCAATGTCTTTATAATTATGATATTTAAGAATACGCCGTACCTCTAAGGAAGTTAGTAATATAGGATTTTTATGGTTTTGTTTAGCTACAAGAAAGGGTATTTTGTTTGAAGCAGCAGTTAATTTTATTAAAGTATTCCAAAAACTGATTACACCATTTTTTGATGTATTGAAAATAAGATTTTCTAAATATAAATTTTTATAGAATTTACACTCTACAATAAATTTTTCGATAAAAAAATGTCCGCCAGGATCAATAGCAGAAATATCTCCCTGTTGAGTTAAATTTTGTTCGCCTTTTTTAAATTTTACAGAGGCCCTTCCTCCGCTCATTGCTGAGCGCCAAAAAATGTCATCTCGTGTATTATTACTTACCCATAAAGAAAGCTTTTTGCAAATTTCTCTTTCAAAGCTTCCCCCTTTACTTTTTCCATATCCTGGTTTCATTTCTAAAAATCCTTTATTTTAACATAAACATATAATTAAATATTATAGCCTCTAATTTAGATACTTCATTATTAGAAGCATTTAATTTAGTTTGTAGTATAGTTATTTCACGCTCGTACGCTGACTCGTATGCTGATATTATTACCGTCATTGCTTGTTTTAAAGCACACAAAGGACATTTAGCCTCGTCAAATCTTATAGGCTTATGCTCGTCGCTACAAATCTGCATTGTGTGGGACTCTCCTTTCTCCAAGCAAATCTTTACTCCTACATCATAATCTTTAACAAATGTTTTTAACTCGTTCATAAAAATCCTTAGCGTTGTTTTTAATTTTTAAATTATAATACTAAAAGTTTATACTCCTCCCTCGTCTGGGAACATTGTTTCATGATGCGGGTAATTCCTGAAACTAAGTTTGGAGACTGGCTCCACAAGGGAAGAGTATAAACTTTTATCTGCCCCTCAACCGCCTGCGTTTAAATTTAAATCTAATTTAATAAGACGGTTTAAATCTTTACATGCTGCTTTATACACCATTTTTTTAAAAGCACAATCCTCTTTTGAGCGTTTTATTAGCGCGGCTTTAAGTTCCTTTTTGGAAGGTCTATAAACTTCCCAAGTAGAATCTATAGGATATACGTACCCACTTTTAAGTTTAACTTGCTTACTTGTAAAATCTACTATTTCTACTTCTTCAACTTCATTAAGCCCATACCATCCTTTATACCATTTCATACAAACTCCTTTTAATATTTCTTAAATTTTGGAATAAATTGATTTTCTATTTCATTCCAAAAATGAATTACTAATTCTTTTAAAGAATCTTGCAATTCTACTGCATTTTTTTCTCCTCTTATGTTATTTGCCATATCAATCAAAGCTCTACCTTTTAAATCCAGCTCACTTTTTATACTGTCCAATTTTTTAATACTTTCTAAATATTGTAAATGCGCTAATACATCATCTATACCAAAGTTAAAAATTATGGGAAATTCACAAACTCTAAACGGAAGTCCAACTTTATTTTTTTTACAATTAGATTTTACTTTAAGTCCGATAAAACGTTTTTCTCCGCCAATTGTTTTTTCTAACTTTCCTAAATTAGCTAGCCAAATTCTTTGAGAAGCATAAAATTCTAAAGCTCTTCCTCCCGAAGTTGTATCTTTGTTCCCAAAAGTAACTCCAATATTATCCCGTATTTGAGAAATGATAAATAATGTGATATTAGCTTTTGCTATTTTTTTAGTCAATCTCCTAAACAAAGAAGATAATTGTTTGGCTTTTGTGCCATAGCTTCCTTCGTCTATTTCTCTTCCTTTTTCAGCAGAGTCTCCTAAAGCATCAAGCGAATCTACTATAAATAGTTCGGGTTGTTTTTTAATATTGACTTTTATTGAATCCTCGTCACCTTTTTCTTTATCAATTTCTGAATCATCAATTCCTGAAATTTCAGATAATTTATTATACATTCCTTCTACTGTATCAACATCTTCAATAAAAGTAACTTTACCCACATCTTTTGTAGGTGAAGCATCTTTTTTATCAATTAAAGGCAAACCTACTCGTTCAGCATATCTTTTATCAAAAGCTGCCTCGGCTTCTAAATAATAAACTTTTCCTTTAGGATATTTTTTAAGAAAATTTATTGCGGCTTCAGAAGCTAAAAGACTTTTTCCAACTGAAGTGTCTCCAATAAGATTTATAATACGTCTTTCTGGATAACCTCCCCCTAATGAACAATCTAAAAGAGTGCAACCGCTTGTAAAAAATTCTACGGGTGTTTCAGCTAAAAAATATAAGCCTTGTTTGTCTTCTTTTTTCATTATATTCTTTCTTTAGTAAAATCTAATTTTTAGCAAACTTAATTATTGCTGCAATAAAAGATAGCCATTCGTTAACATCAAACAAAAAAGGCTCAAGATGCTGAACATTCTCATCCCAAAGCCCTGTACTACGAAATGTTATTTGTTTTTTCATCCCGAAATCCCACCAAGCGCCACGAACAGAAGTCCCCCATTCTAATTTTCCTTGAAAAAAAGGCATGTTACACATAATTAAATACCATGTATAATTAACATAATTCTTAATATAATCAAATGTTTTTCTCTTAAGCAAAGCTTCGCAAACTTCAACAGCTTTTTGTCCAAATAATTCTGCTGCTTTACCGTCATAAGTAGTAAAATCAAAAATATATTTTGATAAAAATTCATATCGTGTTTTTTGTTGGCGCTCACAATATTTATTTTCAACTTTGTAACTGTGTTCAAGTAACTTTAAATAGTCCATTTTTGCGTCCTATTAAAATATTATTCTTACCTTTTAAAAATTGTGGACGGTTGCCAATTTAGACCTAACTACAAGAAAAAATTGGCATGAGTTTAACCTGCCCGTCCAAACAGGTAGAGAAGTTTCCCTCCAGTTCGAATTATAAGAGGAGTGCTTCAACTTCTTCTATACTTTTTCCAAAACAAATAACTCAACTTCCGCCTCTAATTGTGCTTTACTAATAATTCAACCATTATTTCTCAAACTTTTTAACTTATCTTTTAACTTAGAAATCTTTTCGTCTTTTAATGGCTCTTCTTTTATCAACTTACTCTCAAGTTCCGTAAATATCGCTTCTTTTAAGTCAGCGTCTGACGCCGACGAAATAGCTTCATTATCAAAGCCTAGCTCTGCACAAACTTCTTCGGAGTCCACTCTTGATAAATTATCTATTGCATCCTTTGTTTTAATAGAAGATAATATTGAAAGTTTCTTTTCTTTAGAAACAAGCTTAGTTTCTTTCACAATAGGTTTTGCTTCTTGTTTTACTTCTTTTACTTCTTTTACTTCTTGTTTTATCTCTGTCTTTAAACTTTTTGATTCTTCAGTAATTTCTTCTACATTTTCTTCTTCAGGTTCTTTTTTGAGCTTTCCTTCAAAAGACTTTTTTAAATGGTCATAAGAATACGTAATCCAAATGGAGGGGATTGGAAAAGAAACAACAAATTCTAACCATTTTGCTGCATCTTCTTCACTTCCTAATGGGCTACTCCGCCTATCAACATTTGGAGCAATGTAATTAGGAAAACCATCTTTTCCTTTAGCAGCAATCCTCTCAAATTCAATATCATAACCTTCATCAGGATCGTCTATGCACAATACTTCATTAGTTCTGCTATTTACAGACAATTTACAAAAGTTTGTGTCTAGTGTAGGAGGGCAGGAAAAAATTTGTGGGCCTACTTTTTCATCTTTTCTATCTATTACCCACATTAAAATTCTTCGAGACGGTTTTAGTTTCCCTGCTGATACAAGGTCTCCCTCTTTTTCTGCCAACAAACGTTCTTCACACATTGGACAAGGTTCGTTGAACATTTTATTTGGACACAAATAAGTGTTGTTGTCGGCCCCTACTTTAAGATAATGTATCCACACATCCTTTCCATAATGGTTAGCGTCTTTCCACGTTGGAGGAAGAATTCTTAAGTTAAAAATTCTATCCTCCATTTTTAATACTTTAAATTCTGATTTTAAATAGCCTTCTCCCGAGAATCCTCCAGAAACCGCTCTATGCTTTATAGATTCTGGATCTCTTTTTGTATACGAAAAACTGCTCTTTTTATTTACTGTCATTTTTATTCTCCTTTTCTAAACGTTTTAAATTAATTTTATCTCTATTTACTTCATACTGTTTTTGTTGGACGTCTTTATTTTCTCCTTTAACAATGATTTCCCCAAAGTATCCTGAAAGATAAAGTTGGCACAGTTCTTTTAACATGCCGGATTTTTCTTTAAAAGCTTCTTTTTCCGCTTCCCATAGGTCAGCTTCTAATTTAGCCTCATTCATAGCTTTAAACGCTAAATAATGTTCTTGGTCAAGCAGAACTTTTTCTTCTATCATAGCCTCTGTTGCTTTTTTAGTAGGGCTTGCTAACAAATCCCTATATTTTTCAGCTAGCATTGCATCTGTTTTTTTAACAGTCTCTTTCGCAGCATCTCTAGCGCTTAGGGCAAAAGCTACTTTTCTTGCTACCTCTCTAAATATTTCTGCATGTTGCTGACACTCATCATCCAATCTATTACGGTCAATAATTATTAACTCTTTAATTTTTTCAAATGTTATTTCAGACGTCATTGTAAACCTTTCTTCAATAAATTTTATATAACACATATTACATATTACATATTACATAT
>ERZ1292625.1631-Hain-H41-01um-R1-1631-length-25235-cov-10_pt1 | contig 25235 bp, 19 predicted proteins | sample MGYA00564400_ERZ1292625 | MGnify/ENA primary metagenome ERZ1292625 (study PRJEB36523, sample SAMEA6512639) | groundwater metagenome | collected 2019-01-08 | study: AquaDiva: Metagenomics assemblies of 32 groundwater samples | reverse complement strand
CGTTATATTTCTGAAGCGATTAATTTTGAAGTGATCAGGTGGTTTGCCTTGCGCGCTAAAGCAGCTTATGACCAGGAAGCGCAAATTAAGGCAGTCTTTCCTGATACGACTCGAGTCAGTATAGTTCCTGGTACTGATGTGCAGTATTTTCTGGAGTTTGATCCCAAAGCGGGTGAACAGATTATCAGCATCCGGGGTACCGATAATCTGCAAAATTTCAAGCAAGATGCCGAATACATCCCTTCAAAAAATAAGCAATTGCATATTTATGTACACAGCGGGTTTGATGCAGATACTTATAAAGTTTATCTTGATATTCTGCCATTCCTCAGAAAAGAATTGAGAGTCAAACTCACAGGACATTCCTTGGGAGCGGCCATTTCGACTTTGCTGATGATTTACTTACATGCGGATGGTTTTGATATTGCAAGATCCATTAATTTTGGCCAGCCCAAATTGACTAATAAAGACGGCGTTAATCGCTACGAATTTCTTCCCTTGACCCGGGTTGTCGATGAAAACGATGTCGTCCCGCTGCTGCCACCGGTTACGTTACTGGATTCACTGCATGGGCTGTATGAACATCTGGGGGATGAAATCATTCTGCTTGAGGGGCCTTATTATGCGTATCTTGAACAGCATGATGCGGAAAGAAAATCGGTTTGGAGCTTCTGGGAAAATATCGGTGAGGAAAGCGTCAGCGAACATTACATGGCTAATTATATTAAAAATCTGGACAGCAAGCTGGCTGATGCCCTGCCGGTTCCTTACGCACGGCGGGAAACCTATATCAATAAACAGGCTGAATAGTCATTATTAAGCGCGTTTAGCGATCAATATTTTGAGTATTCAGGTACGCACTCTTTCTTGAAACCAATCTCCCGCCTCTTTTATATCCATGATCCCATGTGCAGCTGGTGTTATGCATTTAGCCAAAGCTGGACGGCATTGCAACAGGCATTACCACGAGATATTGAGATTGTTTATCTCGTTGGCGGACTGGCGCCGGATACCACGGAACCCATGCCGCCCGCGACGCAAAAAATGGTGCAGCAGGCATGGCAGCGCATCGAGCAAACCGTCCCCGGCGTTCAATTCAATTGGGATTTCTGGTCACGCAATACGCCGATCCGTGCGACTTATCCCGCATGCCGGGCCGTTCTGTCGGCCAAAAAGCAGCGTGCGGAAGCCGAACCGGAAATGATACGCGCCATACAGACCGCTTATTATCAACAGGCGAAGAATCCATCACTGCCGGAAACCTTGCAAGCATGCGCCCGCGAGATCGGATTGAACAAAGCAGTTTTTATCGAGGATCTGGGAAGCCCGGCAATAGAAAGTGAACTGCAGCATCAAATGCAACGGGCAAGAAGCATGGATGTTTATTCCTATCCGTCTTTGCAGCTGGTACATAATAATATTGTATTTCCGATTGCAATCGATTATCTGAATCATCGAACCATGCTGGATGAGATAAAAACAATCGAGTCCAGTTTCCCTGCAAAGTTACGTGCCTTTGACGATTGATTTCGAAGATGCGATACATCTCTGTTTGCTTAGCCTTTTAGGTCGATCTGGACTTTCGTCATGAAGTTGATCTTAGCAAAAAGATCGGCGTTGGCTGTTCCAGCGGTCAAACCGATGGCTAGGCGCTCTGAGAATGCAGAACCCTGGTCATTTTTGATCTCCACATCCAAATTCGCGCACTGTTGGGCCATGAGTTGAATTGCCTCGCGTTCTTTCTGCTCATCCATGCGATCACCGTGTTCGAACTCCACCAATAATAAAAATACGGACCATAGGCGTTGAGCTGAGTTCTTGCTCATTTGTGGATTGTGAGCAGCCGCGAGCTGAACGATCTTGGTCAAGATGTGCATGGGTGGATGAGGGGCATCGGATCGAAGTTTGGCCTTCACATACCAAACACCCAGAAATGAGGCGATGGCTGTGGTGGGAAGGTCGGCGTCCTCGATCATGACTTTCAGAACGCTTCCGACATGCGAGATGCCAGAAATGAATTCTGATCGAAAGTCCCACATGGCAGTCGCCATTGACATGAAGGAGGGGGTGTTCTGCAAAAGATCTATGCCCTTTGCGACGGACCTGATTGTTCTCAGAGCTTCCGGAACGATGGCCAACTGGTATTTGAAATCGATCACTAAGCCAACATGCCAAGCGCAGAGCGTAGCTAATTTCTCCGCCACCTCTGCCGTCGTCAAAGCTCCGATCTCTTCCAATCCACTCAATAGATCACCAGTGCAGATGCTTTGCACGTTGGTATTATCTCCGCCGCAATAGAGTCGAAAAATCAAATCGTCGGAATAAAGCGTGAATTTCTCGGTCGCGCAGAGACGTTTGATCTCTTCGCCGGATGGAAAAAAAAGTTGGTCGTCATCTTCACCTGGCTCGCTGTTTGGTTGCAATATTTTGTCGTAATTTGCTTTGAGTTGGTCTTGCAGTTTCTTACATTTTGAAATCCATGGGCTTCCAGAAAATGGTTGGATAAGCTTTGAAAGTTCGATTAGGGTGCCTTTCGATATTGCAATCTTATGGAAGAAGGTAAAGAGATGATCTAAAAGACCAAGGTCGGAGACCACGAGCAACGAGGTTAAATCAAACAGCGGATTGAGAGCGCGACTTTGCTCAGCGGACATTGGCATCCACCCTGAGGCCATCATTTGAAGATGATGCTTTCGATCGTCAGCTCCGGATCGTTTGGTGATTTCCCAGAGATGAAAAAGGTCATGGACATTTCTGAGGAAATGCCTGGGTCGCAAAGCATAAGGAATTGTAATGGTCCCGGCTTGAAGCTGATTTTCGAGCTTGGTATAGGATGCCATTCTTTTGTCGTTCATGCCGACCAAACCGCCAAGCGATTCCAGCAGTTGATCTGTCGTAGCCTCATTTGAGACTTCCACCTTCCTAAGCATTTTGGAATGAGGAAAATTCTGGAAGAACGCAGCCGAACGAGAGTGGAACACTTGGATTTGCTCTGGAGTAGCCACATTTCCCGACGATGTTCCCATAAATATCATCATCAAATAAACACCTTCCTGCTCTTCGATGGAAGGATCGGCTAGGTCGCCCATGCGCGTCGCGAGTTCAAGTAGGCGGGGGCTTGTGGGGTTTGCGGTCTGCTCCAAATTGAACAGCAGTCGAACGCATTCCCTTTTCTGAGCATCATTAGATGCTAATTCAAAAATTCGCTCTGTAGCATGGATCGCATTTTCAATGAAGCCACCGCGAACCATGATATTAACGTAGGTGTTGAGTGCGATGCTGTCGGATTTTCCTTCATTGATAATTCGTTCCAACAATCGGCGCGCGTCGTCAGTCCGCCCTAGGCGATCCAATGCCAAGCCTTCAAAGGCGGTGAGTCGGGTAATCCCCTCGAATTGATTGCCGGATTCCCGGCAAAGATCAAACAATTCATTCCATCGCTTGGTCGTGACGAGCGCCATGCCGAGGTGAACCGCCGCTCCGCCAGGCAAGATGGTGGACGTTCGTAGATCGTTGGCCACATCAATGCACGTTGCAGCCTGTGCGGCATCGGTTGGGTCGAGCTCCATGAACAGTAGGAGCGCAATGGGCTTGGTTTTTCCGAGCACTCGGTATTGAGCTTCGAGTTCGCGGAGGGCCTCGGATTTTGCAAGGTTGTTCGCGTCGATCGCGGACAGATATTCCGATACAGCTTTGTAAGGGGCAAGCTTGGGATCAGAGTCAAATATTGCGGACCAAAGCCTTGCCAAGTCGGTCTTGACGATCTTTTTTGCCGACAGGATCGCCATGGGCAGGACGGTGCCAAATAGCTGGTGATGCTTGTCCAAATGGGCTACATGCTTTTCGAACAACTCGACGCAATCCCTGTGGCGATTGAGTTCGTGCAAATAGGCGGTTCGACGAAGCCATTTGGTGTCGCTGTCGGCAGTGCGCGTGTTGATTTCCAGCGCGGTCTCGAATTCGCCGCATTGGGCAGCGACCGTTTCAGCCGACGTTTGCAATCCTTCGAAATGGGGGCGGACCCTTGCGGCATCGACGATCAAGGGCAGGACCTCGCCTTGTTTTCCAAGCATTGAGGCGGTTGCGGCCCAGATGTCGGCAATGAATTCGACGTTGTTTGTCCACCCGCCATCTTGAAACAACTCCACAGCCTCTTGGATGTCCTGCCACGCTTGGTAAAGCAGATCGATGTCCATGCCAGGAAGGCCTGCTGGCGGGAGGATTTCGCCAAGCATCGGGGCTCCGCTTTTGCCCATGGCCAAGGCAAAGCGAGCTCGGGCCTTCAACAGGGAGAAGAGCAGGCGAGACGAGTCGCTGACGTCTTCAATCGCCAGCCCCTCCATACATGCCTGGAGCGCCTCGACCGACTTCGAGTTCATGGTCTCGACGATGGCCCTGGCCGCCAGGCTCTCTACGCCTGAAAACGTGTTCAGAAGAGCGATAGATTCTTCGTATTTGTTTTCGACTGCCAGGAGCCTTGCCTTGATCCCAAGAATGCTGGGATGGTTGCCTGGCAATTTAGCGACGACATCAATGAAGTCGTTGCTGCCGTCGAGACGATATCGGAGCCGCAGCTCGCTTTCGGCCCATGCGGTCCAGTATTTGGGCTGATCTTCAATTGCAGCGGCTTCCCAATGGGCGTCGCGACTGCCTTGGCTATCGCCATCAATGGATTTGACGCGTCCGTTGAGGTGGTAAAACTCCGCTTTCTCGACCGACGTAGCTCCATCCGTAGCTCCATCGAGAAGCTTCTCAGCCTGCGTCAATTCGATCTTGCACCTTTCGGTTTTCCCCGTCCGGAGATGCCGGCTGGCTTCACGCAAATGCCAAGCGAGCGTGCCACGCTTGGGTTCGACCCAGTGCTCGGTCGGGGACTCGGCTAGCGCATCTAAAAAATCAAAGCTTCGAGTGACGAGACCACTCTGGACATCGCGCAACATATCCACACGATCGCCCATGTCCATCCCAGGCCTGTCGGTTTCGACCTTGACATCCAGCGCATGGCCCATGTTTGCCAACGCATTGGCTTGCCTGATCTCATTAAGCAGGTCGGTTGTCTTTGTCAGGCGGTTGGTAACGGGAACGCGTAGTGTGACACTCCCTTGGTCCAATGGAATTTTCTGGATTTCGACTCTTCGCAATTCAGGGCGCACCCAGACGTAATACATCGGGCATTTGACAGGGTCGTCCAAGTCGACGCTAAGGTCGCAATAAACGAGCAATATCGGTTCGACGATTTTATCGTAATAGCGAAGAGTGCTAGCCGAGAGGCCAATCGAAAAATACGATCCGTCACTATTGAGATTCGGAGACCTCGTACCTTTCAATTGGATTCGAAATATGTCTTGGATACTCTGATTGATACTGACTTGAATTTGGAAATCCAGCCCGTAATCGTCAGTCCCGCCCAAATCTTTGGGAATCCAACTGCGGGGCTTTGTCGCCCACAAGCAAGTGGTGGCATCACTGCCAATTTCCTGAGAGTCCCCTGTTTGTGGTAAACCGCTTGAATGCATCATAAAACGAATCTTTTCAAATAAACGGGTTAGGTTAGTTGCCCGAACGGGGCTCTCAATAGTTCGGTTCTGCAGTCACCATGTAGCCTGACATTGGCGAATGAGAGTAACTGCTGGCCGAAAGCGGACATTTCAATGATGCTAATTATTATCTCATTCAAAAGAAAAATATTTCTTCAATTTACCCATGAAACTATCTGAATTTGCGAGGGCTGTTTCATTTTTTACGGACAATAAATTTTCCAGGGTTAATTGGTAAATTTTTGAGAGTTGTTCGATGTCGTCGACTGCAACATACTCATTCAGTTTATGAATCGTCGCATTGAGCGGGCCGAATTCAATTACCTGCGGGCAGATGTCCGCGATAAACCGGCCATCGGAAGTGCCGCCAGTCGTGGAAAGCTGCGGTTCGATGGTTGTGACTTGGGTAATGGCGTCACACATGGCGTTAGCCAATTCACCTTTGGGCGTGAGAAACGGTTTTCCCGAGAGCTCCCACGCTAATTCATAGTCAAAACCGTGCCGGTCGAGGATTTCGTGCACGCGGGCTTGGAGCGATTCGACCGTGCTGGCGGTGGAGAAACGGAAGTTGAATAATAAATTCAGCGTGCCGGGAATGACATTGGTGGCGCCCGTGCCGCCATGAATATTCGAAATATGCCAGGTTGTTGGCGGGAAATATTCATTGCCCTGATCCCATTCGGTTTGCGCCAGTTCGGCAATGGCCGGTGCCGCCAGATGAATGGGATTTTTTGCCAAATGTGGATAGGCGATATGGCCTTGTATGCCTTTGATAGTTAAATTCCCGGATAGAGAACCGCGCCGGCCGTTCTTGATAGTGTCTCCCAGCTTTTCAGTGCAAGTGGGTTCGCCCACAATGCAATAATCCAGTAATTCGCCGCGCGATTCGAGCGTCTCGACTACTTTGACCGTGCCGTCGACTGCAATTCCCTCTTCGTCGGAAGTGATCAACAGTGCAATCGATCCTTGATGATGGGCATGTTGCGCCAGGAATGCTTCAATGGCGGTGATAAAGGCGGCCAGCGAGGACTTCATGTCGGCTGCGCCACGGCCATATAACCGGCCATCCTGGATAGCGGGGGTAAACGGGTCGCTATCCCATTGTTCCAGCGGGCCGGTGGGCACCACGTCGGTATGTCCCGCGAAGCAGAGCACCGGAGCCGCATTGCCACGGCGCGCCCAAAGATTATCGACTTCGCCAAAACGCATTTGCTCAATGTGGAAACCGAGTTTTTCCAGGCGATTGATTAGGATTTCCTGGCAGCCCGCATCGTCAGGTGTCAGCGAGCGGCGGGCAATAAGCGTTTGAGCAAGGATCAGCGTGTCATTGGACATGGATTTTTTCCTGAATTGAATAAATTAGATCATTTTAATGATATGAGTGTATGAATTACACAACATTATGTCTATAAAATTTCAGAGTTAATGTAGGGGTTTGAAAGATTATCCTGTAAATTTGGGGTCATAAGCTTTTTAAGCAGATGCTGAATTTTACACGTCTGATTCATGTCTTGCACAATTGGCATGTAATGTGCGTAACTTGATTGGGCTTAACTCATTAAGGGGAAAATTATTATGCTCCTGTTTCTGTTCTATATCATCTTGCTGGTAATTGCAGTTGCCGGTTTAATTCTGATGGTTCCTGCAATACGCCGCACTCTGATTACCAATCAAATACTGAAAATTTTTCGTAAGATGCTTCCGCAAATATCACAAACGGAGCAAGAAGCATTGGATGCGGGCACAGTTTGGTGGGAAGGTGATTTATTCAGCGGTAAGCCTGATTGGAATAAATTACTGGCCTATCCTAAACCTCAATTAACGGCAGAAGAGGAAGCTTTTCTCAATGGTCCCGTTGAGCAGTTATGCGCCATGTTGGATGAGTGGAAGATTACGCATGAGTTGAAAGATTTGTCACCGGAAGCGTGGCAATTTATCAAGGAAAAAGGCTTTTTTGGTTTAATCATACCCAAACAATATGGAGGTTACGGTTTTTCAGCACTGGCCCATTCTGAGGTCGTGATGAAGATTGGTTCCCGTAGCGGCACGGCAGCAGTAACGGTGATGGTGCCTAATTCACTTGGGCCGGCTGAGCTGCTGTTGCATTACGGTACCGAGAAACAGAAAGAATATTATTTGCCTCGTCTTGCCAAGGGTTTGGAAGTGCCCTGTTTTGCATTGACTTCACCGGAAGCGGGATCGGATGCCGGTGCCATGCCGGACTTTGGCATTGTATGTCGCGGCGAATATGAAGGTAACAAGGATGTTTTGGGGATGCGTGTCACCTGGGAAAAACGCTATATTACCCTGGGGCCGGTCGCAACCATTTTAGGACTCGCCTTCAAACTGTATGATCCCGATCGATTACTGGGCGGGGATGAAGATCTGGGTATTACCCTGGCGCTTATTCCCACTAATACACCGGGAGTGAATATAGGGCGGCGGCATTATCCGCTCAATGCCGCATTTCAGAATGGCCCCAATTCGGGCAAAGAGGTATTCATTCCGATGGAATGGATTATTGGCGGGCAAGAAGGGGTTGGACAGGGGTGGCGCATGTTGATGAATTGCCTCGCTGCAGGGCGATCCATTTCATTGCCCGCTACCAGTGCCGGGGCAGCAAAACTGGCGGCGCGCACGGGTGGCGCTTATAGCCGGGTGCGTACACAATTCAAAACACCGATTGGTTATTTTGAAGGGATAGAGGAAGCTTTAGCACGTATCGGTGGTAACACTTATATGCTGGATGCCGCGCGTGTGATGACAGCGGGCGCTGTTGATCTGGGTGAGAAGCCTTCAGTGGCTTCAGCCATCGTTAAGTACCATCTGACTGAACGGGCACGCCGAGCGATTAATGATGCGATGGATATTCATGGCGGGAAGGGCATCTGCATCGGCCCAAGAAACTATTTGGGCCGCACTTATCAGCAAATTCCAGTCAGTATCACAGTTGAAGGCGCTAATATTTTGACGCGCAACATGATCATTTTTGGCCAAGGCGCCATCCGTTGCCACCCTTATTTATTAAAGGAAGTCAATGCAGCGCATGATAAGAACAAAGAACGTGCGCTATTGGCGTTTGATGAAGCATTGGTTGGACATGCAATATTTACGGCGCGTAATACTGTCAATAGCTTGATTTATGCGTTATTTGGCAACTACATAAAAGATAACGTACCGGACAGCAGTACACCGGAAACTGCCGTTTATTATCGCCAGTTGACACGCTTTTCAGCCAGTTTTGCCTGTATCGCCGATATCGGGTTAATGATATTGGGCGGTTCGCTCAAGCGTAAAGAAAGACTATCCGCTCGACTAGGCGACATTCTGAGCATGCTGTATTTATGTTCGGCGGCTCTGAAGCGCTTTGAAGAAGACGGTCGTCCCAATTCTGATTTGCCCTTGTTACATTGGTCTGTGCAGGATGCCATTTACCAAATGCAACAGGCTTTTGATGAATTTCTGTCTAACTTTCCAGGAAATATCGCCTTTGTCTGGTTGCTAAGGGGGCTGGTTTTCCCACTCGGCAAACGTTGCAAACCACCCGCTGATGCTCTGGCGCACGAGGTTTCCAGGCTAATGATGACGCCAGGTGCTGCACGTGATCGGTTGACGGCCGGAATTTATGTGCCTACCGTAGATAATGAACCCATAGCGGATTTGGAGCAAGCATTACAATGTGTTATTGAGTGCGGAGCCGTCGAAGCTAAACTAAGGGAAGCCATCAGGTCACACCGGATTACTACGCATGGCGATGAACAAATCGCTCAGGCGTTGCAACTACAGGTGATCACTGCGGCAGAAGCGGATTTGCTGAACAAGATGAAAGATCTGCGCAGCCGGGTCGTTAAGGTCGATGATTTCCCGCCTGATTTTGGTACGGAAACCAAAGCCCAAAGTAAGGCAAGCAGTAAAACAATCAGTAGCACTAAAAGCACTTTAAGTGCCGGTAGTGATAAGAATATCGACGATACAAAAAGTAGTGCTGCGGGCACAAAAACTGATGATAATACCCGGAGTGCTACAAGTGCCAAAAGCACCGGTAGCAACAAAAGCATAACCGGGGCAGAAAGTTCCAGTGATACTACTCAAGCAGTTAAGAGTGCCAACAGCGCTAAAACAAACAGTGAAAAGAAGGATGCAATTGAATAAACCGCAAGGGAACCAAGACAGGGTCTTCAACTCAACTGAGATCTCTGCGTAAAAGGGAAAACTATGGAAGTCGGGCAAGACGGAATAACCGATATCATTCCGGTAGAGGAGGCAAAAACACTGGATGGTCTTTTTAAGAAGCGTGTGCAACGCTCGCCGGAGAAAGTGGCCTATCGTTATTTCAATCCAATCAGCGAACAATGGAGTAGTCATACCTGGGAGCAGATGAATCAATGGATTGCACGCTGGCAGGCGGCACTCGCCAAAGAAGCCCTCGTTCCCGGTGACCGGGTGGCGGTGATGATGAGGAATTGCCCGGAATGGGTTATGTTCGAACAAGCGGCACTAGGGCTTGGGCTGGTTGTAATACCACTTTACACAGATGATCGCGTTGAAAATGCAGCTTATATCATAAACGATGCCGGTGCTCGATTATTGTTGCTGGAGGGCTCAGATCAGTGGCAGGAGTTTGTTGCCATACATGATCAGATAGCAGGATTGCAACGGATCGTTCTGCTCAGATCTTTTGAGCAAAGCAGCCTTGATTCACGTGACAGTGCGCGTGTTGTATTAGCCAGGGATTGGCTGCCTGCTCATGCCGGTGAAGTCAAGCATGTCAACAGCGATCCCTATAGTCTTGCGACAATTATCTATACATCAGGTACTTCAGGCCGTCCCAAAGGGGTGATGCTCAGTCATCACAACATTCTGACTAATGCCTACAGTTGTTTACAAGTGGTGCCGGTATCATCCGATGATTTGTTGCTTTCTTTTTTGCCTTTGTCACATACCTTTGAACGTACAGCAGGTTACTATGTCCCTATGATGAGTGGCGCCACTATTGCTTATACACGTTCGATACAGCAATTACAGGAAGATCTGTTGACAATTCAGCCGACACTGATGATCTCGGTACCACGTATCTATGAAAGGGTTTATGCAGGCATACGGGCAAAACTCGCCGAAGGCTCCGGTTTTGCGCGTTGGCTATTTAATCTTGCGGTAGACGTAGGCTATAGTCGCTTTGAATATTACCAAGCAAGAGGAAATTGGCGATTCACCCATTGTTTATGGCCATTATTGAAGAAACTGGTTGCCAGTAAGGTCATGAATAAACTGGGCGGCCGGTTACGGTTTGTGATGAGCGGAGGGGCTGCATTACCGGCTGAAGTTTCGCGCTTATTTATAGGCTTGGGATTGCCTATTCTACAGGGATACGGCATGACTGAGAGCAGTCCGGTCATTTGTGCCAACAGACTTGAAGATAATGTACCGGCCAGTGTCGGTCTGCCTATTCCTGGCGTGGAAGTCAAGCTGGGTGAAAATAATGCGTTGCTGATACGCGGACCCAATGTAATGCTGGGTTACTGGAATAATCCCGCAGCGACGAAAGCAATCATTTCATCGGATGGCTGGTTGAATTCCGGCGATATTGCAACGATTGATGAGCAGGGACATGTAATCATTACCGGGCGATTGAAAGAAATTGTTGTATTGTCGACCGGTGAGAAAGTACCGCCGGCTGATATGGAAGCAGCCATTTTGCGCGATCCGTTATTTGAACAGGTGATGTTGATCGGCGAGGCACGTTCCTATTTAAGTATTCTGGTTGTTTTGAACCCGGTCCGCTGGCAAAACGCCGTCACACAATACGGTCTGGATGCCGGTTTGAATGATGAGCAGAATAATCAACAAGTTGAGGAAATTTTATTAGACAAAATTACTCATCAAACGAGTGAGTTCCCGGGTTATGCCAAAATACGCCGTGTTGCAGTTATTCAGGAACCCTGGAGTATTGGAAACGGTTTACTGACGCCCACCTTAAAGTTAAAACGGGCAAAAGTGCTGGAAAAATATAAGGTAGAGGTTGATAGGCTGTATGCAGGGCACTAGGAGCCTGCCGGACTTAAGGCTGATCGGCTGCGAAAATGGGAGAAGCGGCTCATATTACCCTGATAAGTCCGGCAGACTCTAGGGTTTATCATAATTTAGCATTGCCTCTGTAATGCAGTAATTAGTTCAGGCTGGGTAAAATGTCTGAATGTGAAGAGATCAAAAGGTTTTGAGGAAGTAAATTGATGGCAAAAGATACCAGTAAGCTGGATAAAGTAATTCTTGAAGCACGTCAAAATGCAGAAAAGCGTGCCAAAGGATATCGGGAGCAAGCACTCAAATTGTTTCCCTGGGTATGTGGCCGCTGTGCGCGCACGTTTGATCACAAAAACTTGCAATTACTGGAAGTGCATCACAAGAATAGTAATCACGATGATAATCCATCTGATGGCAGTAACTGGGAGTTACTCTGTACCTATTGTCATGAGAACGAGCACTCCAAGCTTAAAGATTCGATGGGCCGAACTGATAGCAGGACACCTGAAAAGATGGCTACATTTAATCCGTTTGCCCATCTCAAAGACATGTTAAAGAAATAAATCGCAAGTTAAAACCTAGCATCAGCTTTCTGAGCCAGAAAGTTGCATCAAATCGGGTGCATTAAGTTCGCTCATTTTCGATAATGAGAACAGGCTAACCTATCGTGTAATGTTGTGGAGCCGTTGTGAGTAAATAGTACTTGCAGGATTTGCAAGCTTGTTGAAGGGATCGTCATTTAACGACCCCCTTCTGCTTTTTACTGCACTGTTACAGTTACTTTATCATACGAAGCGGATTCGATATCCAGATTACCATTTTGCACCAAATCGACACCAAAATAGAAGGTATATATTCCAGCTTCTAATCCATTATTAAATAGAGTCAACCGGGTAAATGGCAAATGAACAAGCGGGCCTTGATAACTTACGTTCAGGCCATCTTGAAACTGTCCGGTAGTTAGATTATAAGATTTTAAGCCAGTTTCGGTTTGTAAAACCGCCCACCAGTCAGCAGTTTGCTCCACTAGGCTATCTGCATCAAAGGTTATACTTATCGATAACGGGTCACCTGCATCAATAGAAAATTCACGACGAAAACCATTTGCCCGAATGACCGGATTAATAGTCGTTGCTAATCCTGTATTCGCAATATTGACATCATAACTAATTGGGGTTTGCTGAGGCAGCCCGCCATCAGTACCTAACGTAATTTTGGCATGGGTAATATCGCCATTATGATAAATGCCCGAGAAGCTGTTATGAATATTTGGGAAACCCGCAACCGTAGCAACGCTGGTTAAAAGGAATTCACCATTAGCGGAAAGAGTTCCTGTCATGGGTAACCAGGATGCATTGCCGCTAATCGTTAAATCTCCATTTTTAAGTGCAATATCAACAGTGCTGGGAGGTGGCGTTACACAGCAACTGTGTCCAGCAGGATCTTCGATAGCAGTTACTGTTAATGTAGCTGGCGGTGCTACATATTTTTCACAGATAACTTGTACTAATTGGCTGTCGGTTCCACTAAGATTGAGTAAGCCGTCATTATCGGTATCCTTCAGATATTCAAATACAAAACCTGAAGCACCCGCACCTCTGCTATCAGAGCTCTGATCAATATCTGAACCATGCACGATCCACGGCTCACCATTTGTTGTGCCTGCGGCTACGGCATCCACAGCATGAGCACCACCCGGCCAAGCATAAACTAATTCACAATCCTGTCCTTCTTTCATGGCGTTTAGTAAGGTGGTAAAGTTTATACTTGTTCCTAGCCCTGTGGCAGTGGCAGTTTTTCCATCAACAGCGACACTCACATTTTCAGTTCCGGCATAATCACCGTTACCCATGTGTGTGGTCACAACCCTATTCTGTAGCCCATTTGTTGCCAGATAACTCATTTTACCTGCAAGCCCCCAGGTGCCGCTGTTTCCTACATCGGAACGGCGATCTACCACTGTTCTATCGGTATGGGTATCCAGTTGGCCAACCAATGAGTCGTCTCCTTTTAAGCCCATTTTATGCTCATGCGGTATTTCCAAATCTGTTGTATCTTCAAGATATTGTAGGCTATTTGCAATTGAAGCTGGCATACATTGATTGACAGCCGCTTCGATATTAGGATGGTCAAATTGTGTAATTGCATCGGTATTTGTTGGGTTGCCAAACAAAATATCCTCTAGTGTTGGCGGTGATGGTGGTGCAACAACGGGATGATCCGGTACACCTCCAATCATGTAATCGATAGATTCCACCGTATAAGATGCCAGGCTTATGCTAGAAAATTCTTTCAAAGGAATTGCTGAAATTGAAATACTGGCATTTAATTCACTCACGTCAGTTCCCATTTCCACTCCGAGATTGAAAGGTGTGGTGATATGAGAATAGGGATATTCAGATTCTTTTTTAATCTTTAAGTTACGAACTTTCCATGAGTCACCCACCAACATATTGATGTAACCTTGTTCCATATTAGTTGCTGACCGTAAAGCTATCAGATCGATATCCAGAAGCCCGGTATTTGAGTTCGTCTGGGGGGATTCACTGAGATAGTTGATCTGATATATGCGTATACCATGGCCTGAATTCAGATTCATATCAGCAAAACTATTGGGAATATAAAAAAACAGAAGTGATATCAATAAGATGGTTTTTTTAGGAAACAACTGCAGAATAAACTGTGTCATGATGATCTCTCCACTTAAGACTACATCTTCAGAAACTATTTAGACGATCTTCATATTACCCAACTTTTGTCAGGATATAAAATCCTTGGCTGATAATGATGACATTAATCAAATAATAGTCAGAAATATATTAAGAGTTTGTTCAGAAATAGTGATCGTAGCGAGGAAAAGCCATTTTAAAGTGATTCCCGAGTATTTGAGCTGTTAATGAAAATGACCGGAAAATATGGTCAAAATAGCTTCTCCACAGCCAATCATTCTATTTCCGGACAGTTACTTGGTAAACATAACTGGCACCGCAAGCAGACACTTAGCAAAGTCGGCCTGAAGCTCGTTGTATTAAGTTGACAGACGGATATAATGAGATTTTTAAGCAAACAGGAGTCTAGTCATGGTTAAATTAACTGATGTAACTGGAATCGGTCCCGTCACAGCCAAGCTGTTATCTGAACACAATATCAGAACAGTCGAAGCGCTGGCTTCGATCAGTCTCGTAGAATTAAAAAAGATACCAGGTTTTAGTGATACCCGTGCCCAGACGGCTAAAAAGGCAGCATCTGATTGCTTGCAAGGGAAAACAGGCAAGAACTTGACGACTGCAACCAGTAATGCCAAAACTGCAATTAAAAGAACAGCGGCTAAGAAGATTGTTACCAGTAAAGCAATGAGTCCGGTTGAAGCGGGTAATAAGGCGAAGGACAAGACGAAAAATAAAAAAGACGCTAAGAAGAAAGAGAAAATGAAAGGCAAGGATAAGAAGAAGGATAAAAACAAGAAGAAAAGCAGTAAAGGAAAGAAAGCTAAAAAGAAATCATAACTGGGTTAGTCTCTATTTAATCTGACAATTTTGTCTATCCATATCAAACCCTCGCTCCAGCTTGTGATATTGCTCAGTTTAGTCCATTTCGTCGCAACCGGTTTATTATGGACGCTGGCACTGACTTTGGGCATCAAGGCGATGGGTACTTTCGTACTGATCATCAGTCTGATCCATTATTTGAAACAGGATGCCCTGCTTACCGCAAACAACGCTGTGGTGGCTCTTGCGCTATCCGATGAGATGCAATGCGCTTTGACAACACGATCCGGCGAATCAATTGCTTGCAGCATATTGGGTAGTACTTTCGTGGCGCCTTATTTGACAGTGCTGAATCTGAAACCTGCGGAAAATTTTTTTACACGCAGTGTGGTGATACTGCCGGATAGTATGGATGCAGAGGAATTCAGGCAATTGCGGGTATGGTTGCGATGGAAGTGGAAAGGTGTTGATTAGATCATCTAAACCGGGAATATATTGAATAAAAGATGGAGAGTGATGAGATTGTTTTTTTGTGTGCTTCTGGCGATCAGTTTGTCCGGTTGTAAGGCTATTACTGCGGCTGATCAACGCCCGTTCATTGATGTCAAACTGATCGGTGTATGGAAAGGTGAATATGCCGAGCAGAGCGGCACGACAAAAAGCTGGATGCAAACGAGAAATGCTGATGGCACGTATACGATAGCGTTCAGTTTTACAGAAATGGACGGCATGACAAAGAGTTTCACTGAGTCAGGGCGCTGGTGGGTTCAGGATGGCCTGTTTCATGAAATTGCTTTGCCTGACATGAGACAGCCTGATAAATATCAATATTCTTTCAAAGGAAGGGAATGTGTGCATTTTGTGCTCGTTGAAAGTGATGGATTGGCTGAAGAGGCGGATAGCTATGTGTTCAGCGAATGTCTTGTGGCAGATTCATCACCGGCAAGTATGGGCGAGGCGATATGAGTTTCTGATCAATCCAAAAAGTAAAATCAGAGTGTAAAGTTGAGCATTAACGCCGCACCTGCTTGGGTGTAGTTACATCAGTAAAGAATCCATGAATGACTATTTAGATATGGTAGAAAAGATCGCTGTCAATGTTGTAGCGCAGAATGCAGCCGAGGTAGATCAAACAGGCGCATTTCCACAAGCAGCGGTTGATGCACTGCGCGATGCCGGGTTGCTTGGATTGATCAGTGCAAAAAATGTGGGTGGTCTGGGGAAGGGGCTGCATGCTGCCGCGCTGATGGTTGAACGTCTTGCACGCGAATGTGCATCGACAGCGATGATTGTTTGTATGCACTATACGGCAACAGCAGTGATTGAAAAATATGGTTCTGAAGCAGTGCGCAAGCAGCTCGCGCAAGGTAAGCATCTGGCGACGCTGGCTTTCTCGGAAGCGGGGTCGCGTAGTCACTTCTGGGCGCCTGTCGGTACGGCGACCCGTAGCCAGAATGGTATTTGTTTAAATGCAAGAAAAAGCTGGGTGACATCGGCGCACCATGCCACGTTATATGTGTGGTCGAGCAAACCGGTTGCTGCTGAAGGTGCCAGCACCCTCTGGCTGGTTCCAAGTGACAGTAAAGGCCTTTCGATAGCAGGTGGTTTTGATGGCCTGGGTCTGCGCGGTAATGATTCCACACCGGTTACTGCCGAGAATGTCTTGATTCCTGAGCACACCCTGCTGGGTGAAGATGGCGATGGCTTGAAGATTATGCTCGAGACGGTGCTGCCTTTGTTCAATGTGTTAACAGCCGCCACCGGAATCGGGCTGATGGAGGGTGCGACTGCGGCAGCGTGCGGCCACGTGGCGGGAACTCGCTATGAACATCTTGATTCAGCATTATGTGATTTGCCGACCATCCGGGCTTATCTGGCGCGAATGCGAATTGCTACTGACCAGACACGTTGTTTATGGCTCGACACGCTGCAAGCGATGGAAACCGGGCGCGAAGATGTGATGTTGCGTGTATTGGAGTGCAAAGCGGCATCCGGTGAATCGGCAACCCAAGTATTGGATATAGCCATGCGTGTTTGCGGCGGTGCAGCGTTTCGCCGCGAGGTTGGCGTGGAGCGGCGGTTTCGTGATGCTCGTGCCGGTACTGTGATGGCACCGACAACGGATCAATTATATGACTTTATCGGCAAAGCCATTTGCGGCCTGCCGGTATTCTGAGAGAACAAGACATGTCTGCGACTTTATTGCTGGGGGCGGTAGCATACGACCCGAAAGTGATCACTATCTGGGATGGGTTTCAAAAGTGGTTTGCACAGCACGATTTTGATTTTGATTACATCCTGTATTCAAACTATGAACGGCAAGTGGAAGGGCATTTTGCCGGGCACTTTCACATTGCCTGGAATTCCCCGTTAGCATGGCTGCAGGCTGAACGTATTGCCGCAAAAACAGGCCGCACAGTCCGGGCAATCGCCATGCGCGATACCGATTGCGATCTTACCAGCGTAATCGTCGTGCGCAATAATTCGCCGATCCGGTCAATTGAAGATTTGCGCGGCAAGATTGTTGCCGTGGGCGCCTCCGATTCACCGCAAGCGACATTGATTCCATTACTGCATTTGGCAGAGGCTGGGCTTGAGCCGGAAAAAGACTTTACGGTGCGCATGTTTGATGTACTGGTTGGCAAACATGGCGATCATATCGGGGGCGAACGTCATGCCGCCAAAGCACTCATTGAAGGGACAGTTGATGCGGCCTGCATGATCGACGGCAATCATCTGCTCTTTTCCCGCGAAGGCACGTTGTCATCGAACAGCACGCGCATTCTTGCACAGACCGCCGAGTATGATCACTGTAATTTCACCGTGCTGGATGGCGTACCTGAGGATACGATTGCGCGTTTTCGTGAACTCTTGCTGTCCATGTCGTATGATGATCCGCAGGTCAGGCCTTTACTGGATCTTGAAGGATTGAAACTATGGAAGCCAGGCCGTACCGGGAAATACGTACTGCTGGCCAGAGCTGCGGATCGATTTAAAACGATCGATGCATTCGTTGCTAATGTAAGCAAATCCTACTTATGACCGAAGGCGGTCCATGCACGGTTGAGCTTGGCGATCTGGGACTGGATCAGGGCGGGCATTTGCTGATAAAACGCGCGCTACGCACAGTGCCGGTGCATGCTCCGGTTGCAGTGTATGGCGATGCACCGGAACTTGCCATTCATCTGCGTGGCTGGTGCCGTGCCCAGGGTCACGATATTGAAATGGCACAAATCACGGGCGGCCCGGTTGCGGTGATACATCGTGGCGGGGCTGAAGTTGGGCGTTGGCGTGGTGCGCAATCTACCGGCGATGCCGCCACTCCGGAAGAACGTGCACCTGCCAACTGGGGACTGGCGGGGCGCGGTGCAACAGTTGAAGCCGGCATGCCGGTTTTCGATTTTCCCCTCGATACGCGTGCTGAAGTATGGGCGAAGGAAGCTGCGCGATTATACGCCCAGGCTGCCGCCTCGCAATGGAATCCTGCCGCAGCCATTCCGTGGGATGAGCCGTTCGTATTATTGGACGAAGTGGAAGATGCGGTCGTGCAAGTGATGACTTATCTTATCGAGAATGAAACAGCGGCGCTCGTGATTCCGGCCCGGTTCGCATCGCAAGTGCATCCGCATTTCCGTGAAGTGATGCAGCTGCTGGCGATTCAGGCGGCTGATGAAGCACGTCATATCGAAGTATTTACACGGCGTGCATTGTTGCGGAGATCGAAACTTGGCTTATCAACCGCCGGTGGTCAGGCATCCCTTAAGACGCTTATTGATGAGCTGGATTTTGCCTTATCGGCAATGCTGCTTTCGGTACTGGGTGAGGGCAGTTTCCTGTCGTTATTGTGGTTTCTGCATCAATATGCGCCAGATCCGGTTACACGCGAGATAGCGCGATTGGTTGGACAAGACGAAGCTCGCCATGTTGCGTTTGGTATTGCCCATCTGACGCGGCATGTGCAGGAAGATCCGGTGTTGCTGGGACGATTGGCAGCGGCTATCGAACATCGTCATGATGTTCTTGCCCATACTGCCGGTCTCAATGAAGAAGTGTTTGATTCCCTGATATTATTGGCTGCCGGATCGTGGCAGCCGGAAGCTTTGCGTGCCGGATGGGAAAAAGTACAGGCGCTGATTGCCGATATGGATCAGGGGCGTATCCGGCGTTTGCGCAAGATTGGCTTCGATGAGCAGAGTGCACGGTCACTTTCAGCCTTGCATACGCGTAATTTTATGTAATAACTCAGATATTTCTATCCCTGCTTATTGTTTCCAGCCAATCATGCCGTGGCAGGGATAGAAGCGAAACTATTTAGCGCATGTGTGATTCAACGAAGGTTGTTTCCCGGTTGAAATCATCCCAAATATAGCTCGGCTTGACAAAAGGCGTGGTGGGTATAAGGAATGTCGCAATGTCAAAAGCACCGCTCATTGACCGTCCAACCGCATTGGCAATGCCGGTGAGGAATCCGACAGTCATTCCATGAATAACGCCATCCCTGTTGCCGACGATTGTTATCGTTTTAGGTATTTCAGCGACACCAGTAACCGCATTAGCCAAGCCATTTCCCAGTTTTTCGACGGCTTTGTCAGGATATTGATCAGCAAGCACTGGATTGGGAACTGCCAAAAACAGGATGGGCAGGATCAATAGTGATTGAATGGTTTTTTTCATAGTGAATCCTTCAGTAATTAATAAAGTGATTAAATTTTACAATAGCTGAACATGCGTTTTATTGATTGCTACATTATTTATTGGGTTTCTGCTTGAGTAAACCAATAATTCTTTCTACTTCACGTTCAATCTGGTTTTCCGGGTAGTTTTGATTCTTCAACTCAGTCCTGATTCTATAAGCCATTTCCAGAATGAGCAGATCCATCGTGTTTTTATCCCCTCTCTGTGATGCTTCCTGGTATTCCACCTGGAATCGATTGATGGCCACCATCATGGTGTCTTTATCAATATCCATCCTGGATAAAATGGATTCCAGCTCATATTTTAAGTTGCTGGATAACACCGGTTGTAAAGACTGGGGATCTGGCTCAGGTTGATAAGGAATATGTTTCTGTATGAGAACCGATAACATAATCAGCGCTACACCTGAGCCCACAGTAGCAACCACAAAACGCCAAAGTTTATATTCTTTCCCCAGTAGTTTTACAATGCTGATTCGTTGCAATCCAAGCCGGGCAAAGACAATTATTCCTACAAGGAACAGGATGGCACCAAGTGCCATGATAGCGGGTACAATCGGATGCACAGTTTTACTCCTAATGTCTTATTTTCCAGTTGCAGTTTGTAGAAAGCCTAAATTTCAGTTGTTACACTGAGCATCGGTGATTATTGATGAATCACCGACCCCATTCAAATGCGTATTTTAGCCTAATATGATACTCAGTTATTATTTGTTTGATAAACAAGTTAATGATTGCAGTCTTTACAGAAGTTTTGAATTATTGACAGATCAAAGTCTTCAGTCCCTTATTCAGCGGCTTACTACCCAAGTTACTGGAAAAATCATTGTGGAGGAGGTGGGGGCGGATTGCCAGGTGGTGGAGGCGGCGGATTGAAATTGGGTGGCGGAGATGAAATTTCCCGATGGTTGCTTGCAGGCGGATCATTGGTAATTCTGCCGGATACCGGTACGCGATGGCCTTTGGCATACATGCATTGGATATAACTGATGTCGTAGCGTTGTTGATTTACGTATGCAGAAGTGCTGGCAGTGCCGGATCCCACGAGCCCGCCGGCTAAAAGACCTGCGCCGGCACCGATTGCAGCGCCACTTCCACCGCCGATAGCCGTGCCGGCAATGGCGCCAAGGCCGGCTCCAATTGCAGCGCTTTCCATGCCGCTTAGTTGAGCGGATTGCCGCGGTGTTGTACCGCCCACTTGTTCGTAGGCATACTGCCGACATTCGTATTCATCATAACGGAATTGCTCAAAACTTTTGCCGGTACCCGGCAGTGTCATAACGCTGGGCCCTGCCGGTAAATTGACACATGCTGCCAGTAGACAAACTATTGATGGTATCGATATTCGTTTAATTGCTTTCATATCATTCTCGCTTCATCATTGTGTATAGGGTTGGGGGACAACCTGTAACCAGCCACCCGGGCATTCCTTGATATATGGATAGTATCCTTCCGGATCCCGGCAATAATGCCAGTAATTGGTTTTCGATTGAGTAGCCGTTGGTTTTTGCTGTTGTATATAGACGGGTGGTTGTGAGGGAACTGCAACAGCGGGCGGGTAAGCATAATAAGGCCTGAAAAAAGGATCTGCATATCCATATGCGCGATAGCCATAGAAACCTGGGCCAAAGAATCCCGGATTGTAATAACCTCCCCAGAACCCTGGATTGTAGTAACCGCCCCAGAGCCAAGGATCATAATAGCCACCGATGCCTACACTGAAATGATTATGACCATGACTATGATCCCAATGGTGGTGATGACCATCGCCGTCATAGTGACCACTTCCATCTGAATCTCCCCCGCTATCGCCCCCACCGTCTCCCTCAGCCAATGCTAAATTATCGAGCATGACGACCAGTAATGATATTGTGATCAATCGCCATTTTAAATTTTTCATATGAACCCAACTTTGAATCAAGCAAATAATAGAAAATAGAAGAGAAAGCTTTTACTTTTCCATTCAGTCAGGCAAATGTCAAAGACAATTTGCTTGTGATCTTGGTATACAATACTCATGCTCTTTAAGCAATCAATCTGACATGATTTAAATTCGATAGGTTCCAATAGGGTCTCGATATAGCGTCGTTTTAAATCGAAACGGACGCTAAATAACAAACTGATGGCCCTGCCAAATATGGATGGGAAAAGGTATCATAGGGGTACAGAATTGCCGTCGATGGCTTTTACTTGAGCCGGTGAACTTAATCGTTATATTTATTTTAGGAGAAAATTAGAATGTCGCAAAAACACCCGGTTATCGCTGTTACCGGATCTTCTGGTGCAGGCACCTCAACGGTAAAAAGTAGTTTTGAACATATTTTCCGTCGTGAGAATTTGAAAGCAGCGATTGTAGAAGGTGATAGTTTTCATCGCTATGATCGTGAATCGATGAAGCATGCGGTTGCAGAATCAGAGAAAAATGGCGGGCGTGCCATCAGCCATTTTGGGCCTGAAGCCAATGAGTTTGAGAAGCTGGAAACCTTATTCAAAGAATATGGCGAAAGCGGCAGCGGTCAGACACGTTTATATCTGCACAATGATGAAGAAGCGCAACCGTGGCAACAAAAAGCGGGTACATTCACCCCATGGTCGCCTATTCCACCCGGTTCTGATTTGTTGTTTTATGAAGGACTACATGGCGGAGCGAAAAGTGATACCGCTGATGTGGCCAAGTACGTGGATTTGCTGGTTGGTGTTGTGCCGATCGTTAATCTGGAGTGGATTCAGAAAATATATCGTGATACCAATGCGCGTGGTTATTCAGCAGAAGCAGTAACGCACACCATTTTGCGCCGCATGCATGATTACGTGCATTACATCACACCGCAGTTTTCACGCACCCATATCAATTTCCAGCGTGTGCCTACTGTCGACACATCCAATCCATTCATAGCCCGCGATATTCCAACACTGGATGAGAGTCTCGTAGTAATCCGTTTTAGGGACCCGGTGAAGGCGGACTTCCCTTTCTTGTTGAATATGATTCATGATTCATTCATGTCTCGGCCCAATACCATTGTTGTTCCAGGTGGAAAAATGGGCATGGCGATAGAACTCATACTGACTCCATTGATTCTGGAGATCGTCGCTAAAAGTAGAGCATAGTGTTTTTAACTGACTTTTGGTTAATTCATGAATCACGATTAAATGCTTATATGCACTATCTGATTCGGAATTAATCAGTAAGTTGGAAATCCATATCATCTTGTTTAAGATATGGCCTGAACAGACTTCAGTCATGCTTTTTTACTGGTCAATCCGGTTTGACCGCGTGGTACTGCTTTCCACGCAGTAATCCTCATTCATATTGATTACATGACTCTCCTATTATCCGATCTTAATCCGCAGCAACTCGAGGCCATCACGCTGCCGCGCCAATCAGTGCTGATATTGGCCGGCGCTGGAAGTGGCAAGACCCGTGTATTGACTTCGCGCATTGCTTATTTGATTCAATCGGGACAGGTAAGCCCGCATGGCATACTGGCGGTAACTTTCACCAATAAAGCCGCCAAGGAAATGCTGACAAGAATTACCGCTATGCTGCCGATCAATACGCGCGGTATGTGGATTGGGACATTTCATGGATTGTGTCATCGCATGTTGCGTACACACTATCAGGATGCAGGGTTGCTGCAAACATTCCAGATTCTGGATTCTGCAGATCAATTGGGCTTAATTAAGCGCATCTTAAAGAGCTTATCCGCCGATGAGAAAAAATTCCCGCCGCGCCAGGTGCAATGGTTTATCAATCATGCCAAAGAAGCCGGCTTACGCGCTGCTTATGTTGAGGCGGACGATGCTTTTTCGCGCCGCATGCTTGAATTTTATCAAGCTTATGAACAGCAATGTAACAAGGAAGGCGTGGTGGATTTTTCTGAGTTGCTGCTGCGCAGCTATGAATTATTGAGTCGCAATGAAATCCTGTGCAGGCATTATCGAGAGCGTTTTAGTCATATCCTGGTGGACGAGTTTCAGGATACGAACCGATTGCAGTATCAATGGCTGAAATTGCTGGCGGGTGTGGGAAATCCAAATGCCGCAGCAGTGTTCGTGGTCGGTGATGATGATCAAAGTATTTACGCATTCCGGGGCGCGAATACAGGCAATATGAAAGATTTTGAGCGTGATTTCGGCATCTCCAAAGTGATCAAGCTGGAACAAAACTATCGCTCACACGGCAACATTCTGGATGCCGCCAACGCACTGATAGAAAACAACAGCGAGCGCCTGGGGAAGAATCTCTGGACCGCCGAAGGGAAGGGCGAGCTGCTGCGCGTGTACAATGCGCCCAATGATTTTGACGAAGCTTCATTTATCGCCGATGAAGTGAAGACATTGCATGCCGAAGGCACTGCTTTGTCAGAAATCGCATTGCTCTATCGCTCCAATGCGCAATCAAGGGTTCTTGAACACAGCTTGTTTAATGCTGCAATACCGTATCGGGTTTATGGCGGCATGCGTTTCTTCGATCGCCAGGAAATCAAACATGCGTTAGCCTATTTGCGTTTGATGGCCAATCCTGACGATGACAGCGCGCTGTTGCGCGTGATTAATTTTCCGGCACGCGGCATTGGGGCGCGGAGCCTGGAACAATTGCAGGATGACGCCCGTTTGCAAGGTGGAAGCTTATGGGCCGCCGCACTGCAAAAATGCGGCGGTGAAGCTGTGGTTACTCAAGAACCGGCAAAACCAATAAAAGGTATTGCCGCATTTGTTCATTTGATCCTGATGATGCGGCAAAGCTGCGATACGTTACCATTACCGCAGATTGTTGAGCAGATGCTGACTCACAGTGAGTTATCGGCGCATTACGCGAAAGAACGCGAAAGTGCAGAAAGACTGGAAAATCTGAACGAGCTGATTAATGCCGCAACCAGTTTCGTCCATGAAGCGGAAGATGACAGTCTGGCTGAATTTCTTGCGCATGCTTCACTTGAAGCCGGTGAGCATCAAGCGGGCAGCGGTCAGGATGCTTTGCAGCTAATGACGGTACATGCAGCCAAAGGACTTGAATTTCATAGTGTATTTCTGAGCGGGCTGGAAGAAGGGCTTTTTCCTCATGAGAACAGTCTGAATGAAGCGGACGGAGTCGCAGAAGAAAGGCGCTTGATGTATGTGGCCATGACACGCGCCCGCCGCCGGCTGTATTTAAGTTTCGCGCAAAGCCGCATGCTGCATGGGCAAACCCGTTATAACATTCCCTCGCGTTTCCTGGATGAAATCCCGGAAAATTGCTTGAAATGGCTGCAATCACCCCCCAAAATGAATATAAATCCCTATCATTCAAGTGCCAGCAGTCAGACCACAACATTTACCTCAAAAACTTCAAGTTACAATCCACAAAAGTTTTCCAACGGTGGTTGGAGAATCGGACAAAACGTGCTACATGCCAAGTTTGGGACGGGCGTTATTGTCAACTGTGAAGGCAGTGGCGGCGAAGCACGTGTGCAGGTTAATTTTGACCATGCAGGAATGAAGTGGTTACTGCTGGA
>ERZ1292625.1629-Hain-H41-01um-R1-1629-length-25270-cov-9_pt1 | contig 25270 bp, 21 predicted proteins | sample MGYA00564400_ERZ1292625 | MGnify/ENA primary metagenome ERZ1292625 (study PRJEB36523, sample SAMEA6512639) | groundwater metagenome | collected 2019-01-08 | study: AquaDiva: Metagenomics assemblies of 32 groundwater samples | reverse complement strand
AAAAAATCCTCTCTCCAGAAAATCTTCGGCTCGAACCTCACCCTCCACGCGCGCGAAGCGCGCGGCGAGCCCGTTTCTCCCTATGCGGCGCTTCGCGCCGCGCGTTCATCCATCGGCGAAATGCCTTTGTCTTTGATTATGGTGCGGGTAGCGAGAATCGGACTCGCGTTTATTGCTTGGGAAGCAATCGTTCTACCACTGAACCATACCCGCCTTCTATTTAAACCAATCCATTATCTTCTGCCACCACGACAAGGGCGGCGTCGTGGTCGCCGCGGCAGGCGGCACCACCACGATAACCTCTTCCCCCGGTCGCGCAACGCCGAAGGCCGTGCGAATGGCCGCGTCCTGCCCGCGAGCAGTCCCGAGGATAGCAAGGTTCGCTTCAAGCATCGCCTTACGCTCTTCGAGCGCCTCATACTGCCGCTTCGCGTCGTTCGCTTCCGACACCGCTACGTGCGCCTTCCCGAAGAGTCCCCAGATGAGCGAGAAGAGCCAGAAGCTCACGAGCAAAAGAATGCCGATGGTAATTCCTTGTCGCCACTGTTTCGCGCGCATGGCCTCAGTATAACGTAAAACAAGGTTCAACCTTAATTCAGATTCCCAAGGTTGAACCTTGTTTTACTGGTCAACACGCACCATTTTCATAAAAACTTCTCCAGGAATGTTCACCTTCCCTTTCCCGCGCTCGAGCATTTTCTTCTTGCCGCGTTTTTGCTTGTCGAGCAATTTATTCTTGCGCGAGACGTCGCCACCGTAGAGATAGCCCGTGACGTCTTTGCGCATCGCCGAGAGCGTCCGTGAGGCGATGATGCGCCCGCCCGACCTCGCTTGGATTTTCGTCACGAAAAGCTGTTTCGGCAGAAGCCCGTGGAGCTTCTCCACCATCTTCTCCGCTTCTTCTTGGACTCGCCGCCGCGCTATCACGCGCGCGAAGGCCGGGACCGGTTCGTCCGCCACTAGGACATCAAGTCGCACAACATCTGCGAGACGTTCGGGAAGTATCTCGTATGAGAGCGAAGCATACCCCGAGGAGATGCTTTTCAATGTATCGAAGAAGCCGCGCATCAGTTCTCGAAGCGGCATCTCGACTATGAGCTCGATGCGGCTGTCGTGATAGGTTTCGGTGTGCAGCGTGTTCGCCTCATGGTCATAGAGCAATTGGACCAGCGCGCTCACCGCACTCGACGGCGTGATGATAACGACCTTTGCCCACGGCTCTTCGATGACGCTGATGTCGCCGTACTCGGGGAACTTTGCAGGGGTGTAGATAATCTCGCGTACCCCGTTCGTCTTCGTCACGATATACGAGATTGTCGGGATGGTGACGATAAGCGTGAGACCGAACTCGCGTTTCAAACGTTCAGTAACAATTTCCAGATGCAGAAGACCGAGGAAGCCGCAACGGAATCCCCTCCCGAGCACGCCCGAAGATTCCTCTTCAAAAGAGAGTGAGGAATCGGAGAGCCGCAATCGCTCGAGCGACTGCCGCAGGAGAGGAAGGTCATCCTGGTTCTCCGGATATACCGAGGCCCAGACGACCGGCCTTGGGACGCTATAACCCGGCAAGGGTGGAAGCACCCCGCGTACAGTTCCAATAGTATCGCCGACGGCGACGACGCCCGGCTCCTTGATGCCCGTGACAATATAACCGATTTCGCCCGCAGAGAGCGTATCGGCGGGAGTCTCCCCCGGAGTGAAGACACCGACTTCAAGCGCGACGAAATCTTTCCCAGCCGCATGAAAAGTCAGCGATTGCCCTTTCTTAAATGTTCCGTCGAACACGCGCAGGTATACCGCAACGCCGCGGTGTTTCGAATAGGAAAAATCAAAAACGAGACCTCGCGGTTCCGCCAACAAGGTTGAACCTTCAGAATTTACAAGGTTCAACCTTGTTGGCGGGGGAACGCGCTTCACGACCGCTTCCAGAAGCTCGTCAACGCCCTTCCCTGTTCTACCCGATACTGCAAGCACGTCTTCCGGCGATATGCGAAGGAGGTGGGCGAATTCTGATTTCACCTCGGTCACGCGCGCCGCGGGCGAATCTATTTTTGAAACGACCGGGATAATGGTGCATTTCTGTGCCTGCGCTGCTGCGAGTGTTGTCAGTGTCTGTGCCTGTATACCCTGTGTCGCATCTACCAGAAGAAGCACCCCTTCGACTGCATGGAGCGCGCGCGAGACTTCATACGAAAAATCAATATGGCCCGGCGTATCTATTAAATTTAAGACGTATTCGCCGTACTGCATGCGAACCGGTTGCATCTTAATGGTAATGCCGCGTTCGCGTTCAAGGTCCATACGGTCGAGCACTTGGTCGCGCATGAGGCGCTCGGGTATGGCTCCGGTGCGTTCAAGCAAACGATCGGCAAGCGTACTCTTCCCATGGTCAACATGAGCGATGATGGAAAAATTTCGAATATGTTCTTGATTCACGGTTGGAGCGGCTCTTCAGCAGAGGGCGCGAGCAGGGCCGAACGGCCGGTATGTGTCTTGATGATTTTATCGAGCGCACTGACGACGATACGGAACTCTTCGTTCTCAACAACGTAGAGCGCGAGCGCGGCGGCGACAAGGCCTAGCAGACCTGCTATGAACCCTTCGGTGAAGACGGCCAGAAGCGTTGTGAGGGGCGCGATGCCGCCGAGAAATGCGAGCGCGGTGTAGGCCACGGCGCCGCCGGCAAGAGCGGCGACACCGCCATCTATAAACGGACGTACAAGCGTACGGCCGAGACCGGGAGCAACGCTTCGGAGCGCGAGCAGAGAAAGAAGAACGAGAAAGAGCTGGCCGAGCGTCGCGGCAAGCGCAATGAACAAGATGCCGGTCCCGCGCACGTCGCCGACCTTCAGGAAGCCGGCGAACGATGAGAGAAATCCCGTTGTCGGCAAGGCGAGAAATGTGACGGCGAGAAATACCGTGAGTGCGCTGCCTGCGAGTTGATAGAAGAATGGCCGCCAGGACTGCCGCACCGCATAGAGCGCACGCGAAAAAAGAAGAACGAGTCCTTGTGCAACGAGACCGACCGCAAGAATGATAAGGAGAGCGGCCGTGAGACGCGTCGCATCCCAATCGAATGCGCCAGTCCCGAGGATAACGCGCACGATATGCGCGCGAAGCACGGCGATAAGCCCGATAGATACGACTGACCAGAGAATGATATGCCGCGCGCTCGCCGAAAGGATAGAGGTGAACTCGCTGCGCTTCTCTACATTCGATGTTTCGGAGAGCGCGGGGAATGCCGCAACCGCGTAGGAGGCGCCGATAAGCGAGAGCGGGACTGCTTCAAGATTTCCGGCGAACGTGAAGACGGAGACCGCCCCTGTGCCGACGCGGGAAGCGAGAGCAGTGAGAAAAAGTGCCGTTATCGAACCCATACCGAGCGCAAGCGAACGAGGAACAGAATCTCGCACGACCGATGCCATCAGAGAAAACGTGGGAAGGCAAAGGTGCGGCATAACTCCTGCCTCCCTCACGACCGGAATATTTACCGCAAGGTACGCAAGTGCGCCGATGATGACGCCTGCGCCGATTCCCGGGAGGCCCCAGAGAGGATAGAGTACGACCGCGCCGAGGATGATGCCGAGATTGTAGAGTACCGGAGACATAGCAAAGAGCGCGAAGCGCCGGTGTACCTGCGTCACGCTCCCGAGCACGCCGGACAAGCCCAGCAAAATGGGCTGGAGGAGGAGGAGGCGCGCGAGCAACACGAAGTCGGCATGATACGGAGACGTGGCGAAGTTCGGATACAAAAATGCAAGAAAGGCCGGCATAAAAACGGCAAGCACTATGCACATACTGCCGCCGATGCCGAAAAGGAATGATGCCGATTCGGACAATAGTCGGCGTACCGCCTCTCTATCCATTCCCGTAATACGCGGAATGAGCACATAGGCGCTCACGAGCGAGGCAATGAGCGCGAAGACGAGGTCCGGTACGCGAAAGGCCGCGTAATAGAGGTCGAGCACGTCACCCGCACCGAAGGTATGCGCAAAAATCCTGTCGCGCAGGAGCGCGAGTATCTGCGAAGCGAGGGTCAATGCCGCGAGCAAATACGCGGCCTGATGCAGGCCGCGTACCGGGCGGGTCAATGCGTTCATTGACCCGCCGATGCGCTCAAATATCCGCCGAACCATCGTTGTATGATACTCTAATTTCATTCACCGCCCAAATAGACACATAAGTTACAGTATCGCCCATCACGCTGAAAAAATGCTTCGGACCACCAGTATCCAGTTTCAGCAAAAATCTTTTTCATACCATAAGGTGTTACCTTACGGGCTTACCTCGCGAGCTTACACGTTTATAAAATGCCTCTGTATTCCGGATAATTTTCTTTGATAACTGCTTTCCAACGAGCGGTTTCGTTCGATTCACCGATATCTCCCTTGCTATAGACAAGGAGCACATGCACAACCGTCGTACTTCTGTGTATCGCGATGATGCATCTGTTCCCTGATGCATGCCGAGACTTCCCGGGTCCAGCGATTTTAAACTCAGTTTTACAAATCCGTATGTCATTATCACTAGAAACACATATCGTTTCCGCGATACTTTTCTTGAACAAAACCTCTGCAAAAGTGAATTCTACAATGAGACCCTTGAGAGTTTTGTCCCACGCACCTTTATACTTCCTCGCAAAAGTCCGGATAAAATGCCTTTCGGTAAAAGGCCTGAAAATGACCTCGTACTTCATGGTTAGTAAATCTCATCAGGATTTTCTTGAGTAAAGACATCGTACGAAACGATATCGTTATCTTCTGCAAACATATACGGCATCTGTTTGTGAGTGAATGTTACAATGTCAGCAGTTCTTTTTCCTTTCCATTTCTCATTAATATCTTTAATCAATTTTGATTCTTCCTTTGAAATTTCAGATAATTCTGCTTTAGCACCACTTCGAGTTTCAGACACGAGCATTGCGCCATTTTCAGTTTGCTCAATAGATATCTCACCCGCATCAAACATTTCATCAATGAGACGGAAGTATGTGTCGGCAACAGGACCATACTGAATCTTGCGATACGGCATCCCACTCATACTTTCAAGGCGGTTATAAAACCAGCTGAAGTCAGCGAAATAGAGTAGTTTTGCCAACTTCGTCTTTGGCACACTTTTGTTGAGGCGCAGAAACGCGAGAATCATCTGCTTGTATTTCTCGTAGTTCGGGATCTCTCCGCCTTCAAATTCTTCGCGGGAAACGCCAAGAACATTGAGAAGACTTTCAAACTCGCTAACTGTTAGCTCTTTTTTACCCTGCTCCACGGCAATATATGACGTGCGCGAAATACCCAGTTTCTTGGCTATTTCTGCCTGCGGAATCCCCTTCTTTGTTCGAATGGTTTTTATAAGTGATGCGTATGTGGTGCTCATAGGGTCATTGTATCACAAGATGTCTGAAATGTGGATATCGTGTGTATAACTTCCTGACATATGTATGCTACAATGTTTTCAATTCGGAGCACCGAGGATTATCAACTAAGTTCACCCTGTATGGCCCATTCAAAAACAACGAGCAAGACGGTTGCGAGCAAGGCATCGAAAATACTCAGCAACCCACATTCAAGTAAGGCGGCAAAAAGTGCTGCAGCGAGCGCACTCTCACAACGTCATCGAGCATAAAGGTAAAGGGGGCATTGAGTAAACGTGCTGGCTTATAGAGAACCCGCGGAGGAGGACCGATTGAGTTATTACTACTCTCCCAACGGTGCTAGAAAAGTACACCTCGCTCATATAAAATCGCGTATTGCGCGGTTTTATTTTTTATATGGCGACCTTGTCAATTTCTTTCATTGTTCTGTCGGTTTCGGCGAATTCGATCATGTTTTTATTTTAGCAATTCGTACTCGAACAATTTTGGCGTGATATATTTCGCATAATATGCTTTCAATTTCTTCTTAAGATTATCTAAAGCGCCATTAAGTGTTGGGTAATCAGGGACTGGCTTGTTGTTATCATCTAACTGTGATGTGTTTAATTCTATTTCGATTTGATACGGACCATACGATAATTTTTTATTATAGTTTTTTGTCTTCCCTGCTTCAATCAAAACACTCTCCCAAACATTAACCAATTCTTTTTCGTCATTATTTAATTTAAATTTTCCAAGCTGTTCACTTGCTAGGGTTTTAGCATCAAAACATAATTCATTTTTATAGAATCGTTTATCACTTCCTGTGAAAGAAATGCATTTATTATACCGAGATAGACATGTGAAGATAAAACATGATTTTAAGAAATCTTTATCTTTGGTATATTTATCTCCACCATCAGAGGATTTGAAAATCGTTCCATTCTCATACCATTTATCTTCAATTGGATATTTACCGGCAGCAAAAAGCGGAAATTTTTCAAGATAATTATCAGATCGTAAATAAAAGCCATTTCCGGCGTATACACCAACACGAACAAGGTTTGTTGAAAGTCGTGGATGCTCAAAACCAAAATCTTGTGTAATTAAATAGGCAATAATATTTTTGTTATATTTTGGGATGATTCTTAGACTCTTATCACTTTTATAATCAAATTCTCGACCAATCCATTTTGATTTATATTGATACTCCTCACCTCCCCATGTAGAAATCGCCGCTGGAATTTGATCTGTCCCATCATTCCTTTTGTCATAAAATTTACTCAAAAGACCTGACACTTTTTTTACTGTGGATTTATTTAGAAAAACAACTTTGTCATCATCTATTGATGGTGTGTTATTGGTATCAATGTCAAATACGTCTAATTCTATTTTGTCTCTTTTCTCATCAATATTTTGCCAAGAAATACAAGATATCGCCGAGGCAGTTGCATGAAAATGCTGTCTATTGAAAAGGAATCCTCCATTAAATTCTTTGTTTACCAATTTATTAGACTTCCAGTATTTAATAGGCGAAAATAAAATATAACTATCGGTTTTATGTTTTAAGTAATATTTAAAACCAGACCAAATAAATAAATTGGCCAAATCATTTTTTACAGTCCCGCTGATTTCTTTTTTCATTTGCTCCGCAACAAAACTATTCTTCCAAGTTGTTTTTTTGTCTTTTGTTGCAGGGTTATTTTTTACAGCACCAACATCACTGTATGGCGGATTTTCAAATAAGATTACTGTGCATTTTGGATTATCAATGTATTGCTTAATAATTTCATTGTTTACAAAATCCTCACTTAAAGCGTCTGCGTTTGCCACGAAACCTGCAGAAAATTCTACATTGTCATCAGTTGGTGGAATGATATGACGAACTCGCCCGGTAAATCGTTCAAACAAAACTCTGTATTCATAGTATTCGTAAGTGCTAACAATAGTGTGTGACAATTCTTCATCAGAAAGTTCTGACTCTAAACTACCAGTTCCAGCACAGCGATCCAAAATAATATAATCATTACCCTTTGGAACAAGTTTTATTGCTTCACGGATAAGCTCTACAGATTTTTTTGCATAAGCAGGTGGCGTAAAGAAAGCACCGAGTTCCTTCTTTATTAAATTATCATTCAGTTTGTCCATCAAATACTTAAACTTGATATTTGTTTTTTCTTTGAATGGTAAAATATAATCTTTAAATTTTATTGGCTTGCGAATTTCGCCACCATCTTTATCATCAAGATAATCGCCTTTCTTTGCAGTTGGATTTTCTCGGTAAAATTCTTCTGCCCATCCAACAATGCAGTTCGCATCAATTTTTATTTTAGTAAAATTATTTTCTTTCAATATTTTATTAACTTTGTCTGCACCGACATCTGTTGAATAATCAATTTCTATTGGCTGTTTTTTAATTTCAAAACCGTCATTATTCTTACTTGCTCCACCGTAATAAGGTATATGAATTTCATCAAAATAATCTCCGCTGTCAAAAAAATATAATTTACTTTGATTCAATGATACGAGCAGAATATTTTTTGGGACTGGATGACCAGTGATTCTTAATCGTGAAAGATATTTAATTGCCTGAAAAAGTACCTGCTGTGTATTGTTAATACTTAATTTAAATTCAAAAATATTTCCATTGTGAACACCGTCGGTGTTAGCAATTAAGACATCATTTTCTTCAAGATTTACTCCAAAATTCTCAAAAAAATGAAATTGGCCTTCTCGTTCAGATGGGAAGCTTTTCGTGCTCATTACGCCACACTATAGCATAAATGACTTCCACTTTTTTGGCTAAAAAACGAGTCCCAGAAACGGAACCGCCGGCGCGGAGCGCCGGCGGTTCTTCCGACTGAATGTTTGGACATCCGATGTCCAATTGCACGAGGACATCCGATGTCCTAAATCCAGTTGGCAAGTTTATTGCTTAACCGGTGTCGAAGGGAGCGAGAGGAGGTTCGCGGGGAATGGGTTCTTCCCTCCTGCAAGCGCTGCAAGTTGCGCAGCGACTGCTGTTGCATTTTCGGTTGACATTGCCGCAATGGCCTGCATGTGTGTGAGCGCATTCTCCAGGTTGCCCTGTTTCGCATACACCGCCGAGAGGAAATAACGCGCGTTCGCGAATTGCGGATTCGCCGTGACCGCTGCCGAGAGCGCCGCAGTGGCATTCGCGAGGTCGTTCTGCGCCGCATACAAGATACCAATCTGGAAGAGGATGTTCGGGTCATTCGGCTGGAAGTAGGCGGCCGCGAGAGCGGAAGCGAGAGCATCTTTTACGTTGCCGTCCTGTACCTGAAGTTGCGAGAGAAGGAAGATAGCGGCCGTGTAGTCTTGTTTGAGCGCAATGGCAGCTTTCAAATCTTCCTGGGCTGCTTTCGTGTTCTTATTCGCGATGTCGAGCTGGGCAATGATGTACGGAATCTGCGGATTAGTCGGATTGAGCACTTTGGCTTTTTCATATGCGGTTGATGCGCTGTCATAGGCACCCGTGACGCCGAGCGGTACCGCTTGCGCATAGAGATTCCCGAGTGCAAGCCAATTCTGATAATCAGAGGGAGCAAGGTTTGTCGCGGTCAGAGCGGCATTAATGCCTGCCGAGAGCGCATCTTGGAATGCTTTCTGCGCAGTGGCTTGTGGCATTGTCGGGGAAGTGACTATCTGATTGAGGCGCGCCCTCGCAATGCCCGCTTCTATCTGATACGCGAATGCGTTCGGTGCGAAAGAAATCGAGTTTTGCGCGGCTTTTTCAGCCGCATCGATATCCCCATTCCCGAATGCGACATTTGCTCTCGTGAGTTCAATCGTCGCGATGGCGCGCCCAACGAGTGTATAGGCCGCGACGACGGAGCCGAGCAGGAGAATGGTTAATGCGAATACAATCACAAAGCCGAGTCGCGGACTGCGCGAGAAAATGACCCCCCATTGCCGAGAGAACGCGGCGAAACGCATCGTCGAGGTAAAGAGACCGGCGAAGACGAACGCGAGGATGAGGACGACCGTATTCGGCAGACCGAAAATCGCGACGATGAAGAGATAGAGCGTCGCAATAAACGAAAGTATCGCGACATAACGGACAAACGCATCCTCCGACGCGCGCAGGATAATCATACGAAGGCCGAATCCCATGAACAGAAGCACAAACGCAACCCACGCAAGAGCTCCCAGAAGACCCGTCGTCACGAGCGAAGTCGGGATGAAACCGATACCGGAGGAGAAATCAATGTTCCAGAAAACGGTTGCATTAAGCGACGCATCGCGATACTTGAGCCATTGCGTGCCGAACGTGCCGGGACCCGTACCGAAGACCGGTGCGGTGGTATATACCTTTTCTGCAATCGCGAATGTTGATTGCCACGAAGGACGGACATTCACGACATTCACATTGAGCGTGTTTGCCAAGGCGTTCCCGAGCGTTCCGCCGATGAGAAAGAAAAGCGAAATAGCGAGTACTGCGAGCGGCAGGATAAACGAATGGTTCTTTTCGTCTGTTTCGGATGGCATTTCATCCATGACCGCAGCATCATCAAGGTCCGTGTCTCCTCCCTTTACTCCGCGCCGCATAATCGATTCAACAAAGAGGCCGAGCGACACGAAGGCAAGGAGTATCCACACGAGCGAGGAGTTCGCGATAGCGAGAAGCACAAGCGCCACAATCCCGCTCACCATGAGCGCGCGGTGGGTGCGCAGGGAGAGCTCAAGAAAACGAAGCGTGATAAGCACACCGACGACACCGAGCCCGAGAACGAAGGCGAGGTCTTCGAATGAGCCGATAATCGAAAATGCCGGGGAAATCGTGGCCGGCGAGAATTGCCCAACAACGACAATGAGCGCTTCGAGGACGACGAGGAGGCCGAATACCCACGCACTGACAGAGAGGAAGGAACGATACTGTTCAGGACGTCGCAGCATAAGCGCAGCAAGCGTGCCGAGGACCGCTGCGACCAGCATAAAACCAAGCGTATCCGGTTCAAGCGATGTCCCCCAAAAAGCGTTCCCGAATGACACGCCCGAAAACGCCGCCGATGCTCCATAGGCGATGACCGGTAGCCAGAGCGCGCCAACAAGCGCGAACGGCGGGAAGATGACATTGCCGCGCGAAAGGCGCGCGAGAATATAGAGTGCGAGAGTAATGAGAGCTCCTGCGGCGAGTACAAAGGTCTTCGTCGTTGTGAACGGAACCGAGGTAGACGGAATGAATATGAAGAATGCTGCAATAAGCGTAGCAAAGAACGCCCAGACACTTATCGTCTCAAGTGAACGGCGCGGCTTGCCCCGAGTGTAATCGAGGGGAGCGACTGCTGATTGATACGGGGGCATGGTTAGTTGTATTTATATTGTCCGGTAATAACGGATATAGTATACTACACCAGGACCGGGCTAGGCGATCGCCCTTGTCCGCCGCCGCAAGGCTATGGCGTGACGAGGGAGGAAAGTCCGAACACTCACCCGTGCGAAAGCATGGGTTAAAACGGTAGCGGGTAACGCCCGTCGTCCGCAAGGATAGAGTTGCGAGCAGAAACGACCCGGTTTAGTCCGGCTGAAACGGCAAAATACTTACTGGTGTGCAAGGCCGTATCGCCAGCGCTTCGCGCTGGCAGGGTGCCGCTCGAGGCGTTGAGTAATCAGCGTCCCAGATAAATGATCGTCGCCAATTTTGCCTGCCGCAGGCAGCTGCACAAATTGAGCGCCCTTCGTAGCCTTCTGAGGCGAAGTAGGGCAGAATATCCTACTTCGCCAAGGCTTTGTAGGATGCTCGATTCTGTAGCCACCTTCGGTGGGCAGAATCGGCACAGAATTCGGCTTATCGGCCCGGTCCAAAAAGATGCGAAACCCCGCGCTCCTGCGCGGGGTTTCGCTTATCGATTTTTGACCACGCTCGGAATCAGCTTTGAGAGCTTGTGCGCATTCCCATGGCTCAACATGCCGCAATACGACATAATCGTTGCTTCTTCCGGATTCCCGCTAAGTGCCCTCAACATTCTCTTTTTCGTCGCCGTCCGCAACACCCGATGGTCAGGAAAGTGTACCCAACCGAGAAAATCTATGCCCGAAGCGAGCGTTTCAATAGAAACTTTATTCGGATGCATGGCGAGCTTCAATGTATCGCGCAAAAACACTTCCATATATGGAAGTATTTTTAGCAGGTAGTTTTTGTCGTGCGAGAGGATAACAAAATCGTCGGCATAACGAACATAGCGCGTTACTTTTAGTTTGTGCTTCACGAATTGGTCGAACTCGTTCATGTAGATATTTACAAGGAGTTGTGAAGTGAGGTTGCCGAGCGGGAGGCCTTTCCCTTTTGTCCCCGAGTCGAAACTGCCGACGATGTTCGTAATGAGCGCGCGAGTACGTTCGTCGGGAATATAGGTGTGAATAATTTCCATCAGCACTCGTTGGTCGATAGAAGCGAAGAACTTTCTGATATCGCACTTCAGTACCCAGCACGTACGAGTATTATTCTTCGAAACTTTATATGCAAAAGCTCTAAATCGATTCATCGCTCGGTGTGTTCCCTTCTCCTTGCGGCAGGAGTATGAGTCGCTGATGAATGTGCGGTCGAAAAACGGATACAGTTTCCGATACAGTGCATGGTGCACGAGCCGGTCGCGCACGCTCGCTTTATGTATGTCGCGCGGTTTGGGGTCGGCTATCTTGAAATGACGGTAGCCACCGTGTTGGTATGTGCCCGTTACAAGGTCGTGATGCAGTTCCAAAATGTTCTGCATCAAATACCGCCCGAATTCCTGCACATCGGTACGTTTGCGCTTCCCTTTTATAAATTCCTTCCATGCTTCAAGCAGATTCTCTACTGAGATGATACTCTCATACGTATGAGTGAATCGGATTCTTTGAGGCGACCCCCCCCCGGCGCTCCTGCCGGTCATTGAGCGCGCCAAGACCGCCTACAAAACGTGGCTCATCGTTCATCGCAAGATGGCGCGCTCGGAACGTTTCGGTATTGGCGACCGAATCGATGCACTATGGCTTGACCTCTTAGATTCGCTACGCAAGGCCGCATACGCATCAATCAGCCAAAAACTATCCCCGCTTGATGACGCTCTTCGCGCCATTGACGCAGTTCGCTTTTTCGTACAAATCGCATGGGAATCGGAGCTCATGGCACAAAGCCATTTTATCGCACTCGGGAAAGATATTGAAGAAATCGGGCGCATGGTCGGTGGCTGGAAAAGAGGGATTTTAGCGAAAAACCCGCCTCCAAACGGAGACGGGAAAAGATAAGAGTTGCGGGAGAGAACCTGATTGCCGGCATTCCACCTGTTCGGGTTGTCGACCGAGTTGGCTTCGACATTCCAGCCGTCGTCGTTCCAGTTCGCGTTCACGGTCCAGAGCACAAGTGTGCACACCACCATCCTTATCAGTACCCCTCGAATACTCTCGGGGCTGTACGTATGTGGGACATCGAAGTCCGCCAGTGGTGCACACCGATTCTAATCTTTTTTTGAGTAGAAATATCTGCACTCGCGTAGAGCTTGCTCGACGTGATTCTGAAATAAAAACTACCCGAGGCGCTGTGCAAAGAGCATGCTCGTCGCACCCAAAACATCCTCGTGTATGAGTATAACAAAAGACCCTCCGTTCCAATACCAAAGTGGCAAAGGTTCAGAGGGTCAAAAAGGACAAAGTGGTCGAGAATCAGCGGGAGAGAACCTGATCGCCGGCACTCCACCTAGACGGGCGGACGACCGAGTCGGCCCCGACAACCCAGCCGTCGACGAACCAGTACGCGCCCACGGTCCAGAGCACACCGTTTTCGTCACAGATGTAGCCGACGAGCCATGAGTAATCCTTTGTCTGCTGCTTGTGAGCCAACAGTTGAAAGAAGTGGGCGAGAAACGTCCGGTGCTTGCCGACAAGTTCTGGAATAATTCCCGGTTCGTCTTCTTGGGGCAAGTCCGTCGCGGTCTCGAGCAACTTCTGGACTTTCAGCTCGGCGGCTTTTACGTTCCTTTCGATCTTGCCGAGGAAGTTCTTCTTGAAGTTTTCGCCGAGCCAACTGACAGAGACGCCATCGGTCGTCTTTCCCTCGATGAACTTTTCCTTGGCGACAAATTTCTCGACCGCTTTGGCGTTGAAGCTGAAGAGGAATTCGAGGAGTTTCTTCACTTCGGTCATCGTGCGGTTTTTGACCGCATCGACGAAAAGTCCAATCGCGGCGACAGTGTTTTGAATCGCCCATTGTGCGTCGTCGGAAGATAAATTACCGAGATGACGCTGATGGGTAACAATGGCTTCAGCAAGCTGGGGAATCTGTTGTTCGCTCATGATTTCTCCTTGAGTGAGAGCGTTTTTACAGTGCTGTTCAAACGAATCCGATTGGGTTCGCCACAGCGGAGAAAGGCCTAGAGAATAAGCCGCTTTCTGCTGTGGCGAACCGCACTCATTCAATGAGCCATAATCTGACCGCTATGATACACCAACTGACTATTTTGTCAAGTCGCCCAGCAGAGCCGCCAAACGAGCCACTATATACGCCGTGGAAAATTACAAGGTCGAACCTTGTAGTTGAGCGAGATCGCGTCTCACTCAATTTCGCACGTCCCGTCGGCACACGCCAATTCTTTTTTCATCTCCGTCTCATCGTGGAGTTCGTAGGCAACAAGCTTCGAATAATCCACTTTGGGGAAACGGACCATACGCGCCTCATATTCTTCTTTCGTAATCGTCTCATACGGCGCGAGGCGGTAGACGTGGTCGGAGCGCGGAAGGAACGAAAGCCCGCCGATGATGTCCCAATTTTTCTGGAGCCAGTCCACGACACCAATCCATTCATTCTCGCTTACCGAGATGGTCGCTGACGGATTGTGCTCGGTAAAATTAAGTTTCACCCTCTTCCAGTACTCAAGCTGCTCAAGCGCCGTGAGGTCGTCTTTGAACCGCGCTTCTTTGGAATGGTCGGGCGCCTTGACCGGGAACTCCAGCACGAAGGTATTCGCCTCCTCAAGCGACTGCCCCACTTCCGGATAGTACGGCACACCCTGGTCGCGCATGAGCTTGAAAAGCGAGTCGGTCGCGCTGATGCGCACGCGGCGAATATAGTACGGCGCGTGGCGCGGATGGATGCCTGAAGCGCAATTAAACGTCTGCGAGACCGTGCCCGATGGCTTCACCGCCGTCACCGCGAGCGAACGTTCAATGCCGAAGCGTTTCGCATAGGTGATATTCGTCTTAATCGCCATATCACGGACCTTAACCATCACTTCCGACCGCCGCGCCGCCGGGCTATCCCACTGTCCCGTGATTGAAACCCCAAGAAGACGTTCCGCTTTATTATGCTCGGTCCACTCTTTTGAAATATAACCGAACTTCGTGAGCGTCGATTGATACGTGCCGATAATGGAAGCGAGACGCGCTTTGCGCACAAGCGACGCTTCCGTATCGTGGGCGCGTGCAATCACCTCGGAGAGATTGCAGAATTGTTTGGATTGCAGGATAATCTCGGCGCACGGATTCGTGCCGATTGAGCCATGCACAACGCCGTCCTCGCCGATGAAGCCGAGTTTCTTAAAGTACTCCGTGCGGCGCTTTGGGAGCGTGACGGCGAGCGACCCGCGATTGAAGATGCCCCGTTCGCCGCTCCCGCTCTTCATAAGCGCGACCCATTCGTCCATAAGCTCGGTATTGGTCGGCTGCATCTCATAGACGGCGGAATTGTTCGCGATGGAGCGGTGCGGGTCGGTCATATAGAACTGGCCTTTCTTGGCGTCGCGCATATCCACATCGTCAAGGTCGGAGAGCGATATCATCGCGGTGCGGCGCACGCCGCCGGCAACCACGCACTCGCCGATTTTGCAGATAACGTCGTGCACATCAATCGCGCGCATACGCCGCCCTTGGCGCCGGAGGACCCGCTCCCGCGTAAAGGCAAGCAAACTTTGAAGCGGCTCGGGACCGCTCGCCTTCCCTCCCATCGTCTTGAGACGCGCGCCGGCCGGACGAATAAGCGAGCAGTCAAAAATAACGTCCTTGCCTGCATACCATGTTTTCAAACCAAGCGTGAGCGCATCGCACCACCCTTCTTTGGAATCGGCGATGACATGCGTCGACACTTTCTCTCCCTTCTGTTTCATAATCTGCGGAAGTTGTTCAACGTTCTGACTCTCCACCGCGAAGCCGACGCCGCACCCTTGCATCGAGAGATACATAATTTCGGCGAAGTCCTCGAGCTTCACCGGCGCGGTGAAGGTGCAGTTGTAGGCGCAGGCGTGACAGCGCCGCGCCGCCTCGCCCGAGAACTGCATCAGACGCATTGATGGCATTACCTCCTGTTTCAAAATGCCCGAACGCACGTCGGCGTATTCCTTTTCCGAGAGTTTGCCGCCGAGATTCTCGCGCATAAAACTCATATAGCGGTCAACCGTCTCCACCCAGGTCTCGCGCCGTCCTTCTTCGGGAATCCACTTCGCGTAGGTGCGCAAATACACGAACTCGCCAAGTGTATTCCCCTCAAAATATTTCTTACTTTCTTCCGCAAGTTTTTTCACATGCTCGGGAATTTCAATATGCGCCGCGCGCAGTTGTGCGCGTTTGTCGCGATACAGAATATACGTCTTCGCCGTCTTCACATAGTCGTTCAAAATGAGATATTTCTCCACCGAATCCTGGATGCCTTCAACCGTCGGGAGGAAACTCCGGTATTTCTTCGCGAACCGTCCGAGTTCGCCCGCCACTTGATGCGCCACGAGGACCGCATCATCCTGACCTCCCTCTTCCGATGCAGTCATCGCCTTCAAAATAGCGGCGGCAATCTTATCAAAATCAAACGGCAATAATCGTCCGTCTCGTTTCTCGATTTGCGGAATCATGTCGCGATACCGACGCGTTTCTTTTGAGATTATCGGTTCCGCTACCTTCAAAGCGTGCATGGTTTGCACTTTCATAATATATGAAGTCATTCTACTCCTCTCTGTATAAAACGCCCTGTGGACAGCGTTATTCTGAAACGGATGGAACATTTTTCAACCGGAGCAGTGTCCCCGTTTTGATTGCGTGAGCGCGGGCGAAGCCCGCGGCGGTCTCTAGGACATACCGGGCCGGTTCCGGCGGATAAAAGACATTCGGATAGGTTGAAGTTGCAACGTCCTTAATGATTGACACGACGTGTCCATCAGAATCTAACCAAAAGATGTCTAGCGGTACGAGCATATCCTTCATCCAGAAACCATACTTGTCGTCATTCGCGAAAACAAAGAGCATTCCATAATCTTCCTGTATTTCAGCTCGACCTCCGAGTCCCTGCTTTCTGGCTTCTGGTGTTGTCGCATACTCAATCTTCAAGGACACTCCGCCGAACTCCGCTACCAGCATTTGTTCTGTCGTTGTCGCTGGCAATGTCCTATAGGAAAATAAAGCTATTATGACGACTATTCCAATAAGCAAGACTCCAAGATAAAAATTTCGTCTCATGAGAGCGGAGGCGGAGCGATTCGAACGCTCGGTGGGTTGCCCCACACATGCTTTCCAAGCATGCGCACTAGACCACTATGCGACGCCTCCAGTTAGCACAACTACCAACGTACAACAAAAAACAGAAATAATCACGCTGTGAGAAGCGCTTTGATACGGTCAGGGATGGGCGGGTGCGTTGAAAAAAGACGTCCTACCCAACTACCCGCACTTGTTCCTTTTACACCAAAGGGACTGTTGATGAAGAGATGCGCGGTGGCGGTGTTCGCATTTCGCATCGGCGCGGTATAACTGCCAATCTTCTCGAGCGCCGAGGCGAGACCTTCGGGGTAGCGCGTGAGCAAAGCGCCCGAGGCGTCCGCGAGATATTCGCGCCGGCGCGAGACGGCGAGCTGGATGAGCTTCGCGGCCACGGGTGCGAGCACGATGCCGACGATGGCGAGTATCACGAGAAGCGCATTCCCCTGTTTATTGTTGCTACTGCGAGCGCCTCCCCAGAAAGAAACGCGCAAGAAAATATCGGCGATGATGGCAACAAAGCCCGCGAGCACCACCGCAATCGTCATCAGGAGTATGTCGCGATTTTTGATATGTGAGAGTTCGTGCGCGATGACGCCTTCAAGCTCCGGTCGCGTTAGTTGAGAGAGTAGCCCGGTCGTCGCACACACAACTGCATGTTTTTCATCGCGGCCGGTCGCAAAGGCGTTTGGCGCCGGGTCATCAATCACATAGAGCTTCGGCTTCGGCAAACCGGCGATAATCGCGAGATTCTCGGTAACGGTGTAGAAATCAAAAAATTCTTCACGCGAAGCTGGTCGCGCGTGGTTCAGCGAGAGCACGAGCTTGTCCGATTCCCAGTAGGCGTAAAAGTTCGTTGCAATGGCGATAAACACCGCGATATAGAGAATAGACGGATTGCCGTAGTATACAGAGACAGCGTACCCGACCGCGATGACAACGATGAGGAATCCGAATATGAGCGCCCAGGTCCGGCGGATATTACTTGAACGTTGTTCGTAGAGATTCATGCGCCGCTGTATGCTTCAACCCGATTCTTCCCTTCTTGTTTCGCCTTCTTGGCGGCTAAGTCGGCATGATGAATGAGGGTTTCTGAATTGGTCGCGCTTGATGCGCCCACCGAGCAGACACCGAGACTGGCAGTGATCCCGAGCTCTTTGAGTTTAGGGTTTTTGTCCAGATTCGCACGGACCTTTTCTGCGACGACCATCGCGATTTGTTCGTTTGCACGCGGTAATAATATATAAAATTCGTCTCCGCCGAAACGCGCCACTATATCCGCTTCACGAACCGAGCCGGTAAGTATTTCCGCAACTTTTTTTAACGCGTTATCACCGGCTGTGTGCCCAAGGATGTCATTCACTCGTTTGAAATTATCGAGATCTATGAAGATGAGAGAAATTTCTTTGATCTGTTCGGCGCCCGCACGATGTTCGAGCACTTCCCCGCGGATAAGCTTCAACGACCGGTCGAGTTCGCGCTCGAACGTCTTGCGTGTTTTCAATCCCGTCAAGTGATCCACACCGTGTTGTGCATCCCGCTCTTCAAGTTCCCACTCGAGCAATCCAATTTGGGCATCCTGCGCTTCTTCCTTTGAGAGTTCCTTTTTTGGTCTGGGGAATTCTTCCATATACCTAGAACCGCACTTTCACCGGCTCGTTGGCGGCGGCATCCGCAGAAGCAAGCTCGAAGAGGTCCATCGGCTTGAAGCTAAACGACGAGGCGATGAGATTGCCGGGGAACGACTGCTCTGCGGTGTTGAGCGTCATCACGGTCGTATTGTAGAAGCGGCGCGAGGCCTGAATCTTGTCCTCCGTGTCGCCAAGCTCCTTCTGCAGCTGGAGAAAGTTTTGATTCGCTTTCAAGTCCGGATACGCTTCAGAGACTGCAAAGAGTGTTTTGAGAGCGCCCGTGAGCATATTCTCCGCCTGTGCTTTCCCTGCTGCGCCTGCCTGCGCAGGCATGCCCATCGCGGCGGCGCGTGCCTTGGTCACATTCTCAAAGGCGCTTGATTCATGCGCGGCGTATCCTTTCACCGTTTCCACAAGGTTCGGAATGAGGTCGTACCGGCGCTTCAACTGTACTTGAATATCGGCCCACGCTTCCTTCGCCTGATTGACGAGTGTAACGAGGTTGTTATACGCGAATATCGCCCAAAGCACGACGACGGCGAGAACTATGAGAATGATGGTGGTTGTAGACATATCTTCTAGTATAGCAAAAATTAGCGCACCGAACGCGCAATTGCCTTAGCAATGCGCGGGTCCAGAAGGTCGGGGATGATTTTTGCCGCAGTCGGTTTTCCCACAAGCGCGGCGAGCGCGCGGGCGGCGCGGAGCTTGATTGCTTCGGTGATTTTTTTCACGCCCGTATCAAGCGCCCCGCGGAAGATGCCCGGAAAGACGAGCGCATTGTTAATCTGATTCGGATAATCGGAACGACCGGTCGCGATAACGAGCGCACCCGCTTTCCTCGCTTCGTCCGGCAGAATCTCCGGGTCAGGGTTCGCCATGGCGAAGACGATGCCACGCGGCGCCATACTCGCAACGTGTTCCCTCTTCAGGAGACCTTTCCCCGAGACACCGATGAACACGTCTGTGCTATGCATCGCTTCTTTAAGGTCTCCTTTGACCCTGCGCGGGTTTGTGAGCCGCGCGAGTTCGGCTTTGTGCGTATTCAGTGCGGCGCGCCCCCGGTAAATCGTACCCTTGCGGTCCAACAGAATAATGTTTTTGATGCCGGCGGCTAAGAGGAGCTTCGCGACCGCCGTACCCGCGGCGCCGGCGCCGCTGATGACAACTTTTAATGTCTTGAAATTTTTCTTCGCCACTTTCGCGGCGTTCGTGAGTCCCGCGAGTACGACGATGGCGGTGCCGTGCTGGTCATCGTGCATAACGGGGATATCTAACTCCTTGATGAGCCGCCGTTCCACCTCAAAACACTTCGGCGCCGCGATGTCCTCCAAATTGATGCCGCCGAATGCCGGTGCAATCGCTTTCACTGTCTGCACTATCTCATCAGGGTCTTGTGTGTCCAAAACGATCGGCCACGCGTCCACATTTCCTTTTTCTTTAAATATGAGTGCTTTCCCTTCCATCACGGGCAGGGCGCCGTACGGGCCGATATTACCGAGACCGAGCACGGCCGAGCCGTCCGAGACGATGGCGACGCTGTTCTTCTTCACTGACATTTCTCGAGCCTCTTTCGGATGCTTCGCGAGATAGGACGCGGCGACACCGACGCCTGGCGTGTACCAGAGCGAGAAATCCGACTTCCCTGCGAGTTTTACGCGCGCCTTCGTTTCTATGCGCGCGCCTTGTTTCTTAAAGGCATTGAGAATCTTTTTTGATTTGGTAGCCATAAGAGATGCAGTATATCACTAGGGGGTGGCGAGGTCTTGCTCGAGTGCCGTGCGCGTCCGAGGCCCGAGCACACCGGTCGCTTCAATGCTATGCGCGCTCTGATATTCCTCAATCGCGGCGCGGGTGCACGTGCCGGCTCTACCGGAGACCGGGCATTCAGAGAAACTTTTGCCCGCGGGAGGATAGAACCCGAGATGATGGAGCGCAGCTTGGAGCGCATACACACCGGGACCTGATTCCCCGATTCTCGCGTCTGCCTGACTCCAATCATACGGAAATGAGATGGAACCATAGGTCGGCGAAAGCGGGTCATTGAAAAAATCTTGGAGTCCGAGATAGGTTTGGTACGCGTAGTCTGCAGTCGCCACCGTACGCACTGACGGCTTCTGAAATTGCGGCTCATAGATATACCCGTATTCAATGAGGAGAGCGACACCATCGACACTGTTATGTGAACCGGTAGCGATGAGTTCCTGGTCCTCGACGACGCCACGATTTTCTATAGGGAGCGTGCTCGTCGCGTGATAGGCGTTCAGTCGCGCCGCGACCGCCTCACCGACCGCCTTTGAAGCGGGCGCGTTTGAATACTGGTGGTCCGGTACATAAATAGTGAAGCCATCATAGGTTCCGACTCTCTTTGCGCGGCGACCCGCGTAATCATTGAGGTGCAAATGCAAAGTGATGTCATAGGTGTTGTCGCTCGTCCATTTATTGATGCCATAAAGTTGGAGCGCAGCACGTGACGATGCATTATTGTGATACACTTGGTCATCCTCTAAAACGAACCTGCCATCGGCAATATAATTCGCCATCTGGAGCGTCTGCGACTGTCGGAATGTGTCAATCTCGAGCGCGTGCGTATCGAAATAAGTTTCGAGGACTGGATTCCATGCTGTTTTCGTGCGCGCAACCATCACCTCGTAATGCGGATTCTGCGTGAGAAGCACAGCGAGAGCATCGGCGATGTCGACGACGACATCGCGTTCATACAAGCCATTGAATTCTGTACCGCCAACGTCCGGCTGATGCCCTGGGACGATGAGCACGCGGATTTTTTCACGATACTCGTTCTGAATCTGCTCTGCGGTGATACTCGTCACGAAAAATGCTGCTGCCGTTTGCGTCTCTTTCACGGTCCATACCACGCCTTCTCGAAGATAGACCCCTCCTCCGGCGGTGGCAAAAATAATGACAAACGCCATGCATCCCGCATACGTCGCCGTCCAAAGGAGACCATTCCGCATGCATAAACTATAGCATCGTTACATCATCAATTTCGTTATTACAATCAGTTTCGTCACTATCCAACATAAGAGCCGACCGCACCTTATTGTGGATACTATGCTGAGGGTAGATTAAAATGTTCGCGGAGATGTGTGTCGCGCTCAAGTTGCTCCACGATCATATACAGCGCATCGACACCGATACGGAAGTTTGCCTTCGCGAGTACAATAATGTCTTCGCAGTCATACGGATAAATCCATACGCTGTCCTGTAACCGCACGAACCCAAATTCCTGCATAAACTTCCGTAATTGATTGCGCACTCCGCGGCGTCGCTCGGGAATATCGAAAAGCACGACACGCCATCGGCCGTCCCAACGTTTTGGCTTCTGTACATTTTTCTCCCGAAGAGATTCGATTTCCAACATCCGTTTACCGTCTTCGGTTATTCGCGCATACCGTCTGCCGCTCCGTTCTTCAAATGCAATCAAACCTTGCACAGCGAGCCGCCGCAGAGCCGTATTCGCCTGATATCTGAACCGCGCATCGTTTTTTCGATTTCGAAGAAGATGTTTGAAGATTTTATTGAAATCCGGTACTGCGCCAATAGCGATCATAACGCCTCCGACAGCCGCGGTAAGCATCGCTTTCTGGAACGCGCGCAGCCGTCTGACCTTTCTTGCTTTCTTCTCAATAACTCCCATCTCCCTATACTCTCACACCAACTATCCAACATAAGAGCCGACCGCATCTTGTTGTGGATAGTGAGAAATAGGGATGGAGATGGATGTGTTATATGAATTGGTATGAAAACAAAAAGCCCCCGCGCATTTCTCTCATCCTTCCGGACGGAAATTTGCGCGAGGGTTTGTGACTTGCCTATATCAAGCAGGCTTCGAAACTGAGGTACCAATCTTCACATCACACCTGATGAACTGTCCACCGAGACCAAAGTAGCCGACTAGTGTTTCCGTTGTGAACGGCTCTTTCATTAGATTGTCCATCTGTTCCTTCGTTGGATTAAGACCAAAGATGTTGTAGTTAGAACTCATGAGACTCATGGCATGCTCCTTATCTGTTAGTCCTTTTGAAGCTATTTAGAGGACGAGTGAATTTGAACTGCGGTATAGTGAATTGCAACTAGCTTTCCGCCCATGACTATAATACCTCAATAATTATGGAATTGTCAAACCTTATTGAACAACATTTTACGCGATTGAAGCCGGAGCAGAAAAGGGCGTTGAAGAAGCTTGGGATAAAGACTGTGCGGGATTTGTTGTATCACTTTCCTGCCCGTTACGAGTCAAGCGGAGATGTCGGGACGATTGCCGGCGTGACGGCTGGCGCGGAAGTCACACTGTACGGCACGGTGCGGAAGCCGGATATACGCAAGACATGGAAGAGCCGCCGACCCATTGCTGAAGCATTTCTTGAAGATGCGTCGGGAAAGATAAAGATGATGTGGTTTAGCCAGCCCTATATCGCGAAGACCCTGCATGACGGCATGGTCGTGAAGGTGAGTGGAAAAATTAGTGGCGTGGGTTCTAAAATGTATCTTGCGAATCCGAGTATAGATACATCGCCTATTGCTCCCGATGCCGTGCATAATTCTCTCTTTCAGCAATCCCGAGATTCGGGATTGAATACGGAGCTATATCCAATCTATCCGGAGAGCCAGGGTGTTTCTTCGCTTTGGTTCCTGCACGCGATGAAGAAAGTATTTGAAACACACGTACACGAGCATCTTGAAGACCCTATCCCGCCGGAGATTCTTGCGCGATATAACCTGCCTTCACTCTCCTCGGCGTTCGTTTTCATTCATGCGCCGCAAAAATTGTCTGACGCGACTGCCGCGCGTAAGCGTTTCGCCTTTGAAGAAGTGTTCGCGCTTCAAATTGTGATGCAGCAGCGTCGCCGCGCACTTCTCTCGGAGAAAGCATTGCCGGTTACGGTTGACCGAAGTGCACTTGTCGATTTCGTCGCGTCATTCCCCTTCCCCGCAACTTCCGCGCAGATGCGCGCCATCGACGCCATCGTTACGGACTTCGAGAAACCTCATCCGATGCTTCGCTTGCTTGAGGGCGACGTGGGGAGCGGCAAGACGGCGGTCGCCGCAGCGACCGCGTATCTTGTCGCGACGTCGCTCCCGAAGGACCGAATCGCCGGTACGCTCCAAGTCGCCTACCTCTGTCCAACCGAGATACTGGCGAAACAGCATTTCTCTACTTTCGTCTCCTATTTCCGCGACCATCCCATTTCCATCGGTCTCATCACGGGGAGTGAATGCCGTAAGTTCCCTTCACGTGTGCGCTACGAAGAATCGGCAAAGCTCTCGAAGGCGGCGTTCAGGAAAATGGTAGCAAATGGCGAGATTCCAATAATTATAGGCACGCATGCACTCATCGAGAAATCGCTCTCGTTCAAATACTTCGCCTACGCTATCATTGATGAACAGCATCGCTTCGGCACGATGCACCGGCAGCGCCTCGCGACCAAAGGAAGTAATCAGAGCGTTATCGCGCCGCACTTGCTCTCAATGACGGCAACGCCTATCCCGCGCACGCTCGCGCTCACGCTCTACGGCGACCTCGACCTTACCCTTCTGGATGAAATGCCCGCGGGTCGAAAACGAGTTATGACCGAAGTGCTTACTCCTAAAGATCGGGAACGGGCGTACCAGCAGGTGCGTTCTGAGCTTGCGAAGAACCATCAAGCGTACGTTATCTGCCCGCGCATTGACGAGCCGGACCCGACGAAGGAGCTCGCGCTTATCGCGAAGTCGGTCAAGGCCGAAGCGGCGCGTTTGAAGAAAGATATTTTCCCTTCTGCAACTATCGGCATCTTGCACAGTAAGATGACGCCGGCAGAAAAAGAAACGACGATGAAGAAATTCGAGAATGGCGACATCGATATCCTCGTTGCAACGTCCGTTGTCGAGGTGGGTGTCAACGTCCCGAACGCGACCGTCATTCTCATTGAAGGCGCGGAGCGCTTCGGGCTCGCGCAGCTGCATCAACTGCGCGGCCGTGTGCTCCGTTCCACATACCAATCCTACTGCTTCGCACTCCCTGAATCATTTGGCGAGGTAACGAGAAATCGCATGAAAGCGTTCCAGAACGCAAAGAATGGCTTTGAGCTCGCCGAGTACGACCTCTCGCTCCGCGGCGCGGGCGAACTTGCGGGCGGCAAGCAGTGGGGCGTCTCCGACATCGCGATGGAGGCGTTGAAAAATATTAAATTAGTGGAAGCCGCCCGTACCGAAGCCGCCGCGCTCGTCGCCCGCGACCCCGATTTACGCCAACACCCCGCCCTCTCCCTCCGCGCCTCTCTCGCCGACCGCGAGATGCATTTGGAGTAGTCGGTAGAATTATATAATCCTACTTATTTTCTAAGAGACTCTTTACATCGACGCCACTAGACGATAATTCTTCTTTCAATTTCATAATTTCGTTTTCAAAAAGTATAATATGTTCCTCGAGTTTTTCTAAAGGCGTGCCATTGGTAAAGAATTTTATACGCTCTTCTTCTTGAGGTGATATTTCCAAAAGACATAAATATTCCGATTTAAGACGTTTCAATTTTGCAAATTTGTCTTCCATATTTAATTCTCGTCTTCAAAAAAATCTTCATCGCACTCGAAAAATCCATCGTTATCATGTTTGGGTAGTTTGGATTCTACCCATTTGGTTCTTCTGTCCGATGAGTCGGAAAGTGGATTACTTACAAGAATTCTTCCCTGATCAGTAAGAGCAAAGATATTTTTCTCCACGAATATCGAGATGACCTTTTCTTTTTTCATACGTTTCATTATATCACTGGTACGCCCGGAGGGACTCGAACCCCCAACAAATTGCGTATAAGGCAACTGCTCTACCATTGAGCTA
>ERZ1292625.1628-Hain-H41-01um-R1-1628-length-25383-cov-11_pt1 | contig 25383 bp, 27 predicted proteins | sample MGYA00564400_ERZ1292625 | MGnify/ENA primary metagenome ERZ1292625 (study PRJEB36523, sample SAMEA6512639) | groundwater metagenome | collected 2019-01-08 | study: AquaDiva: Metagenomics assemblies of 32 groundwater samples | reverse complement strand
ATTACTACCTTAAAAGGCCTTAGGGGTTGCATTCGTTCATAGAATACGGGCTTGTATATTGTAATAGCTCAAATTTGTTATACTAAATTAGAGTGAGATATTTTATAACAGCTGTCCTTGTTTTAATTTTCCTCTTTACACCTTCTATTTCAAATGCTCAGATCTATACTACCGAAAAAATGATAACCGTGGACATTGGCAGTCAGACGATGACTGCTTGGGAGGGTGGGAAAATTGTATATCAAACTAAAGCATCAACAGGACTTCCTAAATCTCCTACAATCAAAGGAAGTTTTAAAGTTTATAAAAAGGTGGCGCTGGGGAGCATGAGAGGAATATCTCCATACATTGGTAAGTATCATTATAAGGATGTGCCGAATTCACTTTATTTTTATCAGGGGTATGCAGTTCACGGGGCATACTGGCATAACAATTTTGGCACCAGAAGAAGCAACGGCTGCGTAAACCTTCCTCTTGATATGGCCCAGAAAATTTTTGACTGGGCCCCTGTCGGCACGCGCGTTGAGGTTTGGTAAGAATTAAATAAACTTAAGATACGCCCTAAGGTTGTCATTTAATTCTATTTTCTGTAACCTTGAGATATGGATAAGAATAATTCTTTAATTCTTTGGTTTGATGAGCTAACTATTGGTGATGTTGGTATGGTTGGAGGGAAAAATGCATCTCTTGGAGATATGTACTCAAATTTATCAGGTCAGGGAATTAAAGTTCCCGATGGATTTGCCGTAACTGCTCATGCATATCAAATATTTCTAAAAGAAGCAGGACATGAAGAGAAAATTGCTCAAATTTTATCAAGTCTTAATAAAGACAGCATCGAAGATTTAAAAGAGAAAGGGGAAGAAATAAGACAGCTTATTCTTTCGTCAACTATTCCAGCTTCAATATCAGAATCAATTAAAGACGCATACCGAAAACTGTGCGAAAAGTATGGTGAAAATACAGATGTAGCAGTAAGATCCTCTGCAACTGCTGAAGATTTACCCGGCGCCTCATTTGCCGGAGAGCAGGAAACTTTCCTCAATATATCAGGTGCTGAAAATTTACTTGAGTCTGTTAAGAAATGTTTCGCATCTTTATTCACCGATAGAGCAATTTCATATAGAGAGGATAAGGGATTTGCGCATATGAAAGTCTATCTTTCAGTTGGAATCCAAAAAATGGCAAGATCTGACATGGGCTCTTCAGGAGTTGCATTTACGATTGACACCGAGACGGGATTTGACAAAGTTGTAATAATTAATAGTTCCTACGGGCTTGGGGAGATGATCGTACAGGGAAAAGTAACTCCGGATGAGTTTATTATATTTAAGCCTGCCTTAGAAAAGGGATTTAAGTCCATAATTTCAAAAAAACTCGGCGACAAAAATAAAAAGATGATTTATGAAGGCCAGAATCAAATAAAAGAAGTGGATATATCTCCGGAAGATAAAAATAAATTTTCATTATCCGATGAAGAAGTCTTAATATTATCAGGCTGGTGTATAAAAATAGAAAAGTATTTCTCTGAAAAATACGGACGCTATCAGCCCATGGATATTGAGTGGGCAAAGGACGGAATATTAAATGAACTTTTTATAATTCAGGCAAGACCTGAAACAGTACACTCCTCTCAAACAGAAAACGTTTACAAAGAGTATAAGCTGGAGGAAAAAGGAGAAGAAGTACTTAGGGGGATAGCAGTAGGAACAAAAATCGCAACAGGTATAGTAAAAGTCTTGGATAAGGCAGACGATATCGGCAAAATACAAAAGGGAGATATTCTTGTTACCCGCATCACAGACCCCGATTGGGAACCCATCATGAAAATTGCCTCAGCAATAATTACGGATGAAGGAGGCAGGACAAGTCACGCGGCAATTGTATCAAGAGAGCTTGGAATCGCATGTATCGTAGGATCGGGCAATGCTACAACCACTCTTTCGGATGGCCAGGAGATTACCGTAGACTGTTCTTCAGGAAATGAAGGAATTGTATATAGAAATAAGCTAAAATTTACTGAGATCGACCACAAGCTTGAAAATCTTCCGCAAATCAATACTAAGCTTATGGTAAATATCGGCTCCCCAGATGAAGCTTTCAAATATTTTTTTCTCCCGGTTAAAGGCGTGGGGCTTGGGAGATTGGAATTTATAATAACTGAGGCTATAAAGATTCATCCCAACGCGCTTATCAATTATGAGAAACTGGCTCAAGAGGCAGATAAAAAAGAGCTAATTGAGGAGATTAACAAGTTAACCACAGGTTATTCAAATAAAATTGATTTCTATGTTGAACGGCTTGCATCCGGAATAGCCAAAATCGCAGCTGTTTTTTGGCCAAATGATGTAATTATAAGATTCTCTGATTTCAAATCAAACGAATACCGAATGCTTATAGGGGGAGGTCTGTATGAACCGAAAGAACAGAATCCAATGCTCGGCTGGAGAGGTGCGTCTAGGTACTATCATCCTGATTTTAAGGAAGCATTTGGTCTTGAATGCCGTGCAATCTTAAAAGTAAGAAATGAAATTGGGCTTTCAAATGTAGTACCTATGGTTCCTTTTTGCAGAACCCCTGAGGAGGCAAAGAAAGTAATTGAGACTGCTCGCGAATTCGGACTTTCCAAAGAAAATGATTCAAGTCTTAAAATATATATGATGTGCGAAATACCTTCAAACATACTTCTGGCTGAGAAGTTTCTCAATTATTTTGACGGATATTCAATCGGATCAAATGACCTTCTCCAGCTCACATTAGGCATCGACAGAGACTCAAATATTGTTAGTAAGATTGATAATGAAAACAATCTTGCGGTTAAAAAACTTATAGGAGAAGCTATAAGAATTTGTAAATCAAAAGGGAAATATATAGGAATTTGCGGACAGGCCCCTTCTGATTTTCCTGATTTCACAAAATTTCTGATAGAACAGGGAATCGAAAGTATTTCTTTAAATCCAGACTCGATTCTCAAAATGATTAATGTAATTAGTCAAACAGAGAAGAGTCTATAGGAATGGCGAAGATCAAAAATATTAGAGCACATAAAATTCTTGATTCCAGAGGTGAATGGACAATTGAAACAGAAATATCCCTCGACAATGGAATTATTTCAAGAGCATCAGTTCCTCAGGGAAAAAGCGTAGGAAGTTTCGAGGCAAAATCTGTTCTTCCCGATAAAGCAATTGAATCTATAGAAAAAACAATTACTCCAATGCTTATAGGAAGAAGCCCTGAGGATCAACATGAGATTGATGATCTTATGATTTCCGCTGATAATACACCTGATAAATCAAATCTTGGAGCAAATTCAATCTTGGGTATCTCACTAAACTGTGCCCGCACCGCATCTTTAGCTTCAAATATTCCCCTTTGGAAGTATCTAGCATCAAAATTTGATTTATCAGCAAACACCAATCCAAAACTTTTTCTTAATGTGATAAATGGCGGTCTCCATGCGGGAAACAATCTGAGATTTCAGGAATATTTGATTATCCCAAAAGGAGAAACGCTTGATGATTCTGTTAACATCGGTGTTAACGTTTATCAAGCTGTAAAAAAATATCTTATAAAAAATCTTGGAGCAAGTGCTTCTAACTTGGGTGATGAAGGAGGATTCGCGCCCAATTTCCCAAATGAGCTTGCACCGTTTGAAATTCTTGAGAAAGTAATAAAGGAAGAGGGACTTGAGGAAAAAATTGATTTCGGAATTGATGCTGCAGCAAACAGTATCAAATCAAATTCTCATGAACTTGCTCCAATATATAATGAAATGAAAAAAAGATTTAATATTTACTATCTGGAGGATCCATATAAAGAAAATGAATTTAAAAATTTCTCAAAAATAAAAGGAGAGATCGGAGAAACCACAATTATCGCAGGGGATGATCTTACCACGACCAATGTAATCAGAATGAAAAAAGCAAAAGAGCAAGATTGCATAAACGGAATAATTATAAAACCAAATCAAATAGGAACTCTTTCAGAGACAATTGAAGCAATAAAACTTGCAAAAGAATGGGGATGGAAAGTTATTGTCTCGCACAGAAGCGGGGAGACCAATGATGACTTCATAATTGATCTTGCTCTAGGAAGCGGGGCGGATGGAATAAAAACAGGAGCTCCTGCAAGAGGGGAGAGAATTGCAAAATTCAATCGACTTCTTCAGATGCAGAGAGAAGAGCTAAACTAAATTCTTAGGATTTCCCTCAAGATAAGCTTCAATGTTGCCTATCGTGCTTTGAGTAATTCTTGCAAGTGCCTCATTCGAATTGAAAGCATTATGAGGAGTAATAAGCACTTTTGGATGATTCAGAAGAATATGATTCATAAAAAGTGTTTCATAATCTGCTTCTTTTTTAAACCTACTCGTTAAGACCTCTGCTTCTTCAGTTAATTCTTTTTCTTCTTCCAAGACATCAAGAGCTACGCCCCCCAAGATATTCTTTTCTAAACCCAATATCACTGCTTCTGTGTCTATCAATCCTCCTCTAGCAGTATTAATTAAATAAGATCCTTTTTTGAAATTTAAAATATTGTCTTGATTGATTATATGTTTTGTTTCAGGTGTTAATGGTAAATGTAAAGTTACTATATCGGATGTTTGAAGAAGTTCTCCTAAGTCTTTATGTTCTAAGCCGAATTCTTGTTCATGTTTTTCATCTTTTGTTCTAGTAGATACAATTATTTTCATCCCAAAACCTCTGGCAATTTCAGCTACATTTTTACCAATCTTACCAAATCCGATGATTCCAATAGTCTTGCCATATAAATCTATTCCTCTGAGATTACTATGATTGAAATCAAGGACTTTGGATTGATTAATAGACTGATAAATTTTACGGGTTAGATTTAATATTAAAGCAAATGTATACTCTGCAACGGTTCTTGAGCCATACTCAGGAACATTTGAAATTTTAATATTATGATTCTTACAATATTCCTGATCAACCCTATCATATCCCGTACCTCTTACTGCGATGAATTTTAAATTTTCAAATTTACTTAGAACATCACTATTTAAATCAGAGTAGACAAAACATGAAATTATTTCTGACTCTTTATAGCCGGAAACATTTTCCTCCATAAGCTTGTCTTCGGTAAAATTAGCATCGGGAAATTTATTCTGAAGCACGGATTTTTCCCACTGCGCAACTTCAAAGAAACTTATTTTCATATTTCTATTATATACTCTTAATTGCGATCTTGAAAAGAAGATATGTTAAGCTGTAAATTAATATGATTCAGGTAGTTTTCGACTGGGCAGATGTCGGAACAAGGGTAGAAATTTGGTAGGCATCTTCTCTGCTATAATTAATCCCATGAATCTGAATTTAAAATCTCTAATTATATTTGCTGTTTGTTTTGTGGTATTTGCAGGAGCATAGGTTTTTCTCTGGGGCGTACTCGGCGGTATTGTTTTTTTAAGTCTGCTTGGAGGAAAACCCTCAATTTTTTCAGGACAGCATGGAGAACTTATTTTCTTTTCTTTGGCATTACTTCCTATACCTACCTCAGGCTTATTTATATATCTTCTGACAAACGGGTCTTTTAGAAAAGCTTTCATGTCTATGGTAGCTAGCATAATAATTTATATTATTGGTTTTGGTATCTTAATTTTTCTTAACTAAACGGTGAGGAAAATATTTATACTTTTAATGCTGACTTTTACTTTTATATTAATCGGAATACTTACTCTATTCATACTAAGATCTGCTTTGGCAACCAAAAATTACAAGTTAAAAGTAGGAAATCTTGATAGATCATACAGACTTCATCTGCCCAAGAACTACGACAAAAATAAAAAATACCCGCTTATAGTTGCTTTTCACGGACTTGGAGACAGCCCATGGGTTTTGGAAATAAATTCAGGACTCAGCAGGAAGGCGGATAAGGAAAACTTTATCATCGCGTATCCCAAGGGGACCGGCAGAAAGCTTTCGTGGAATGCCGGATTTTGCTGCGGATATGCGTTTGAAAATAGAATTGATGACGTAGGATTTGCAAAGAATTTAATTGAAAAGTTAAAAAAAGATTTTGCGGTAAATAAAGTCTTTCTTGTAGGATTTTCAAATGGGGGAATGTTTGCTTATAATCTTTCTTCACAAATCTCAGATATTGATGGAGTTGCTGTAATAGCAGGAACTGCCGGATCCAATGAATTGACACTACCGCCGCCTACTTCAAGCATCCCCTTAATAGCTTTGCATGGCAGAAAAGATCAGGTTGTACCATTTGATGGAGGAGGGGAGTTTAATTTTCTATCTGTAGAGGAAAGCATGAAGAGCTGGCCGGAGAAAAATAAGAACTAGTAATAATCGAAGATCGCAGACATATTTGGTTTGGAGGATTACAGGATTATATATTAAACAGAAAGATACCCAAAGCCTTCGCCACAGACCTCATCTGGAACTTTTTCAAAAGTCTGTAGGCCTCTATTAATTTACATTATGTGCGTTTGTATTGTATAATTCCAAAATTATGGTAGAGGAGGCTCTAAGACGAGTAGGCAATACAGAAAGACAAGAAGATCAGCCTGTTAGATTTACAATAGAAGGCGGAAGACCTCTTGAGGGGAGCGTCACCCTGCCGGGAGCAAAAAACTCTTCGCTTCAGGCAATTGCCGCGGCAACTCTCACAGATAACAGGGTTCTATTAGATAACTTCCCTCAGATAGGCGACACAGATATGAATCTGTCTATTTTGAGAAAACTCGGAGCAAAAGTTGAAAAACCAGCATCTGAAACAGTATCTATTTCTACAAACGGTATTTCTGAACACAGAATAGATAGGGCAGACTCAATGAGGACAACCGGATCTAGATATTTTATCCCTACGATGGTAAGAAGAAAAGGGAAGATTATAGCGGGGCCTCATGGTGGAGACCAACTCGGTGCACCGGAAAGATTTCAGTTTAGAGAGGATGCTCTAAGAATTTATGAAAGTATAGGAATCGGCAGTAGACCAACGATAGACTCACATGGAAGACCTGCTCATGAATTCTTCGCCTTACAAGACCAACCAACAGAATTGAGACTTGAGGAGAGATTTTTTGGACCGACCGTTATGGCGCTTTTGAGCTTTGCTGTTTCAGACAGGGAATTTAGGATAATCAATCCCAACGTCGAGCCTGAGGTAAAAGATACGATTGCGATGCTCAATGATATGGGAGCAGAAATTGAACACGTTGGAGAAGGTTTCGAAAACGGAGAAGATTTTATTCATATAGCAGGAAAAAAATACTTGCATGGAACAAGGACTCGCATAAAATCTGATCCAAACGCCATGGTATCATATGCGGTTATGGCACTTATCACAAGCGGAGACGTTGAAATTAAGGGAATTGACCACACTGACAAAACAGAGGCATTTGTGGAAATTCTAATGGCTATGGGAGTAGATTTTTATTTTGGTGGTGGCATTCTGCATATCCTTCCCTCTCAAAATCCATTAAAACCCGTAGATCTTAAAACTGATATCTGGCCTGGGCAGGGATGGGCACAGTGTCATACTGATTGGCAGCAACTTTTAACTCCGCTATTGGCAACTCTTCATGGAACAAGCTATGTAGATGAGAATGTTTATCCCGAAAGATTTGGCAATGTTGATGCGCTAGGCAAGCAGGGCGCAAGACTCACTCAGCTTGTGGCACCTAATAGAGAGCAAATTACTCGTCCTGCGTTCAAATCAGACGAGGTTAAGCCACATACTCTTCGAATTGAAGGACCGACGAAATTTCATCCTGTAGATTTTTTAAATCTGCCAAAAGACGTTAGAGGTGCTACGGGAGTTTTAGTGGCTGCGCTTTCCGCAGAAGGAAGAACAACGCTTGTAGGAGCAGAACAAATTCTAAGGGGCCTCGAGAATGTGGACAAAAATTTAAGATCCCTTGGAGCTAAAATAACAAGAAGTTAGGAATTTATTTGCTATAATTGTTTTATGAAAATGGCTATTTTTCTTCTAACATGTGCTGACGACAAGGAAGCGGATAAGATTTCGAAGGTATTGCTTGAAAAGAAACTAATTGCTTGCGCGAAAAAACTTCCGGTAAATTCTTCTTTCTGGTGGAAAGGAAATATTGACAAGGCTAATGAAGTTTTAGTTTTATTTGAATCTATTGAGGAAAATTTTAAAAAAGTCGAAGAGGAAATACGCAAAATACACAGTTATGAAACTTTCGTCTTGTTTTCTCTTCCAGTCAGCCAAACCACAAAAGCCGTCGAAGACTGGCTGAAGAAAGAATTGAAATGAAAATTAATAGGGAGTGACATGTATTAGCGTTAACCTACTAGGTTTATGAATCTGCAACCTGCGAGATCGAATTGTGACAACAAAAAAAATGCATTTGCCGTCCCATCCCCGCAAAACGACCCCTTTACTCAAACAGTCTACGATCTTTTCTTCAGGTAGGCTTTAACTCCGGAATTTCCGTCTTTGCCTTCACCTTGGACTAAGCATTTGCTTGACACATTCCCGAACATACTATATATTTAGCCAATTAATTCAAGCTATGGCAGTTAATTTAGAAATAAATCCAAAAGTTTATAATAGAGAAGCGAATTTGGCAAAAATTCTTCCGGTTAATTACGAAACTCATGGTAAAGAAAATATTGATAAAGCCTTGGAACTTTTAGATCAAGGGGCTAAGCTTTTTATTATTGCTGACCACAGGTCAACAGCCGATACTACAACAGGATTTGCAGTAGCAGTAAAATCAAAAACTGAATTTGATAAATTATTAAAACGCAGTAGGGTAACTATAAAAGACAGTTATTCGAAAAGCAGATTATTTAGGGCTCTTCTTTCTTCATTTCAGACAATAGGCATGGTTTCTCCTAGCATGATTGACTATCCCAACTCCGAAGAAGTGATGAGACTGGCTTTCGAAACAATAACCGGGACGCCTGGAGGAAATGCTATCACGCTAAACCCCGAGGCGACACGAGTAAGATGGGGCGGAATGCAACAGGCCCAGAGGGGAATTGTACATTATTGGCATCAATTTAAGAGAAATCCTTCTTCCCCGCCAGATGAAAAGATATGGTTTTTACCCACAGCGCATGAAAGAACAGAGCAGCAATATCCAAATGGACCATTGGGAGGATTTTATTACATCGCTGTAGGAGCTTACAAACACAAGGTTAAGTTCTTTTTTGGAGAGCCATTCAGCTTAAATGATGTTATAACACAGCTTAATTTCCTAGACGTTCCCCGAAAAGACAGAAGCCAAATGGAAGCCGATTTAGTATTTAACCAAGTCGCAAGGCTTCATTTGTATCATCCCGAAGGAAATCCTGATTATGCAGACGGCGAACCGATACTTGATCCTAAGACTGACGAACTAATAGAAAACGGGGGAGGATACTACGCTAGGCTGAATGATCGACTTGTTGCAGCAGGCGTTCAATTTCCCGATAGTTTTATAGATTTATCAGCATAGCGAATATATTTATCTTAAGAAGCGTATATGTTACTATAAATATATGCTTCTGCCCGATGCACAAATAAAAGACTTACTGCTCCATTCCGGGGCAATCACAGAAAAAACTTTCACCGAATTACAGCAGTTTGCGAATAACTCACGCATAACTTTTCAGGAAGCCGCAATAGAAAAAGATGTTATTTCAGATGAAAAGCTAGGTCTCCTTATAGCAAATTTTCTCAAGTGCCCATTCATTTCTTTATCAAAAATTTCGATTCCTGAAAATATATTCAGAATCGTTCCTGAAAGACTTGCAAGGAAGCATAAGATAATTCCTTTTGCCCAAGATCAGGATGGACTCAAGCTTGCTATGGCAAACCCCGCTGATATGTCTCTTCAGGAAATGATCGCAAGGAAAACTCAAGCTAAAATTTTTCCTTATCTCGCAACAGAAAGAGATATAGAAAATACACTTCAGCTATACAGGAAGGACTTGAAACAATCGTTTGATGAACTTTTGCAAAGCGAAATAAATAAAAATACAAGTGCTATAGGTGATGCTCCGATTGCAAAAATAACTGACTTGCTTATTAAATACGCGTATAGAGATAAAGCTTCTGATATCCATATAGAACCAGAGGAAAAAAATCTATTGATACGTTTCAGAATAGATGGAATCCTGCATGACGTGCTATATCTTGACAGAAAACTGCACGAAAGAATTTTAACCCGCATTAAAATACTTTCAAGGCTAAGAACAGATGAGCACTTAAGCGCGCAGGATGGAAAAATGAGACTTGTTGTTGATGATGACAATCTTGATCTTCGTGTTTCCATAATACCAATTGCCGAAGGAGAAAATGCGGTCTTAAGACTTCTTTCTTCTCATTTTCGCCAATTCTCCCTTATTGATCTGGGAATGAGCAGTAAGGATTTGGAGAAAGTTAACGCGGCAATAAATAAATCTTACGGAATGATCCTATCAACCGGACCTACCGGAAGCGGCAAGACAACAAGCATATACGCAATTCTAAAAATTTTAAACACCAGAGAGAAAAATATTACTACTATCGAAGACCCTGTAGAGTATAGGATTCAGGGAGTAAATCAGATTCAGGTTAATCCAAAAACTAATCTTACCTTCGCAGACGGCCTAAGAAGCATACTAAGACAGGATCCGAATGTTATTTTTGTAGGAGAAATAAGAGATAATGAGACCGCTGGAATAGCCGTAAATGCCGCCTTAACTGGGCATTTAGTTGTTTCCACTCTTCACACCAATGACTCAGCTACCGCCTTACCTAGACTTATAGATATGAAGGTCGAACCTTTCCTTGTCGCTTCAACTGTAAATATTATCATAGCTCAAAGGCTTGTCAGAAAAATTTGTGAATCTTGCAAAATACAACTATCAATCAAGCGCCAAAGTATTGAAGAGATAATCTCAGCAGATATGACAACCAAGCACTTCGGCAATACGGAGGATATAACAATTCTCAAAGGTCAGGGATGTAAAGTCTGTCATTCTACAGGCTATCTGGGCAGGATTGGAGTTTTTGAAATTCTTGAAATGACAGAAAGAATTAAGAAACTTATTACTGAAAAAAGTGATTCTGACATGATTATGAAAGCTGCAACCGAAGAGGGTATGACTACCATGCTTGATGACGGCTTGGATAAGATTGTTAAAGGAATAACAACCTTTGAAGAAGTCCTGAGAGTCACAAAAGTAGGTGGCATATGAAAACACAACATATTACATTGTCCAACAACGATCAGCTTAGTATGATAAGCACATTTTCTACTTTGATTAATGCAGGAATTCCAATCTTAGAAACTGTAGATTCTCTTCTTGAAGATTCAAAAGGAAATACGAAGAAAATTCTGGAATCTACCCGTGATGATCTTGTCCAGGGAAAACCTCTTCATTTATGTTTTTCAAAATTCCCTGAGGTATTTGGCAAAGTTACAATAAATATTATTAAAGCGTCTGAAGAAGCAGGTACTCTTGATGTTGTACTGAAGGACTTAAAAAATCAAGTCCAAAAAGATATGGAGTTTATCGACAAAATAAAATCTGCGCTAATGTATCCGCTTATTATCTTTGTAGTTTTTTTAGCAGTGCTTCTCTTAATTCTTGTCGTAGTTATCCCAAAAATTGCTGTTGTATTTTCGCAGCTTAAGGTTGAACTTCCACTCCCTACTAAAATTCTTATTTTTGCCTCAAACACAATCTTACACAATACATTAATTCTTCTAATTGGACTTTTGGCTATAGGCGCTGGTATTTATTTTTTATTCAAATTTCAAAAAAAAATCGTACTTCGCTTTTTATACTCATTTCCCATCATCTCCACTATTGTTAAAGAGATTGATCTGACAAGGTTTTTTAGAAGCATGTACTTACTCCTTTCCTCAGGCATTATTATCACATCTGCCCTACAACTGGCAGAGGAAGTTGTTATGCGAAAGGATATAGCCAAGTCCATAGCCTATACACAAGAATCGGTCCTTGCAGGACGCAGGCTCTCAGACGCGTTTAAAGAAAACAGAAGGATCTTCTCAGGTATTATGATTAGAATTATAGAAGCAGGGGAAAAAACCGGCACTCTGGATAAATCCATGCAGGATATGTCAGATTACATGGACTACCAGGTCTCCAACATGTTAAAGACCTTAACCAGTCTTCTTGAACCTTTTATGCTTGTGTTCATGGCGGCATTAGTTGGAGGAATGATGCTATCAATTATAGCTCCAATTTATGGCTTAATAAGTCAGGTCGGCGGAAAATAAAAATGAAAATGCTTAATTTTTCCAAGAGGGGATTTACCCTTATTGAGTTAGTAATTGTTTTGGGAATTTCATTGACAATTTTGGGATTTATTACGATTAATTTAGTTAACTTCCAGCAAAAAGTTTCTATTAATTCTATCATCGATACGCTAACTTCTGATATAAAAAGCCAACAAACCAAAGCAATGGTTGGAGCAGGATCCGGAAATAGCTATGGAATTTATTTTCAAGAGGACAGATATGTATTATTTTCCGGCCAATCTTATTCAAGCACGAACTCATCCAATTTCACTTCGATGCTCGATGCAAATTCTGTTTTTACCAATATCACATTTCCTGGAAATGCTGTGGTTTTTTCCAAGCAATCAGGAGAAATAAGCGGGTTTGTAAACGGCAGCAATGCTATTACTATAAAAGAGAATAACGGCTCAAATCAAAAAACAGTTATCCTGAATAAGTACGGAGTGATAGTAAGCGTGAACTAAAATGAAAAATGGACAATCTCTCGTAGAACTGCTTCTGACAATAGCTTTGGTGTCGATACTTCTTCCGGCGCTTTTGACTGGATTGTTTGCGACCCGCGGAGGTAGAGCAACTCAAAACCAGAGACAACACGCTACAGCATATCTATACGAAGCAAAAGAAGCCGTACGTGTTGTGGGCGCAAATGGGTGGGCAAATCTTTCTGCCGGTACATACCATCCGATTCCTTCGGGAAGTTCATGGAGCCTTGCAAGCGGTGAAGAACTTCTGGACAATAACTATACACGTAGAATTATTATAGAAGATGTGTACAGAGATGGAAACGGAAATATTGCCCAGAGCGGAACACTGGACCCCTCGATCAAACTAATCACATCTTCAGTTTCATGGTCCAATCCTATCCCATTGGCTGTTTCTGCAGTATTATATCTGACTAGACACAAGAACCAATCCCATCTTGAGACTACGGTAGCGGATTTTACACCAGGCGCAACAAATTCTGCAACTACAGGAATTGCAATTGCCAATCAGAGCGGAGGAGAGATCGTTCTTGAGGCAGGAGGCGGAGGAGGCGACTGGTGCTCGCCCAATCTTACTCTGGCCACTTTAGACCTGCCTAAAAGCGGAGTTGCAAATGCAATCTCTGCAATCGAGGGAAGAATTTTTGCAGGAACCGGCGACAATGCCTCAGGTGTCTCCTTTGCTGATGTAAACGTCACCATCAATCATCCGCCAGTTGCAACGCTTCAGCAAACATTCGACGGCTATAAAACAAATGGAGTATTTGGCGAAACAAATTACGCGTATCTTGCTACCGACACCAACAGTAAGGAAGTTGTAATAATTAATCTTAATGAGTATTCCAATCCGCCGACCAACACAAAATATAAAGAAGAAGGGTACTTCAATGCCCCGGGGAATGGATCGGGAAATGCTGTTTTTGTGTCAGGAAATTATGGATATATGACAAGCGGGGACAAGTTTTATATTTTCGACTTATCAAGTAAAACCGGCTCAAGACCTCAGATCAATTCTACGGCGCTAACTCTTTCCGGAACAGGAGTCAGAATTATAGTAATCGGAAACTATGCTTATATTGCTACAGATAACACCACCAATCAGCTGCAGATAGTTGATATTACAAATCATACCAATCCTACCATAGCCGGTCAGATAACAGTTGCGGGTGACGCGGGAAAAGACGTCTCAATAAATTCAACTGCTACGAGAGCGTATCTGACAACAGCCTCATCCGCAAGTAAAAGAGAATTTTTTATTATAAACATCCAGAATAGAACTTCACCGGCTCAAGTTTCGGGAGGCATATATGACACAAACGGAATGAATCCTAAAGGAATTAACGTTGTGACAGGAAACAGAGCAATTATAGTCGGTACTTCAGGAACTTATCAGTATCAGGTTGTTGACATTAGCAATGAGAATTTGCCCGTTAATTGCGGGAATCTGCAGGTCGCAACGGGAATAAACGGCGCCGCATCAATACTCCAATCAAATGGTTATGCATACTCATACATTATTACAGGAGATGCAGCATCAGAGCTTAAGATAATCCTCGGTGGAGCTGGTGCCGGAAGTAATTATAGCTCCTCGGGAGTTTTTGAATCTGCGACATTTGACGCAGGAGGAGAAGTCGCATGGAATAATATCAGAACAACTGCATCTGTTCCGCAAAATACAACGCTTCAGTATAAAGTTGCCCTCAAAGACAGCATAGCCAGCAGCTGCAATCAGACCGTATTCACTGATACTGATTTTGTAGGAACTGACGGACTGACATCTTCCTATTTCCCTGCAGTGGGCGGAAGTCTTCCATTTGACAACAATGGCACGGGGTACGAAAATCCTGCCCAATGCCTAAGATATCGAACATACTTAAGTACCACAGACTCTAGCCAGTCACCTGTTGTTTATGATGTTACGCTAAATTATTCACTATGATTTTTAAAAATAACAAACTTCAGAGCATCAAAAATAAAAGCCGGGGCTTTACTCTCCTGGAGCTCTTGCTATATATGGGAATTTTTTCAATTCTCACACTTACTCTTTTCCAGTTATTTACTATGGTTCTTGATACACAGCTTGAATCACAAAGTACATCCTCAGTTCTTCAAGATGGACAATACATTCTTAACCGTTTTAATTATGATATCAAGCAGGCAAAGAATGTTTCCGCACCACCAGTTGGGACAGAATTAGCAACTCTAGAGCTGCTAATAAATAGCATCACATACGTATACACTCTGACAAATGGAAACATAACAATTGCATCCACGGGCGCCCAAACTACTGACCAGCTTAACAGCAGTAATACCAACGCTTCCGCTCTCAGTTTTACTCATCTTTCAGATACTCAGGGAGGCAATACAGATACTGTTACTATATCTTTTACTTTAAATAGCAATATTTCTGAGCGGGGAAGTCCTCAAGCGGAAAGCTTTAAAACAACGGTTGGCATTCGGCCCAAACAATAATAAGTATGATTAAACAATTAATTTTTTTAAAAAACTCTAAAGGAGTAGCTCTTGTAACATTGCTGTTTTTCGTTATTATTGGTATAACAATTATATCGGCAGAAGCAATCGTACTCTATACAAACATCCTATCTGCAAGCACAGCTGAACAGGGGGCCGATGCCTATTATATTGCGGAAAGCGGCATAGAGGAGGGATTGCTTCGTATAATTCGTGATTCCAATTATAGCGGGGGAACCCTTATTGTTGGATCTGGAAACGTAGCCATAGAAGTAGATAATGGGACAATTACGGCAACCGGGACATATAATAACGTTGTCAGAAAGATTCAGGCAGAGACAACTTACAACAATGGCGTACTGACAATAGATTCATGGAGGGAAATTTAAAATGGATTTTTCAAATAGACAAAATATAGCTTGCTATATCGATTCAGACAAAATTCTTTTCTATCAGGGCGCGTCCGGCTCTTTAATTCAGCTTGATTTTCCGCCGGATGTTCTTTCTTATCTTGATCTTCTTCGAAAAGAAAAATTTGAGGAGCTTATTGAGTCTTTCCTTGAACAGAATAAATTATCGGGGGAAAACACTATCTTAATTTATTCCTCTGCTGCTGCATTTGAGAAAGATTTTGAGGAATCCCAAGCTGGAAAAGATGATACGGAGATACAAAAATTTATAGATATAGTTCCGTTTGAAGATGTTTTAAGTAAAACCTACAAATTAAACAAAAAAGTAAAGGTAGTTGCTGTAAATAATAGGGTGTATGAATCAATAAGATCTGTGCTTGAGAAAAGAAATTTTTTAATTTATGCCGTAATTCCGGGCTCAGTTCTCCAGGAAACCTTTTCAGAATTAGCACAGAATATGGACTTGGGTTTTATTTTAAAGAAAATTGACTCCATTAAGCAATACAGCATGATAAATGGAAGCTCGCCTAGCAATCCAGCTTTGGAAAAAAAGCCTGAAGGGAAAAAGCAAAATAAACGGCTTTATGCCTTAGGAGGTATTTTCGCAATTCTTCTTCTTATCCTAATAATATTCGTTGCAATCATCCTTTCCTCGAAAAGTGATTCAACGAGACCCTCAGGAATAATTGCTCCGCCGCTCTCACCAAAGCCTACTATTCTTGAAACATCTGAGAATAATGCTATTCCCGCGTCTATCGACGCTATATCAACCCCAAGTGCATCGGTTACTCAAACACCAAAATTCAATAATTAGCCTCAAAATTGGGGTTCTCCTACCCTGATGGTACAAGGCATAGTGTGTTTCTCAAGTATTCATGGGGAGATTTAAACATTTCAGGTCTGCAAAATCTGAAGTAAAATTCCCTATTGACAAGACAATTTTTTCTATGTAAATTTAAATAAGATACATTTTATGAAATACTGCCCGCCACAAAAAAATAGTAAAGGATTTACCCTCATCGAACTTCTCGTAGTAATTGGAATTTTGGCTATTCTTCTTTCAATCGTTCTTATCGCAATTAATCCGGCAAGACAATTTGGTCAGGCGAATGATACCCAGCGAAAAAGCAATGTTACCGCTATACTAAATGCCATAGGTGCGTATGCTGCTGACAATAAGGGTTTGCTTCCGGCTGGAATTCCAACAGCGCCAACTGCAGCTGTGGATGTGGGAACTACAAGTATTTGTTCTGCCATCTTAAATACGTATATTTCAGCCATACCTACTGATCCAAGTCTAAACACCGCTGCAATTACTGACTGCACTTTAAGCCCTGCTACAAACTACATGGTAGTCAAAGATGCCAACAATAGGATCACAGTTTCTGCTCCCAACGCTGAAATTACTACACCGATTAGCATAACTAGATAAAATTTAGGCTGCACAGTAAATAATGGCTAAGAAATCAGCTTCCTCTAAATCTAACAAGAATCACGACAAAAATTTGAGAGCATTAACTGCTTTAATGGTCCTGTGCGTTGGCTTTGGAGTATTTCTAATCTTCACTGTATATAAAGACAATATTATGGATCCATCAAAGCTTCAGCCGTTCATTATATTATCTGTACTCTTGGGAGCTTTCCTAATTGGACTCCTATATCTCCTTAATCCAAAACGGTAAGCAGAGCTTCAGGAAAAAGGTATCAGAATACCAAACGTCTAAGGCAAGCTTTCGCAAACAGTTCCGTCTTTGTCAGCATCAAGTTTGTGCAGATCGCTGCCAGGGCCGCCTTGGGAGACGAAAAAATCCTGCGCTTCTTTCTGAGTTTTGAAATCCTTACAATCCCTGTCTCCCTCAATACTCCTTGAGCTCTTAACCTGCGAGGTTGGCAAGCTACCAACCTGCGAGGTCGATTCTCCCAAACAAGTATCATTTGCCCAGAGACCGCGATTATTTTCTTCCGCTTCTTTTTGCGCACTTTTATACCCCAACTGATATTTGTAGAGAGTGCTGTACGTATACTCGTATGCGTAACCTTCCGCAATCATGCTTAATCCATAATCAACAGTTCCATTGTCCGTAAAAACATATCGCAGTAGTCTCTGATACTTGTCCCGTTCGCCTTGACCATCATCTTTCTCGAGCCACACTTGATAGTCCTTGCTTTTAAAATATTCCTTTGCTTTATTTGACGACTCAATTCCAAAACACTCTACAGTTTTTCTTGGATCCACAATCTCCGGCGTATTTATTCCAATTATTCTAATCGTTTCATTCCTACCGTTTAAAGAAACCGTAATAGTATCACCGTCCACAACCTTAATCACTGTCGCAGATTCTAGATTTTTTGAAGAAATAAAAGTTGGAGAAGGGAAGTCGGATAAAATCGGGCTTGGCGATATTTTTTCGGTTTTATTTTGATTCTCAGTACTTAAAACATCTTGATTTACATTGGGAGATTTTTTGGGAGAAGGAATATTTGCGATTAAAAATGCAAATATAATAACTAAAGTAAATCCAATTGCTCTCCTTTTCACTCTTCAACTATACAATAAGAATATTTTTAGGGCAATTTTAAACCCTAACCAGACGGCAGATGGGGAAGGGGATTTGAATTTGGAAGAATCTAAAGTTAAGGGTGATAATTTTTGTGGTACAGACCACCGTGAACCTTGGGAAATTAGGAACAGTTGTTGGCGTTGGGGTAATTGCAAGCGTTGGACTCGGAGATACCGTAGGAGCTAGAGTTGGTATAGGTGTGGATGTGGGCTCTAAAGTAGGCGTAGGCGAAGGAGCTTCAGTCGGAGTAGGTGTTGGAGTATCTGTGGAAGTTGGGGTGGGTGTTATTGTTGGAGTTGGAATCTCTGAAGGCGTTGGAGTAGAAACAAGCTCTAGTGCCGAGGAGCTATTCTGCGGCTGGGAAACAGCTCTTAATACGAAATCAGATGAATTATTATCAGTATCCTCACCATTCCCTGCGAGTTCATCGCTGCCGCTACTTCCCATGGACGTTACATCTGAGGAAGAATTTGCTTTCCTCTCAATACTTTGACCTGCGGACGGAGTTGTGGGTGGGGCTCCCTCTCCCAATGTATGAAGGGCCACTCCAATTGTAACTGCATCTATTATAGTTCCCGTATTTACGGCTCCATCCCGAAGCGCAATACTATTGTTATTACTAATCGTATCCGCTGAATGCTTATCGCATCCTAAATTTGAGGAAATATCATTAAAGCACCAAAGTAAGAAACCATGCGAGGCAATTACGTCACTTGAGCCAAAATTGACAATCGGTGTGTCACTTGAACCACTGCTAGTCCTCTTAACGAGATTAAAGCTAGATAAATTGACAGGGAGGGATGTTGGATTATAAATTTCAATAAAATCAGCACTCGCTGAAGCTCCCGCAATTTGAATTTCGGAGATTACTATATGATCCGCTGATGCAGATTGAGCCTTCATTGAATTGCCGAGGAAAATTGCCAAACCACCAACTATAAGAAGTAGAGGTAAAAACCAGGACAGGTTGATTTTTTTCATTAATGAATTAATTTAAGATTAAAATTAGAATTCAGTCAAGAGACTAAATGATTATCAAAGCATATCAGTCTGGAGCAATTTGAAGAAAATGCTTATTTTTGAGCGCGAGACCGGGATTGAACCGGCGACCTTCTCGTTGGCAACGAGACGTTCTACCACTGAACTACTCGCGCGATAGATACTATATATACTGTCCTGTGCCGAGAGTGTGAGTCGAACACACATGGCCTGTTCTTCAGACAGGTGCCTTGACCACCTTGGCTATCTCGGCAAATTAAGATCAGAAACTATTATACAATCTGAGGCGCACCAAGTAAAGAAATAAACTTACCGAAAGTATTTGATATCTGCTCTTAACTATCCTATAATTTACCCCTATGCCAGAAAGCATAAGGCAATTCGGATTGAAATATCCTGAGAATTTTTCCCCTAGCGAACGAATAATTCCAGTTGAAAGAGCAGTAAAGGAAGCAAGAAGAATTGTTGAAAAAGCTTTGGCAACTAATTTTGCCAATTCAGATATGAGGTTTTGGCCGGTTGAAGAGATTAGGCAATGGAAAGAAAAACTTTCGGTCTATGCGACAAAAGTTCACCCCGATGTCACACCAGAATCTATGAGAGGTAAATGTTTTCTTATTGCTGAGGAATTGCGATCTTCATTGCTCGATAATGGACAGGAAGTGGAAGAAATTCGCACAACACAAAAGCCTTATGAAGATGGGCATGCATATCTTAGAGCATTTTATAGAGGATATGAAATATTTATAGATCCGACTATTGCTCAATTTATTGAGAGGCACAACCATGTGTTTGTAGGTACAAAAGACCAATTACGCTACTTAGCACTTACACGATCCAGAGAGGGATTTGAATCAATTTGGGGTGAGAAAGATTAATTTGTGGGCGATGCAGGTCTCGAACCCGCGACATTTGCGATGTAAACGCAACGCTCTACCAACTGAGCTAATCGCCCGATTATACTATATTATCTGTGCGCTTTGCGATGCACAGATCGAATCGATTATAGCAGATTTTGAGAGATTAAGGCTAGTATTTTAATCCGTATGAATTTGAGAGATTGGGCTTTGTCTGCACTACGGGCGATAGACATAATCTGGTGTCAACGCAAAGAGCATTCTCTGTTCGGCACTGCGTATGATTTGTTCTATCTGACCATTATAAAGTTGGGGCTTAAGTCCTTCAGCATCCCCTATTTTCTCAGGCGAAACGGTTTCTCCATTCAACCCCCTTCCTTTTATCAGTATGCGGATCTGGCGAGGTGATAAATTTTTATCCCCCACTTTTTTATAAGTTAATTTACCAGGTGTTTTCTTGACGGGTCGTTCATCTAAGCTTGCATGCGCCTTATAGCTTTTATAAAATAGCCCTACTATATTTACTGCAAAGTCTTCTGTAGTTTTAAAAGTCTTATTGCCTCTTATTTCAAATCCACCACGCATTTCTTTCAGGATTTGATTAAAGCCTGCTAAGGCAATTGGGTTATCTTCTAAAAGTGCTATCTTAGTTTGTTCAATTAGTCCCTGAAGATCCAAAAGCTCTTCTCTCCATGTTGGTTCAATTTCCCGTGGCTTAGAAACGACAACTGATTCTATAGCCTGGTGTTTAAGCCCTAAGGCAAGTATTGCTTCGATGCTGGGCATTCCACTTTTTGGAACACGAACAGTATATGTTGTGTGTGAATCTATTTCAGGAGTTGACATGATAGGGATTATATCACGAGGGAGAAATATATCAAACTGCTTCATTTGTGCCGAGGACAGGACTTGAACCTGCACGCCTTTTTTAAGGGCACAAGAACCTCAATCTTGCGTGTATACCAATTTCACCACCTCGGCTCGTTGGATTATGATTATATCAAATTGTGCCGAAGAGAGGAATCGAACCTCCATGGAATTGCTCCCACACGGCCCTGAACCGTGCGCGTCTACCGTTCCGCCACTTCGGCCTGCCACGCCAGTTGAAGCGGGCGCCTCACAATTCTACCAAAAACTCTTGAATATTAAAAGTTCCCCTAACACATTCTTTTAGCCTCAAAAGCTTGACAAGAAAGATAAAACTATGCAAGGATAGAGTATCTGCCATGAGGAAAATTCTTCTTTCCGCAGCATTCTTTACCATAACTCCACTACTGCTTTTTGTGAGCATTGTTTATCTATCTTATTTTTCTTATCAGAAAGGGGACAAAGGAGGTTTTTTAAGTAAGAATAATTCAGTCGCCTTCGCAGCCCTGCCTACAGCCGATATCACACTCGAAGATAGAATAATATCAAAGGATTCAAGAGTAGAAAGCCTCAGGGAGTTCTTTCAAAAAAATAATTCTCCTCTTGAGCCCCACTCGGCAAGTTTTATAGACGCCGCACGGAAATATGACCTTGACTTCAGGCTCTTGCCTGCAATAGCTATGCAGGAGTCTAATTTATGCAAAAAAGCACCCAAAGACTCTTATAACTGCTGGGGGTTTGGAATGTATGGCAAAAAAGTAGTAAAATTCTCAAACTTTGAAGAAGCCATAGAATCTGTCTCGAAAACACTTTCTAAGAACTACAAAGAAATAGGCTTGGTCACACCTGAACAGATAATGAGCAAATACACCCCTTCCAATCAAGGAGATTGGGCAGAAAGCGTAAATTACTTCATGAACCAGCTTTAATTAATTCAACCTGAGCGAAGCCGAAGGTCCTATAGTTTGGGACTTGACAAACCTATAGTTATATAGTATACTGCGTTCAGATCCTAAGGTATGCCATATCCAAATGCATACGTTAGGATTTTTTTATGGCTTAGAACCATACCATTTATTTTCTGCGTAAACCGCCCGGATTTTCTTGTACAAACTCATTATGAAACTTAAATTATTTATTTTTATTATTCTTATTTTTATATTCTCAAAAACGCAGGCTTATGCTTTTGAGAATTCGTCCAGGTCTTCTGCTGTCCTTGCACAAGCCGACCTAAAGAATATAAATGACGAAAGAGTAAATAAGCTTAAGGCATATCTTGAGGCTAACAATTCGCCCATGACAGCTGAGGCCAGGGTCTTTGTAGAAGCGGCTGACCAGTACGATTTAGACTGGAGGCTTGTCGCAGCTATATCAGGACTCGAATCTGGTTTTGGAAATCACATTCCTGCCAACTCGTACAATGCATGGGGTTGGGGAGTGTATGGAGATAATGTAATCAGATTTTCATCTTGGGAAGATGGAATTAGAACAATTTCTCAGGGTCTTAGGGAAAGATACATGAATGAACGCGGAGCACGAAACGTATACCAGATAGGAAGCACGTATGCGGCGAGCCCTACGTGGGCACAGAGAGTCTTGATGTATATGGATAGAATCGATAGCTACGCAACGCTAGATCCGCTGAATGGACTTTCAATTTCGCTATAAAAACGCTATAATCTTGTACATGCGGATGTGGCGGAATTGGCAGACCTGCCTGCCGGCAGGCAGGCGCGCAAGTTTAGGATATGTATTATGTCTATATCTTAAAAAGTTTAACAACCGGCGAATTCTACAAAGGACTAACTAATAATCTTGAGAGAAGATTAATGCAACACTTAAAAGGCAAGGCGTCATCTACTAAGAATAAACTTCCGTTAGTATTAATTCATGTTGAAATATGCCCAAACCGACAAGAAGCAAGAAGAATGGAAAATTTCTTTAAAAGTGGCTTCGGACGTGAGATAATAGATGAAATTTATGCTCAGGTGGTGAAATGGTAGACACGCTGGCTTTAGGAGCCAGTGCTCGAAAGAGCTTGGGAGTTCAAGTCTCCCCCTGAGCACAAAATTCAAATTATAAAAATCAAAATTATGGAATCAACTATCACACGTGAAGACGACGGTACGATAATACTCAATATTAGTATTCCTCAATCGCTCGTCAAAAAAACTACCGAAGAGACAATTGAAGAAACTGCCAAAGTGGCCAATGTTCCGGGTTTTAGGAAAGGCAAGGCTCCGAAGAAAATAGTTTCTGAAAGAGTCGATAAGGAGAAAATAAAAGAAGAAGTTCTTAAAAAGCTTCTCCCGCAGGCTTATGCCGATGCCGTAAAAAAACATGAAATAAAACCCATTATTAATCCTAGAATTCACGTTGAGGAACTTTCAGATGATAAAGACTGGAAATTTACCGCCTCGACCTGCGAAGCACCAGAAATTAACTTAGGCAGCTATAAAGAGAACATTAAGAAAATAACCTCCAAGAGTAAGATAATAATCCCCGGAAAAGAAGAGAAAGCCGTACCCTTTGATGAAATTATTAAAGAACTTGAGAAAAGCGTCACGATAGAAATTTCAAAAATAATAATTGAGCAGGAAGTCGAGCGTCTCCTCGCTCAGACTCTTGATGAGATAAAAAGGCTCGGACTCACGCTCGACCAATATCTGGGCTCGACCAAGAGAACTATTGAAGACTTGAAGAAAGAGTATGAAATAAAGGCATTAAATGATATTAAGCTTGAATTTGCACTTTCAAAAATTGCCGAAGAAGAAAAAATAAGTGTTGACAACATTGAAATAGAAGAGGCCATAAAAAAAGCAAAAGATGAGACCGAAAGAAAAAATCTTGAATCCAATAGATATGTATTGGCGAGTATCCTAAGACAACAGAAGACGCTTGATTTCTTAAAGAGTTTGTGATAAGTTAAACTACTGAAAATGAATACGAAAACTAAGAAAAAATACCCTGATTATTCCGATAAAAACCCGCTCGAAGCGCTCAAGGGCGTGGGTTCGGGCGTGCTTGATTCTGCTGTAAATGATTTCGCAAAGCAGGGTGTTTCAGACCTTTGGGAACAGCTTCTGGGAGCATCCTCTGAAGATAAACATCGCAACGAAGGAGACCTTGAAGAAGGACAAGAAATTAATCTTAAAAAGCATGACAAGAGTGAAAAAAGAGAACATGCAGCTCCTGCAATGAATTACCATCAGGAGATAGTTGAAGTAGAAAAAAGAGCAAGTAGAGAGACACAGCAAGAGCTTCACTCGAAAATTCAGGAAATCTTAGTTGAGCTTAAGAAAATTTCAGAAACTTCTACTGAAATTTCGATGGAGTTTAAAGAAGTGACTATTGAACAAAGAATCGAAAAACCCGGAGAATACCATGTGAACTTTTTTGCATGGATGCTCTCAGTAATACGGGCTGCACGCACAAGAATTGAAGACTCAGGTGCATGGCTCAATACCATGAAAAGCAAAAAGGGCCAGAAAAATTACTGGCAGATGTTTAAAAAGCACGGCACAAGCTTTGGTCTTTCAAATGAGCGCGTCGTCGCAACCCAGGTAGGATAATCCCCGCTAATAACTGATTTTATGAACTCCTAGGAAATTCGGAAAGACATTGTTTTAGTGATAGTATTTTGTTAAAATCTCTTTGCGGATCCATAGCTCAGCTGGAACGGAGGTTTCAGCCGAGTTCGCTTGCTTGACAAGCGTGGAGAGAGCAATTGCATGAATTAGGAGCTGTAGCTCAGTTGGTTAGAGCGTTTCATTGACATTGAAAAGGTCACTGGTTCGAATCCAGTCAGCTCCACTGACATTGCAAAGGTCAGTGGTTCAAGTCCACTTGGATCCATCATCATTCATGCGCCGACCCCTGGGGTTGAAATTTAAGATACAACCTTACCAAAAATAGTATATTACAACTTTAAAAGTTTTTGCAGTGCAATAAAATTAATATGTCGTAGAAGTTCGTCTTTCCAGATGAAATACTAAAATTATTCTTGAGTCTGTAATTAATTTAAAGAAAATGCGATAGACACCTATTCGTCTTCTCCAAGTATTTGCTTCGCCTTTCATTTTCTGAATGTCACCGAAATAAGGATTGATTGGCAAAAGTTTGATTACTTTTAAAATTGCTTGCGTATCAGAACGGGGAATTTTCTTAAGCACTTTAAAAACGGCGGGGTCAATTCTTAGAATCCAGCTTGCTGATGAGTTCATCGTAGCTTAAAGATTTTTTATCTCTTAAGTTCTTTTCCGCTCGTTTTAATGCGTTTTTTTGAGCAACGGTTGGGGAAAATTCTGCGCTCTTTATCAATTTTAAAAGGGCTTCATAATCCCTTCGGGACAAAACGATCAGGTCATCTTTTTGGCTTAATTCTTTAGGAATTGTAATTGTATTCATGCGAATATAATATCATAAGCTTAAGATAATTTTCAATCCACGAGTTCTAGAAACGATCGCAACCCCATGACGTAGCATCATTTCACTTCCTGA
>ERZ1292625.1625-Hain-H41-01um-R1-1625-length-25409-cov-66_pt1 | contig 25409 bp, 53 predicted proteins | sample MGYA00564400_ERZ1292625 | MGnify/ENA primary metagenome ERZ1292625 (study PRJEB36523, sample SAMEA6512639) | groundwater metagenome | collected 2019-01-08 | study: AquaDiva: Metagenomics assemblies of 32 groundwater samples | reverse complement strand
ATTGGGTTAATTTTTAATTCTTTAAGGAGGAAAACATTGAAGAAATTATTTGTTTTATGTTTATTGTTGTCGGCATTATTTATTTCGGGATGTGGATTTTTAAGTCCTGTTCAGAAAAAAGATAGCATGGGAAACATTGTTTTGGATTCGACTGGTAAACCGGTAATTGTAGCGGCTGGTTCGGCATACATGGAGAAGGCACAGGGTGTATTGCAAGTAGCATCAGCATTTCCGATGTTCGGCGGAATTGCATCTGGCATTGCTGCCCTCTTGGGAGTGGGCGTAGCTGTAAGTAATAGGGTTGCGAATAATCGAAAGAGCGCATTGGCCGCGACAGTCGTCGGAGTGAGTGAATTTGCAGCAAATTACGATAAGGTCAAAGAAAGTATTTTAACGTTAATCGGCGGATTAAAGCCTGATGAAGCAAACAAGGCAAAAGAATTACTTGCTAGTCTTTCAATCAAATCTACTATCAGCGATGTTGCCAACACAATGAGCAGTGTTCGTCCCGGTATTTGGGAATATCTCGATTCATTTGTTCAAAAAATTGACCCGAAAACGGCTTAAAGAAAGGAACAAGCAAAATGGGATGTCATGTAACAAGTGGATTTGCAGGACAATTGATTGGGATAGTTCTCGATTCTGTAATTAAAGCCCCGATTGTAGGGGCAGTAATAAGCAGTCCTTGCTTTACTGGCACGGAGATATTATCCGGAAACGATGGCAGTTTTATGTTTCCTTTGGTACCTGCGGGATTGTACGACTTTAACATCGCAAAGGCGGGATACACTACAAAATCTTATCCAGATTATGAGTTATTTCCAAACAAGACAAGTTTTTTGCAAGTAGAGTTAGTCATGATGGCGACCGGGATTGCTGGCAATGTATTTCTGGCCAACAGCGATCCAACGTTAACTGCCGCAACCGTTTCTGGGGTTACGGTTAAATTGCAAAAGGATAGGGCTGTTATTGCATCTCAAAATAGCGACAATGGTTTGTTTTCTTTTTCAAATCTAACTCCGGGAAATTACACAATTATTGGAGTGTATCAAGTGGGAACGTCAACAACGTATCGTGGTAAAACAACCGTGAATTTATTGATAGGACAGGAGCTAACCGGGGTTAATGTGTCAATGGTGAGGCTGTGAGCGATGAATACGACGGCGAAATTGAGCGAAGAAAAGAAAGCGCGGAAGTCGGGAAAAAATTATCGCGTATCGAAACAATGCTTGAAGCTATTAAGGAGCAAATTTCCGCCAGGTTTGAGTCTGTGAAAAACTGGCAATCGGACAGAGAGCAAGAATGCCGTAAATTAGAAGAGGATATTGTGAAACTTCGCATTGAGCAGGCAATGCAAGGCGTAAAAGTTGGGATTGGAAGTGTCGTAGGTTCGGCAATAATGGCCGCAGTCGTGGCTTATTTTATGCGGAAATAAAGCTTGATAATGATCGCGTAAGTTGTTACATTAATTCCGCCTCGTGTGAGGCGTACAGAACAGAGTTACCCCGTCACGGTTCCTTACCCGGTTTCCGTGATGGGGTTTTTTTGTTTCTACGCAAAATAATTTATTTTTATCTTGACTATATTACAATAAGTGATATACTTTTGGTGTATTGTTTTTTATTGCATGTAAATACTGGATAAATTTTTGGAGGGTGAAAAATGAAGATACTTGGAGAGATTCACACGCATTGCCACGAAGACTCATTTATCGTGGAAATAAACAAAGCAGAGCTTAGAAAACTCACAAATAGGCTTGACCTTGACCGTGAATTTAAGACCGGCATGGAGATAGATGTGGGATCGATATATAACAGATTGGTACGGCTGGATCAGGGCAGTGGCTTGCTAAAGCAGTACACCGAGCAGTTGCGCGGTATAGCAATGCTTTTAGAACCGCTTTCAGGATATATCAAGGATGCTTGCGAGATAAGTACCACACAGAAAGGATGAAAAAATAAAATGAAACTACTTTTGAAAAACAGGTCTTAGAGCGTGCAGGCGAACATTTGCCTGTAAATGCCGCAATAGATGGACACGCTGCGGACAAAAGAAAGTTGCTAATTAAGCTCGTTCCCGGTTCACCGTTCCATAATAAAAAATTTATGGATAAAACCGGCTATTGCTAGCTGCAATGGCGGAAGCGCAAGAGCTTGGGGCCTGTCCGGACAGAAGTAACCGCGATGCGAACAATAGACGCTAAACGAGATAAAGTAGATATATTGTAAAGAACCAATATATCATGCAGGTATCGAATCCTGCTTGCAGCCAGTAATATGGAAGGAGTAAAGCTATGAGAATTGTAATTCTATCAATAACCGCCGCAATATTCACTATGGCGTGCATTAAACTTTTTGTAATTTATATTCTAATTCCCTTTCTAAGTTATTGCAGCCAGTAATTAAAAAGGCGGAAAACATGCTTGTGAAACTGAAAAAATCAAATAAGAACTACGATTATATCCGCAATCGTAAGGTTGATGTGGCCGATTTGCAATGCCCAGAGAGGGATTGCTTTTGGCCTGTGAATCATCATTACAGCACGTCGGACGGCAAGCAAGTTGACCGCTTTATGTGTAACACGAGAGCGTACGATGGGTGTCCTGAGATACAGATTTCGAAGGCGTATTGCAGAAAGGATGAGGTACGTCTGAATGAGGAAAAAACTTGGTGGGAATGCAAAGAGTGTGATTTTAAAATTGCAGCAATGTCTGCTGCAGAAAAGGAAAAAAGGTGAGGGTTATGGCCAGGAACAATAAGATGTTTCTTTATAAAAAGCAGGTTGAACATGCCGCTTTTTGGATACATGAAGAGATAGCGGCAACAGATAGAGCTGTAGTCGAGTCGCTTGCATCGAAAAGATACAACGACGCGCACAGTTTTAACGAGTTTAAGCGGGGATTGGAAAAGGCTTTGTTGTATATAAGTCGGGTTATTAATCCCGACGAAAATAAAGAAATTGAAAAAGAAAGGGGTGTAGTGTTATGACGCAGGAATTGGTGGTACAGAGTAATATGATGAGCGCCAGCGAGGTTGTGGGGCAAGCTAATTTAATCCAACAGATAATGAAAGAAGCCATGAAAGACGGCATGCATTATATGGTAATACCTGGATGTGGCGCAAAGCCGTCACTACTCAAGCCAGGAGCGGAAAAGTTATCGTTAACATTTCGTCTCAGACCGATTATCGACCCTGAGAGAGATATTAAAATCGAGAAACTAGAAGGCGACCATATCAACGTCGTTGTGTATTGCCATATCATAAATGCTGACGGGGTGGAGTTGGCGACAGGTGTTGGTTCCGCCTCAACGAAAGAATCAAAACATCGTTACCGTGGCGGGGAAAAAGTTGGCACGGGAGTAGCAGTCCCAAAAGAATATTGGAATCTCAAGAAGGCTGGCAAGATTTATGAGGCCAATGCCTTGCTTGGTGGTGATGGTTTTTGCGCCGGGAAGGTAGACACCGGTAAACAGGAAAAAGAATGGCAGATTTGTTCCTTTGGCGCGAAGGCTGAGAACCCGGATTTGGCCGACACCTGGAACACAGTTTTAAAGATGGGAAAGAAAAGAGCATATGTTGATGGTATGTTGGCAGCTACTGGCGCGTCTGATATCTTTACCCAAGACATTGAGGACATGAACCTAAAGCATGGATCAGATGGAATGGCTAAAGACAGCACAAAGCCTGCCACGAAAGCCCCTGTACCAAAAGCCATAGAATCGGTGCAGATAAAAACCAACATCATCACTATGGGAAAAGCGACGATTAAGAGCAAGAGCGGCGTAGAGTCTGTGGTGTATAGGCTTACAGACAAAGACGGCGGCGTATACACAGCAACGGATGAAGGTTTTGTAACTCTTTGTAAGAGCGCGAAGGAAGGTGGTCTGGAAGTGCTGATCACCTACAAAACTGACGCGGCGAAGACGGTGGAAATGATCGACCTTATTGAGCCTGGCGCAAAGGAGGTCGCGGATGGCACAGGGCAACCCACGGCTTGAGTTTGAGCCGGTAAAACACGAATACACACTCGTTTATCAGGATGGCACTGTAGAGAGCATACCGAGCGTATCGGAAATCATTGAACCGCTTGTTGACTATACGATGGTCGATAAAGCCATGATGGCGAGAGCGTGCGAGTTTGGGACGAATGTACACTCAGTCATTGAGCAATATCTTAAAGGTACGCATGACGAAGATACGCTGGATGAGGGATTGATTAAACCTTTAGAGGGATTCCAAAAGTGGTATGATACTGACCCGCTTTTTTTGGACAAAGAATATCATGCGGGGTGTTGCTCAGAGGAGAGATTATATCATCCTAAACTGAAGTATGCTGGGACTCTAGACCTACACGTTAAGTGTGTAGCTATCGTGGACTACAAAACACGGAAGTATAACCGTATCGTTGATCCTGTACGGCTGGCGGCGTACCGGGGGATGTTGCCAGCCTTCCCACCTATGCAGGAATTTGTTTTAGAGATAGACATGGAGGGCGAGACGAAGCTTGTTAACGCGCATCACAAGCACGCCTGGGGGATTTTTAGAAAATTATTGGATTATAATAAGAGAAAACGGGAATTGGAAGTTTTAATTCATCATTGGAAAGGGAAATGAGCATGGGAAACGGAACGGTAACAGAAACGACAAACACGCCGGCGATTATTGAGCGGGTGAAGGGACTGGCGGTTAGTGATCAAGCAACTTACGAGGCGGCGGCGGCCTTGAAGAAAGAATTAAAGAATGAATATGAGTCGTGGGTTGAGAAGTTTGAACCATTGCGGATACGGGCAAAAGCAACATACGATGAGGTGTTGAACGAGAAAAGAAAGACGTGTGAGCCTTACGAGAAAGCAATCACGATAGTTGGGAATGCCCTTAATTCTTACGCGACGAAGATGGCTGAAGAACGGCGGGTTGCACAGGCGAAGGCCGAAGCTGCGGCGAGGGCGGCGGCGGAAAAGGAGCGGCAAGCGTTGCTGGAGCGTGCGGCTGTGGCGAAAAAAGAAAGCACTCAAGAGGCATTACTTGAGCAAGCGGAAAATGTTTACGTTGAGCCGGTTATTGTACCGAGAGAAATTGCAAAAACGATCAAAACTGAAGCAGGGAACATAACTCAGCGGGAAGGCATAGAGGTAATCGTCGTTGATATCAAATTGCTTTGCGGGGAAATAGCCGCGGGGCGCGTACCGATAACGGTTATCTGTGAAAAGCAACGGGAGCTTGCTGCGTGGGTAAAGGCCATGAGCGTTAAGTCTTGCCCAGGCTTGGTTATCAGAGGGAAAACTATTGTAGTGTGAAAGGTATTTAAAATGTTTTACTGTATTTACAGAGATGATGGGGCATCAGGCTGCTGTGGGCAGACGGTAAGTATTACTGGGAAAAAAACTATTTTGATGGCGTTTCCCACTGAGGGTTTACTAAGAGATATGCTAAATAAGCTCAATAATGGCTGTAGTGGTCGGAAGAATGCGCGAATAGAGGAAGTATTCGCAGATGAAGATTTAGGATATTTTCCCGTGCAAGTTATGTCTTTAGACGGAAAATGGATATCAGGAAAGGGGTAGAAAATGGGGAGAAGCACCGACAAGATACCGCTGATAATGGCGGTTTTCGAACAGAATATTTCCAACGCTCTCAGAAAGTTGGATTTTGCCTCTACAAGGCAGGATTGGATTGAGGCAAACAATTGCCAGGTTAGAATCAACACGGCAACGGAGCTTTTAGAAGTGGTAAAAGCGTTGGGAGCAAAGAAGGGAGAGGCTATATGACGAAAATAATAGAAGAGGCTTATGATCTTATAAAGAAAAATATTGCAACATTGTTATGTGATAAACCGGACGATGCAATTCTTAGATGCTTGAATGGTTGGATGTTGTTAAACGATATACATATTATTTTGCAACGCCTATACGAGGCTGGGCAAGAACCAAAAAACGAGTAAATATTCAAAATAATAATGGGACACGTGGTGTAATTGGCAGCATATCCGGTGATATTGCATCACCGGCAGGAGCAAGTTCGAATCTTGCCGTGTCCCATTATTTTTACCAAACAAGGCGCGGCGCGGACGGTACTTTTAAGCTTTCCCCTTTCAGCCGTTCGCGTTCGCGCCACTTTTGGGAGAGGTTTATGAAATTTATAGTGGTAAAAAAATGGAAAGATGGTAGTGAGACAACGATGGAGTATTTCGGAACTTTCGTAGAAGCGATGGCATGGATACGCACCCAAAAGCAGCCAAAGGGCGATGAGTTTAAATGGTGCGTTGGGGAATATTAAGGAGCAAAGTAAAACCATGTGTGAGCTTTTCATCGTCAGTAGAAATCCTCGTAATTTACCGTGTTCGGTGTGTGGGAAAGACCGGTCTGACCTGATACGTCTTTTCCCAAAAACCTGGCATCACTATGGCTGGTGGCAACCACACGACGATGACGATATTTTAGTGTGTGGTGTTTGTAAGGATATTTCTGAGGTGGTAAATGATAGACAAAATACAAGAAAAAATAGATAAGTACGAAATCCTTGAGCGCGAAGCCGGCAACCGGGCGGAATTCAACATGATAGGGGAGTTCCTGGGCGACTTAGGAAAACTTTTGGAAAGCGCAAAAGAAAAAAAGAAAGCCTGTTGCGCTGCAAAGGCGTCTCCGGTGACTGAGGTAGCAGGAAAATTGAACGAAAGGTGGATACATGTGACGAAATGCAGGTATTGTCCAAGTATGTTTGATCCAACTCTGGTGGATCCGTATTGCACAAAAACGCTTCTTTGCATTGACGACTTAGATGTAATACATCCATTTTGCGACCTTGATAAAACCCCTACGCGGCCAAAGGAGGGTGTGTGATGGATAGGGATAAAATCCAGGCGAGGATATGTAAATGATTGAAAAGATTAAGAAATTTTTAGAACGTATAACGAAATGGTTACAAGAAAAAGATTGTTCTAATTGCGCGCATAGAGGAAAACCATCATTTTTGCGTGACCACTGTAGTGCGTGCATGAATTCCGGATACCAGTATTGGATACCTATAAAATGAAGAATAAAAAATTCACACACGAAGCATACATGTTGACTATTAATTCCTGGGGGGACATCACACATAGAGATAAGATTTTGCTGCGAGAAACAAAAACAATGTTCGTTAGTAGGCAAGGTAAACGTTTCCGGAAACCTTGTGGATATGTGTTTGGCAGACGACTTAATTTAAGGTTAGAAATGGCATCTATTGTGAAGTTGTAAAATGCACCGACGGAGGTAATAAATGAGTGTTCGGCACAAATTCAACGCGGTACGCACGGAAGTTGACGGCATAAAATTTTCGAGCAAAAAAGAGGCGACATATTATCAAACACTTTGCTTGCGTAAAAAGGCTGGTGAGGTTTTGTTTTTTTTGAGGCAGGTACCGTTTCACTTGCCCGGTGGGGTGCGCTACGTGGTGGACTTCCAGGAGTTCCACTCGGACGGCACGGTACACTTTATCGATGTTAAGGGTATGAAAACATCTGAATACCTCACCAAGAAAAAGATTGTTGAGGCTATCTATCCTATACTTATTGAGGAATATTAGTCTATGAGTAAAGAAATAAAAATCAAACACAGGTGTGCTACTTGTAGTGGAACCGGGCTTTATGTTGGCATTTTAGAGCGAGATGGAGCGGCGGTTGTCTGTAATAAGTGTAAAGGGCTTGGCTGGCAAGAAGAGATATTCGTAGAGTTCGCAGGGCGCGAAGAAAGAAAAGGCGTTTGCCGTGTGTTCCAAGCAAGCTCGGGGATAGTGATAGGTGATGGAGAAGGGATAAAATTGTCAGACTTCGGCGGGATGCCCCTGTCGGATTGGCTTGCCGGCAAGCAGTTTGAGCGAGGCATGGAGAATCGCACATATACATGTCCGCAACAATGGGCGCAATCCGCCGGGGTCACGGGGCCGAATTTTGAGGAATGTAAGCCGGGGCACTACTTCTCTCAATGCAGGCTTTACGCCAATAAGTCGGAGTGCTGGGGGCGCTGGGATAGGGAAAATGAAGCAGTCTGAAAATGAAGTAAAAGCCTCAATTATGAAGTACCTTGAAGCGAATGGCTATTCTGTTTATCGCATCAACAACAGCGGCGTTGCGATTTGTGGTAAAGGTAATAAAGCGGGTGATAAGGTACGCTACGCTTTCCACGGGAAGAAGGGATTCCCAGACCTCGTTGCGATTAAAAAAGGGAAAAATGTTGTTTTCGTAGAAACAAAGGCGACGGGCAAAAAACCATCGCCTGAACAAGCAGGTTTTCTGGAAGTGGCCGGGAGTTGTCCGAACACAATAGCAATATGGGCTGACAACTTTGACAAATTCCATTATGAATTTTTAGCTAAAACAAAAGGCGTGTATTTGTGAAAACTATTTTATTTCCTCGGGAGAGGTTAAATCAAAAAAGTCTTTCCGGATGGGCAGAATAAGGGCGGGAGGGTGATTTGTGAGAATGGATAAATTTATAGGATTGGGAAAAAATGAAAAAAACAGGGAAGGTGATTACCGAAAAAAGAAGTCATAGGAAGTGCCTGAGATGTGGGCATGGGTGGTATACTCGTAAGCCAGAAATAACTGTGTGCGCCAATAAGAAATGCCATTCGCCCTACTGGGACACGCCTCGTAAGCCGAAAAATAGAAAGGAGTAATAGGGCGATGTATTACGATTTCTTGATAAACTTTATCTGTGTGATGGTTTTGTGTGGCATCGCTGGGATTGCTGTCGGTTTAATAAGTGCAAAATTCAATAAATTTTTATAAAAAAGCCGGAGATGAACGATGAGGTTTAGAGGGTATTCAGCGAACGGAGTGGCTGGAGATGCTTGTTGGTTCTGTGAGGGTTGCAAGAGGATACATGTGCTGCCATACCGCATCGGGCGCGTTCGGCATGTGTGCCATGCATGTATGAAGATTGAGCGTGCAAAGCGTACTAGCAGTATAAAGCACGCCGCCAAAGATGCGGCTATAAGAATTTGCCTTATGTGTGACAAAGAGTTCAAAAGCACCGACAAGGGCAATCGCCGGTGTGCGACGTGCGAATACAAACTACAGCATGATGCGTTCGGCAGGCATTCGCATAAAAACGCAATGAGATTCGTGGCGGCTGGTAAAATGTTCGAGGCTTCAGGTTTTTTGAAAGGATGAAAATGTACTCAGAATTCTTTGTAGTATTTCTTGGCACGATGTTTTTATGTGGGCTTGCCGGGGTGGGTGTGGGGCTATTGGCTGTAAAAGTAAATCGGTTTTTTGGAGGGACAATATGAGGGTCATTTTGAGCAAACGCGGAAATATTGTTTGGGAGTACATCCAACTCGCTTGGTTCACCGAGGCGATGTTGATCTATTTTTGGTTTTTGTTTTATCTTTAAGTGGAGGATAGTTATAAATGAAAGCTACACTTAATAAGTCTGTATGGATGGATATCGAAACAGCTCCGCGGGACGGAACGAAGATAACAATAAAAACTAGGGTTGGTGAACTTGTGGAGAATGCTTATTTTGTATCGTTCGAAGGCGACAATTTCGTGCCTGCTTGGTCAGGGTTTGTGACGGACATGGAGGTCGGCGAGAGAAAATATTACGTAGATGTTATTTCCGCTAAATATTGGAAATTAAAAGAAAGGATTGAAGATGTTAACGATTAAAACGAAGGTGTATTTTGACGGAATCGATGGTAGTGTTATGCTCCCAAGAGACTATGATTTGTGGAGGGATGACATAAAAAATTCGTTGCCGGATAGGGATTTTGTCCTAAGTGTATGCGTATCACCTAGAAAAACCAAAGCCGTGATATCTTTGATGTCTGACGATTCTGACGATGCCACAAATTGCTTAGAAATCTGTCTAGATCGAAAGACAGTTACCGAATTTATCACAGCGCTTACGATTGTCCGGGATAATCTTAAGGATGTAAAATCAAGTCATCCAGAATTGCCACACGATAATGCATCTACAGATCTTATGCGGAAGGCAGAAGCAAGCCGACAAAGTGTGCCAAATGAGGTGATGTGGGATAAATAAAGTCTTTTCGGAATTGCTTTTGACAATAACTTAATATATGATATTCTAAGTTAAGTTGAGTTATTAATAAGCACATTTAATTGAAACGGGGAGTATAATAATGAAGTTAATAAAATCGGGTAATAGATACATTTTGCAATGCGCTTTTTCCGAAAAAGATATTCCGAAAAACGCCGGTATGCGATGGTATCCGGCGGATCGTGTATGGGCAACGACAGATAGCGCCATTGCAGAGATGTTGCTCCAATATGCGGACGGCAGCGTAAAAGCCGCGATAGTGGCGTCTAAAGCAATTATTGCGCAGCAAATCACGGCAAGCCGTGCAACGGATGTGAGTATTGATGTGCCATGCCCTGAAGGGTTGGCATATCTCGGATTCCAAAAAGCAGGGATAGTATACTGTCTCCGGCGTTTTGGCGTTGACCTTTGCGGAATATCCGGTCAAGACCAAAGGACACGGAACGCCACACAAGACCCCGACGTGTTACAAAGTGGATGCGGCATTTCTGAAGCAGAAAATAGCAGTCGAAATAGACGGGCCGAGTCACCGCCCGTGGAAACAGCGAGAGAGAGACCAAAAGAAAACGGAAGTCTTGCAGGCGCTCGGATGGCAGGTACTCAGGATAAAACACAAATAGAGAAAGGAGGACAATATCCATCTCGCGGCGTACTTATCGCTGACGAGATGGGCTGAATGGCTTGGGCAAAACAATACAAGCGATAGGCGCAATCAACGCTTTGTCGTCTGAAATAAAGCAAATATTAATCATTTGCCCAGCCTCTTTAAAACTCAACTGGCTTCTGGAATGTAATAAATGGCTAGTTACGAAGAGAAAGATCGAATTGATGAACGGAAAGGAATCAAAAAAGGAAAGCGATATCTACATTATCAATTATGACATTCTGGCGAAACATCCGTGGCTTGTAGAGCGTGAATGGGATATCGTGATAGCGGATGAGGTTCACATGATCAAATCACCGAAAGCGGCGAGAACTAAAGCATGCCTTGCGATTTTGAAGAAAGCAAAAAGGCGGATCGCCATGACTGGAACACCAATCATGAATCGGCCTGTAGAATTACAAACAATTTTGGCTGCCCTGGGATGTGATTTTGCTCAAAACTGGTTTGCTTACGTTACAAGATACTGTGCCGGAAGTCGTACAAAGTGGGGCTGGGATGTGTCCGGCGCATCGAATCTTGACGAATTGCAGGCGAAATTGCGCTCTACCGTGATGATCAGGCGCCTAAAAAAAGACGTGTTGACAGAACTACCAGCCAAGACCAGGCAAATCATCGAAATTCCACAAAATGGTTTTTCCTCAGTGTTGAAAAACGAGGACAAAATTATGAAATCGTATCAGGAGAAAAAAAAGGAACTTGCTGCCTTAAAAAAGCAAGCAAAAGAGCAAAAAGATGAGGCTTCTTTTGCTGCAAAAATTGATGCTTTGAAAGCGTCAATGCAAATAGCTTTTTCCGAAATCGCAATTGTCAGACACGAAACCGCTTTGGCAAAAGTCGGATTCACGATTGATTATATCAACGACATGCTTGAGTCAGAAGACAAGATAATCCTGTTTTGCCATCATCAGGATGTTCTTGATTCAATTTTCCAGGCATTCCCTGGTATTGCCGTTAAATTCGCCGGATCCATGAGTGCGGAAGACAAGCAAAAATCAGTCGATAGATTTCAAAATGACCCGGATTGCAAAATTTTCGTCGGATCAACAATGGCGGCAGGTGTGGGCATTACCCTCACAGCAGCCCGCCTGGTGATTTTCCACGAATTGGCGCTAACTCCAGGGGCAATGAGTCAGGGGGAGGACCGTGCGCATAGGATTGGGCAAAAAGGCAACGTGTTGGTACAACATTTAGTAATAAACGGAAGCATTGATTCGACGCTCGCCAAAATGCTCAAAAGCAAGCAAGAAATCATAGAGAAGGCTCTTGATAAATCATCTGAAAGCGAAGAAATTGAATTATAATTGACAAAATTAAATTATATGATATAATTTTCTTCTTTCATCACAAATGGAGATGCCTATGACAAAAAATGTATGCAAAAGATGCGCGTATTGCTGGATTCCTCGCAAGGAAATTATACGTATGTGTCCGAGGTGTAAATCGACGTATTGGGATAGAGATCGGAAAAGACCGAAAAGGAAATGATTGGAATTGTGTTGACAATTGTTGTTAATATTATATACTATAGTACCAATGCTATATTGTTGATTATCTTTACTTGAGAGGTGGATGTTTATGCGAGAGTTAGGTTTGGCTGATTTAGAGAGAAGGGCTAAGGCTGCGACTGAAAAAAGTATGACGCAAAAGAAAACACGGTATCGGTATGCAAGGGATATGGGATTCACGCCGGCTGAATCGGTAGTTCTACAAAACAGAAACGAGGAACTGATTAAAAAGCTTGCCGACGAGCGCAGGGAAAGTGCTGGCGCAAAATGAAGGATGCGTATTTTTTCTCGCACGACAGTAATGCCCAGTACGATGAGAAGATTTCTATGCTCAGGCTTAAACATGGTTGGGCTGGTTATGGAATTTTTTGGGCGATAATAGAAAAGCTCCGAGACTCAACCAACTACCGATGGTCAAGCCAGGCTGAAGCCGGGCTTAAGCATGGCTTAAGCGATGCTCAAACCACCCTTGAGCAGATCGGGGAAGTGGTTGAAACCATGAAAAAAGTTGGCCTTTTAACCGTGAGCGATGATGGATATCTCTACAGTCAATCGCTAACAAGGAGGATGGAAAGTTGGAACAATAAGAGGATTGCGCTATCCGATGCAGGGCGCAAAGGTGGGAAAAAGAGCGTAGAATCAAGGCTTTCAGAGGCTCAAGCCAGGCTCAAGCCAGGCTCAAGCCAGGCTTCAAGCCAGGTTCAAGCTATAAGAGTAGATAAGAGTAAAGAATATAAGAGTATTAACAACATACATCATAGCGAAAAAAACAAACATCTTGATTGTGTGCTTCTTACGAAAGACGAATTTTCAAAATTAACCGAATCGTTCGGGATCGAAGGAACGAATCAACGCATACAGAATCTCAATGATTACATCATGTCGAAAGGCGTAAAGTATAAATCGCATTATCACACAATTTTGAACTGGGAAAGAAAAAATGGACATGGAAAAGCTGGAACTGGATTTCCAGGCGGCAAACAACCGCTTGCTTGCGAGAAAGATACATCACCCGATCCGTATGACATCGTTGGCGAAATCATTTACGTCGATAACGCAAATACAAAAGATATTGGATGAGAGGGCAAAAGAATCGAGACAGAGCAGCAATTACGAAAAGGAAACGTACAAAGAAAAAGAGATATGGCTTGAAACAAGAAAGTATAAGCAGGACAATCTTGGCAAGTATTTTAAGGCATGTGGAGTTCCAAGCTTGTTTGTCAACGCGCCTTTTGTATACGAAGAACAAAGTTTGTTTATCACAGGGGGGGTTGGTACTGGGAAAACATACAAGGCGGTGGCTGTGCTTAAAGCGTATGTTATGTCGCAGAATTGCACAGAATTCAAAGAACCTTTTATTTCGAAAGCTTTGTTTATCACTGTCCCCGAATTGTTAATCTTGTTACGCACTTCCTTTGATCAGAAATCTAAAGAATCAGAAGCCACTTTGTTTGACCGATTTTGTAATGTAGATTTTTTGGTTATGGACGATATTGGGGTTGAGAAGGCTAGTGATTGGGTCTTGCAAAGCCTCTACGTAATTATTAACAAACGATACAGTGAACAACGCCAGACGATATTTACCAGCAATTTTAATTTATCGGAGTTGAAACACGTGATAGGCGCAAGGTTAGCGTCCAGGATTGCAGGGATGTGTCGAGTCTTAACGCTGAAAGGGCTTGACAGAAGGACGTCCAGATAGTTTACAAGGTACAAAAAGAAAGGGGAATGATGGATGAAGAGGGGCGATAAGGTTAAATACAATGGTTGCTCTGAAGCGCAACAAAAATGGGGCAGTTACGATGATCATAGCAAGCTTGTGGTCGGCGAAGTGTACACCGTATCAAAAGTCGAAGTGCACTCGGGGCATACGAACGTCCACCTCAAGGGTATCGATGGTAGATTTAACTCTGTATGTTTTACCAAAATGCCTGAAACGCAAAAACGAAAGTACGAGAATGTCATACGTTTTAACTGCACTGCATTCGTGAAAATCAGCCCCTCACAACCATCTAGTTGCTACAACTGCGGGTATCGAGATGGATATCCACAGAATCTTGGCGGAGACTGGTATTGCGTAAATTTTAAACAAATCAATTAATTAAATAAGGAGGTTGTTATGAGGGTACTTATTGTGGCTTTCGTATTTGTTGCACTCGTAGGATGGATTTTGAATTTTGTAAAATTCTGCCGGTGCGATTTTAAAGCGCCATACAAGGCAGAAATTTTACATGGTATGGGCGTTGTCATCCCTCCACTTGTGGTATTGGGGTATCTTGATGTCGGTAAATAATTAACAAGGCGCGGGGCTGGCGGTACTTTTAAGCTTTCCCCTAAAAACCCCTGCCACCGATACGGGAAGCCCGCCATGAGGTTTTGTTACGACGGGACGTGTAAAGCTGGCGAAAGAAATGCAAGTGGTTCTGTGAGGCTTGTAGGCCGCACAGTTTAGGGGACGGGAAAAGGAGGCTTTTGAGATGCAAGATTTTCAAAAAAAAGTTATGGAAGAGAAAAAAGAACTTGATATAAAAATCGAGAAGTTGGATGAGTTCATCCGATGTAATCCTACTTACAAAATACTTGATTCGGCGGGACGGATGCGAATGCTTGAGCAACAAGCAGCCATGTCGTGGTATTCTCGTATATTAGGAGCAAGAATAGCAGCTTTTTTGAAAACGAGCGCTTGATTATTGTCGTTTACGTGGAGATTTTTATTTCGATCAAGAGGGAGTTGGTAAAATGATGGAAGATATCAAAAGAAGACTGGTAAGAGTAGTTGTGCCGGATTTAAACTTGATAGAGACTTTTACAATAGGGAATGAGTCACATTTTAAATGCGTAAGGGGGTTGCCGGTTGGGGCTGAATATGTTAATTGTTTCTTTGACTCAGATAGGATGCAATACAACTTTTATTTCAAACATTCAAGTTTTAATTTTGTCCAGCCTGGGGATAGAATCCCTGAGTTGGTAATCACTGTTGAGCGCATAAAAACATGAGTTAGATTGCACCATAATGCTGGCGTCAGCAAAATGGTGCAAGCTGGTTTAATTCCATTTAGTAATATTGTACCGTATCTCCGCAACCACCTTATTATGTTCCGCGATACAGTCATTGTAGTTTGCCACTGCATTATTAAGCAATTGCCCGATCTCATGTACTAACTTTTGCGCCATGTTTTTCTTCTGTGCCGCGAAAAATAGCTTAATTTTATCTGCATCACTCATGCCTTTTGCCCCTTCCTAAAATATGTACATAACTCAGATTTAGCCACAAGATAATAATCACAGTCCTTCCACACCCCATTTTTTCCACCACACCTATACACAGTGTTTCTTTTCGTGCAAGGAGTCTCACCATTTGGTGGTAGATATCTACAATCATAGCAACAAAGCTGTTTCATTTTAATTCTCTCCGTTATTTGCTTTTTAATTTTCCTTGTTAATTCCGTTTTTCGTATCCCAGTAATCTTCATCCCTTTGCCCTTTCTTTTTGATAGCTTTCGCGTTCAACAGACATAAGCATGTCAAGTTCTAATTGTTTTTCATTTAGCATCTTTTGTGTTTTGGCTAATTCCGCGCGTAAAAGTATCATTTCCACCTCTATTCCAGCAATTTTTTCAATGTTACTTTTTCCTTCACATTTCATAACTTTTTGCCCTTTCCTAAAATTGTAACCTTTACCGATTTACGCCCAAACTGTAACGCAGCATTGTGAGACGGGTTGTAAATGTCGATACGTTTGCCCTTAATAGCTGAGCCGGTATCCATCGCTATATAAATTCCAGGCATACCGTGGATTTTGATTTTCGTGCCTAAGCGGATATATTTCCTATCCACCGCAACCATACCCCGGCGCACCTTTATCCCCGATGCCGTAATGCCATACCCGGCATCGCCAGGGCGCTTGCCGGTGCAAATTACACATTTGCAATACTGTGAGGCGTTCATCGTTACCGTCTTCGCCTGAGCCGTCCCAGCCGCCAGCAGTGATAACACCAAGATTGATGTTTTAATCATTCGCTTTTCCTTTCTGAGTTAATAACAAGTTGAGTTATACTTTCCTGCCTGTAAAAGCAACAAGTTGCCCCGTCACGCTATCGTGTTCACTAATCAAGCAATATCCTTTTTCTGTGTATTCCGCTTCATAAGAATCTCGTAATGTCTTTGCGTACTTATCTCCCTGCCCGGTATACCGATAGGGTTTGTAGTAGTGCGCGAGAAAACTTTCCACGGAATTGGCTGAGACGATGCTATCTCGCAAATACGATGGGATAAGGTTCATTTCAATGTCCTTTAAAAGTTAATAACAAATAGTTTTAACAAGGTCTTCGTCGCTTTCGATTTGATTTCTAGCCATACCCGGATCATACGATTTCAGCCCGCACCGGAAAGCATAATTATCCTGATTAACCTCTACCCAGTCCCGACACCTCCCACAACGCCGATGTCCTGGTGATGGGGACAAGAATTCATCACCGCACATAAGGCACAACCTTTTTGACTGTTTTTTCCTATCCATTGCAGCATTTGACAATTTGTTGTAATGTCTTACGCCGTATGTTGTTCGGCATGAGTTGCAACATCCCAAGTTTTTTCCCACCGTATAGCCTAATTTTGTGCTTACACCGCATACTTTGCATTTCCACAAAGCATACTGATTACCGTTTACACTTTCCAGCATTTCTATAAATATCATATATCTCCCTCCTGACATTTGTTACAGACCCATTGCTCAATTTTTACTGCTATTAAGCCTATCCCTACACCGGCGATACCACACACAAACATCACCGCGAAAAATATTGTAAAAAATTCTAAGTACATTTTTAATTCTCCACCAAATTCTAATTCCAGAACCCCCGGCACGCGCTGGGGGGGTTTTTATTGTAATAACCTTTTGACCGTGTCCACTGCGTCAGAATATTTATGCACGTAATATCCAGCCAACATATCGATAAATATCATCAAATTGTTTTTGCTGGTTTTTTTCAACCATTTTTTTACGATTGTGATATTACCATTTCTGTAATTTTCCGCCATTTCTTCCACAATATCCATTCTTTCTTTTCTTTTTGCTGTTATCATGTTTTGTTCCCTTTCCTTTTCAATCTCCCAAAACCCCCGGCACGCGCCGGGGGGGCATCTTATTAAGCGTTACTTTCCGCATTTAATCCTGCAATACCAATTTTGTATCCGGCTTCAACCCAGTTGCGAAATGGCATGATGGACAATTCAAATTTCGCCTCTTTTATCGCTTCAGCCTTACTTCCGTAAAAATCCCTGTAGTACCCAAAAAATCGTATACGATATAGTTTCTTTTCCATTGTTTCCATTCCCTTTCCCTAATCCCCGCCCCCCCGGCACGCGCCAGGGGCGCATCTTAGATATATTTTAAAGCCTATTAGCTTCTTCGATTTTCGCATTAGCTTTAGCCATCCATTCGTCATGGTTTTTTTGCTGGTCTGCGGCTGTAAGGCTGCCATCTGCATCATATACCAATGCGCCGATAGCCTTACCCTTAAGGCTTTCCGCATCAGCCAGCAAGTTTTCCTTCCGCTCTTTTTTCGCTTCGGCTGGATAGTTTTTCTCCCACTGTGCTTTTGCTGCTTGAGCGCGGCTTAAAGCAGGATAGTAATCACTCGCATCATCTATAAGCCCCGCGGCCCGGCGAAACAAGTCGGACACTTTAGCGCGGGCTATAGCCGATGGGTGATTACGCATAGCCTCAACTGAGTCTTTATGCTCTTTTATTGCTTTTCCTACCGCATCCCTGGTGATAATTGGCAGGCAAGCATTAACCGTTTTCCCGCCATACCCAAGCAATACATAATAGTTTTCTGGTTTTTCGCCTTTTTTGGCAAGAGCAGTTTTGTAATCTGCCGGGATCGCGCAACCAATGCTAGCATCTGATAAGTAGATAGTAATCGCTGCATTACTGCTTACCCTTAGTACCCCTTTTTCTACCGTCAGCGTCCTTTTTTCGTCTTTATAAATTTCCATGTTTAGTTCCTTTCTAATTATATGCCCGAACCGTTTCGGCGTAAATGTGCTTATTAATAACTCAACTCAACTATCTATAGTAGCAAGCATCAATCCAAAAGCATAAAAATATATAAATTTATTTGAAATAACCGGCAAAACCGCGTATAACAAGGGCGACATGGCGAAAATATATTTTGTGGGCAAAAAGAGAGCGGATATCGGCGAAAGTTATCCACGTTTTGCTGGCTGACAGTAACCAAAGTGGCTGACCAGATTGGTTGTATTCAGCCACTTGGAAGTGACCGGAAAACTCATAAGTGGTGGGGATAGTAAGAAAACTGCAAGCATCAAGATAAAGTCATCGACCAAACATACCACAATGAAATCCGTTGCAGTCCTGGGGCTTCCTACGCGTTTTCGCCCTGCAACCCGCTTAAAATAAGGCTTACAGGACGTCTGATAATAATATCCGCCGGGATGAAAATATTTTGCAATTTATTTTATTTTGACCCTTGACGGACATCGCCCCACCCATTACAATTAAGAGTATGCATTTTATAGTGACCAAACCTTACGTATTGTGCGTCCCATGAGAAATCCAGACAATGCACATAAAGTTTTACCTTGAGCAATCCAGGCCGCTTACCATCATCAAGCCTTTTCCCGCCGGATAAAGCGATGTGCGGCTGAGGTTCCAGGCAAAAGCAAAAGCAGGTTTTTAATAATGAGGATGAAAGAAATGGCCTTTGACCAAAAAAAGTATTTCCGAGAAATGCAGGCATATAATGATGATGCCTACTTTTCCTGCTATGCTAAAAATCATATCGGCAAAACGCTTACTACCACCCCAGGCGACTTTTTAATCAATAAAGCTAAAGAAATCAAAAATCATGCCAAATGACCAGGAAATATTAGATTTACAGCCTGTAAAATTGGAACCGGTTGTCCCTCGAAAAAAACATCTTCCGGTCTATACCGGCGCAAAATCCAAAATTCCGCCAACTCCATTAGAAAAACTGAGTCCTAAACATCTTGCGCTAAAGGTTTTACGCGAATCGGGGAAAATGATGGATAAGGATATAGCGGACGCCCTGGGGTATACAAAAGGATACATCCCGGCGCTGAAGCGTAATTTGGAATTACACTCAATCGTATCCCCCCGCATCCAACGCGCGGCCAAAAGGGCATTGTTGGAAACCCTTGAGCTGAAACCAGTTACGCGAGAAACTAGTTTTAAAGGTGAAAAGATCACCTACGAGGATATGCCGACACACAAAGATCGAATGGACGCCGTGCGGGAGGTGATGGCACGCACTGACGTGGTCAAAACCCGCACCGAGTCACTGAGCATCCACGGAAACATGGGCGCCGAGGGGTTTTCAAGCGCCCTGGGGGAGTTGATGACTTATAAAAGTGGCAAAAAGTCCTGAAAAGGTGGGGAAAATTAAAAAAAGCTATAATATAATGATGTAATGCCAAAAAGCCAGCAAATGCTTATTCTACGCCACTTTCAGCCTGATACGATAAGTACAACTTTGTAACTGTTTGTACATTATCAGTCGTAGCCGAAAACTAAGCCTATACATATCAACCACTTACAACACCCACCACAAATAATCACGCCCGGAAAATGTGTATATTTCGTGATGCATTCCCCACTTTCGTCTGCAATCCATCTACGCCATGTAAAACATCCGCCGGGCATCGCCGGGCATCGCCGGCCACCCCCACCCCCTATAAAGCCGCCGCAAGCATAAATATCTATTAGATTTCCTCCCGTGTAACGTTAATTTTTTGAAAGTTGTAAAACTGTCGGCGCAAAATTTTCAGGAATTTGGGAAAGTCGGGTAGTTATGGTTTTAGGATGTCACGAGTGGTAATGATAAGTAAGGTCATTGACAACGAAGGTGATAGTTTGTTATGATATAAGAGTTCTTGGGAGAGACGCGGGAATGAATATGTGGCTATACGGTGGTATGTGGTATGATACTGCCGTATAGCCTGGGTAGTTAGGGGTAGAATATCGCCGGGCATCGCCGGGAGTGGTTTTCATCAGTCTTCCCAATTTGATTTCTTAAGCGTGTCTATCTTAGCGGCTAATATTTCGTCAATATAGTCCCATTCGTCGGGCTGCTGGAGGTATTTGAGGGTGTTTACCAATTCCTTGAGTCGTATTGCTTCTTGTAAGGTTAATATTATTTTTTGCATGATGATTCTTTCTGATTAGTCGGTTGCGGAATTGTATCCCATATACCAGCAGTTAATATTTTGTTGAGATAGTCCTTCCAATCGTTTCCTTTTACGTCTTGTATTGTTTTTATCCATTTCTTGAGTAGTAGTGATTCTTCATAGTCTTCCAAATAGTCCTCCAAATCGTCGGATTGTCCGTCTTGTGTGTTTTCCACCCATTCTCTGAATCGTAGTGCATCTAGTAAGGATAATTTGATTGTTTGCATAATGATTCCTTTCTTAAAAGAGCTTCTTTGATATCATCGAGATGTATGTTGAATGGTTTGTCTTTGGTTGGTATCAGCCAGCAGTCTGAGAGCTTCGTTCAATTTCGTTCATAATCATTCTTTTGTTAGATATCATTCACTCCTTGAGTTTTTCGACCACATCGTATGGCCATAATTTTAATTTTTTCGGTCTTACCGGCGCGTCTACTTGTTGAGAGAGAACCACGCCGACGAGACCGATAAAGTCTGCAATATTATCCTTTGTGAGCGTAATAGGAGCATTTTTGTATCCCCAATGGCAACCTTTTCTTGATTTCATACGAGTTCTTTCATGCTAACAGGGTTGCGAAGATAAGCCATCTCACAGTTCGGTGTAACTGTCTTAATCGACACCCACGACCCCCGCGAGAATGATGTGGTAGGAGAACGCTGCCGGTCTAGCAAAATGAGACAGCCGTCTGTAATGCAGAAATGGTAAGCGTTTATAATATGTTTCCCGCTATTCGAGTCGATGACTATGTAAGAATTAGAAACGATTGGTGTCTGTTTTGGAGCTTCTGGGGTGTACTTGACCGGCCTTCCGGGACTACGAGGTTTCTTTGGTATTTCTTGTATTATAGAGGTGTCCATTTTTATCTTTCTTATTAAAGCCGATAGTAAATATAACCAACGGCATTAATTATAGCACAAATAATATATATCTCAAGATAATAATTATATATTTTCCTTGTGAAAGTATATAGAAAGTGGTATTATTCGACTATGGAAAGCATAATATTGGTATTTTTTATTGTGACGGCCATAATATGGTCTTTTCTTGTATCTTGGCGACCAAGATGTTATATCTGTGGTTCAAAGGACACGGTGGTACATAGGATGTCTCTTTATTGTAGGAATTGTGGGTGGATGTTTAGGAGATAAGCGATGATCCAGGTCGAACCTGGATGAACTTAGGAGATTCGGGGTAATTTATAAATAAGCCCATACATCTTCAATAGGAGTGCAATATGCGAACGTTTTTAATAGTAATATATTGGATAATTATTTTAAAAATTGTTCTTTGGTTGATCAAAGACTGTTTATTGGCATGGGTATCGTTATAAATATGTGTAATCATATAGAGCTTGAATTTGTAAAATCGTGGCATGGAGACCAGGATACAGGACATGCGGTGCTTGATGTTAGATGTACCAAGTGCGGCAGAACTGGTTCATTTGAGAATTGTTTCGAGGGTTGTTGTTGTATACGCTACGACTTCGAGCATGACAAATTGATTAACAATTACAAGATTGTTAAGAATGAGCCGGTGAAAGGAGTAGGGAATGAACATTCTGTCCGAAGCAATGAAGCGCCGCAGCACGACTGATACATGGTTTGCTTGGTATCCGGTGCGACTCGGTGCACTCAGGAGCGGGCAATGCGTATGGCTGCGCCGCGTGTGGAGGAATAGGTGCGCTGGCGTGACGATTTACCAACCGCTTGAGATTCCGAACGTTGAGGTTGATCGGCTGAACGGCTGCTTCGTTCAGTCCAGTCGATACAGATCGAACGGCAAGTTATACAGATTTTACTGGAAGATGTGATGCAGTATAAATTGACGACGCAAAACTATAGGAAAATGATAACAAATTATGAGAAATGGAATGGTCAATACTAAGCAGTACAACCTAATACTATCTGAAGAGATGTACGACCGTCTCAAGACTGAATCCAAGTCGAGTGGAGTCCGAATGTCTGAGGTAATACGGCATGGAATAGAGTTGATGTTGGGAGACGTGGGTAGTTGGAGTGCTATACTGGGGACGCATCCATACGGTAATGGGAACTACGTGGAGTTTGAACCAACAGTTGAATAGTGATTCAGTCGTTCTTGGGATGGGATATCGATAATATGCAAAACAGACACAACGAAAGGAATGAGTTCTACGAGGAACGCGCCGCCATCATTGAGTACGACGGCGGCGTTGATCGGGTTGAGGCTGAGAGGCTTGCAAAACTGGATACGCTGGATCATTTCACTGATTATACATTACGGCGTGTTCCAGGTTAGTTATTGTTTTTATCAGAATCCGAAGTCATCCAATACCTTATAAGTTATAAGGCTTTTTAGTTCATTAACTGCTTCGTTAACAACGTCTTCTGGAACTTCCGGTTGATCAATTGGTGGATTGGTATAACTAGAGCGATTCCATATAAGAGAAAGTCTATATTGATGCCTCTTGGTTTTTTTATTAAAACTATAAACAGTTGACAATTTCACATTTAGGTCATCTATGAAAAACCTGTATTCAATGTAATTCAATTCATTAATTATTCTTTTTATTATAACACTGTTCATTTTATCCCCTTATCCCCTCGTTAGAAGACTTCCGGTATCCGACGCGATGAAGCCGTGCCGCTCAACTCTACGTTATGCACCACAACGGCCTGTCCCTTTTCCCCAATTTGCAGGCATAGTCTGGACAATGAGCCTTCCCCGTAATCTACGCGCCATTGGTCTTCAGGCTCTTTCTCAGTTGTTAGGCACACAACCGACCCTCTCTCGCCGGACTGGTGTTCTATTACATCCCCCTCGTGTATGTCGCGTCCATTAAAATCAGACCACGGTGCTTTGTTCATACCATTCTCCTAATGTTGCATAACCAGTCGCTCAACCGGTTCCATCTTGCCAGAGATAAACCGCTTGCAAATCCTACTAACGGGGACGATCAGTTCATTGCCTGTGAACCCACTTGCAGCGATTAGGTCAATTTCTTCTTTGAACGTGTCGGCCATTACAGCCTTGATGAAATCGCCCATTTTCTTCATGTCGGTTTTGCCGCCGTTCAGCGTGTCAAATACCTGTTGGTGCATTTGCTCAAGACGTTCGTTATTGGCTACCTGTTCGGCAAGCGCCTGGATATTACTCAACTTTTCAACGTCCACATTGGCAAGAGTCCTCACCTTACTTGCGGCATGTTTCTCGCCTTTTACCTTGAACCAAAACCTTGAGTCTTCATAGCCAGGGGTTACGCACTTCCAGATAACCCCCTCGCCAACTCCAGACACACCAAATGCTTTCCCTATTGGGCATTCTAACTCGACGTCTTTTGTAATCGCGTTAAGCTCATTTTGGTGCATTGCTGGATTTTCAAAATCTATTTCCTTGCTCCATGTCGGGAAGTCGAAAATAGTTCGTATCTGGTCGGTTTTATGTGGCTGCGTAATCCGGCAAATTTCTTCCCGAGGCAAGTATATCTTTTGGTTGTCATCTCCTGCTAAGACAATCGCAAAAATAACAAACATCTTCGGCACTTGGCTTATGGCCACACCTTTTTGAATGCCATTGCCGCACCATTCCCCGTAAATCACGACGACTTCGTTCACGGCCTCTACCCCATCCGCGATAAGTTCAAAATTTCGTTTGTTCACGTGGGCAAACATGGCAAATCCGGCATTATCTTTCTCTGGTGTGATTACGTTTTCTCTACTCTGTGCCCAAAACTCTCCATCCGGAGAAACCACAATGCTGGCGTTTGTTCCGTGGAGTTTCACGGTTCCCTCAAAAATAAGCGGAGGGAGTACGGCTGCACGGTTCATAATCGGTTTGCCAAATTCATCTATTCCCGCAAATTGCGCCTTGTGCTGCACATTTCTTACAACATTACGGTACTGCTCAATGCTTGGAAATTTGATTAACCTCATTGTTACCTCCATAGTAAAGTCACATAACAAGCCGCAGCAGACAGACTGCGCTTCGCTTGCTGATGTGATTGATCGTTAACTGTTACTCCCTAATTACACGTATTACGCACTGTCCTGGCTTGTTTAAAGCTTCACTGTGAATCGTTCTGGCTTGACTTCTTTCGGCTTCTTGTTGATACTTGACAGGCGCTCTCCGCAGGCTTTGAAGTCTTTTATGTAGACAGGGTCTACTACTTCTCCAATATTGAATCTCATCTGCGTATATCAAGGATATAGTTTGCCACAACATCACTCCCACACTTCAACGCCCCATCTTTGTGACTCCAAATACCAAATGTTTTATTCATACCATTACCTTTCTGATTGATTTATATTTCCTATGTAGACTATTTAACCTCTGCCTTACTATATTCACAACTTAATGGTGTGTAATGCTTTATCATGAAACTATCCTACCGTGAGTGCCAGCGATAGTATTTTTAAATTCTTCCAGTTTTTCCTTAAAAACTTCCACTACAACATAAACATACTTCTGATTCTTTTTCCATTTCTTGAAATAGCCTTCGAATGAGTTGTTTCCCGGGGTAGTATCATTATAAACTATCCCATCCGATATAGTAATCATATCCATGTCTTTTATGTTTAACTCTTCATAGTCTTGTCCCTCTGGTGTCAGGACTCCATTCACGGTAACAACTTCATCCTCGTGGTATGTTCCTAAAGGCCAGAATTCCGTATCTACGTAGAACTTCATAAACTCTAAACCGTTTGTTTTTATTGCCATAGTTCAGTCCTTTCATAGTGTGTGTTTTGGCTTAGCATTCCCGGCAGGCCAATAAGAATGTTTTTTGGTTTGATCGACGCTGATTAAAGGCCATTCTTTCTGAGCAACAACATCGTTCTTTGAGACACACATCCTCACTGCATCCTTCTCTTAAAAACCTCTTCGGTTTTAAAGTCTTCACGAATCGGGTCTGCTTTACTACACTTTTCGTAATCATCTTCAGTCCTTTAAACAACTATCGTTAGTGGTTCGGCTTTGAGGCCTCACCTTTATAATGCGAATCGTCTATCAA
>ERZ1292625.1624-Hain-H41-01um-R1-1624-length-25413-cov-7_pt1 | contig 25413 bp, 36 predicted proteins | sample MGYA00564400_ERZ1292625 | MGnify/ENA primary metagenome ERZ1292625 (study PRJEB36523, sample SAMEA6512639) | groundwater metagenome | collected 2019-01-08 | study: AquaDiva: Metagenomics assemblies of 32 groundwater samples | reverse complement strand
AATAGAAGGAATATAATGACATTTAAAGAAAGAATTCAAAAAGGATTATCTGGTGATTTTAAAGGACTTGCAAATGGTTTTCAAAGAATAAATAAATATATATTTGGTATTCAAAGGTCTTGTTATTATTTAATTGGTGCACTTTCAGGTGGTGGTAAATCAACACTGGTCGACTACATGCTTTTAAATGCAATGCAGGATGCTGAAAAACAAGGAATACCCTTTAACATTCACTACTATTCTTTTGAAATAGATGAGATTTCTAAAAAAGCTAATTGGCTATCTATATTAATATATCAGAAATATAAAAGAGTTATTAGTCCTGAAACAATTAAAGGTTTGGGTGATTTTAGACTTACAGAAGATGAACAAATATTAGTTAATAATGAAATTCCAAATCTTGAAAAAATATGGTTAAAAATTAATTGGTATTGGCAGTCTGTAAATCCCACAGGAATTAGAAATGATCTTTGGAAGTTTATGGAAAAGAGAGGCATTTTTGAGAAGTCTGCTTATGTAAATGAGCATGGTGAAACTAAAGAAAGAATTGTTAAATTTGTATCAGCTAATCCACAAGAATATAATATTGTTGTAATGGATCATTTATATTTAATGAAAACAGAAAAAAGAGATGGTCAGATGTTTACATTTAAAGCTAATATTGATAAATATTCAGAGTATTGTGTCGGTATGAGAAATTTATTTGGAATGACATTTTTAAATATTCAACAGTTCAATCAAGGTTTGAGTTCTGTTGAAAGACAAAAATTTAAAGGAGTAGATATTTCTCCACAACAATCTGATTTTAAAGATACAACAAATCCCTATCAAGATTGTGATATTGCTTTGGGACTTTTAAATAGTCATAAGATGGACATGGAAACATGTCTTGGGTATAACATTAATAAGGTTGACGAACCTTATAATCTTAAAGATAGATTTAGAATGTTGAAGATAATTAAAAACAGATTATCAAGGGATAATATAGCAATAGGTTTACTATTTCATCCTGAATCTGGTAGATTTGTAGAGTTACCTAAACCTAATGAATTAACTAATGAACATATTAAATATTTTAATCAAATAACAAATAGATGAAAAAATTAGAAGTTGAATGGACTCCTGAAATGATTAAATCATTTAATAGTTATAAACCCTCAAAAGAAGTTAGAAATTTTGACACTGGCGCAAAACGTGATGGAAATTTAGAAAAGCCTTTTATTCATAATTTAAAGGGATATACCAGACAAAGATTTGGTTATCACATGACTATTGGAGCAAGAAGGTATGGAGATTCTAATTTTTTGAAAGGTATACCAACAGAAGTATATCTTGAATCATTAGATAGACATTTAGCTGCTTATCTTGAAGGAGATAGATCAGAAGACCATCTTTCTGCTATAATATTTGGAACACAAGGTTGTATGTTAAATGAGCAAAAAGAAGGAGTAACAGCTAATCATTATTTTGAATTAAATAAAAATAAATGAAAAAGAAATCAAATAGAGAAAAACTTTGTTGTGAAAATTGTGGTTCAATTAATGTTGATATGCAAGCTTGGATTGATGTTAATACTTTAAAGTTTAAATCAGACGATGGTACTGAAACTTATTATTGTAATAAATGTTTTGAAAATGTAAATGTAACTACAATTGAAACTTGGAGAAAAATTAATCAAGAATGAACAAATCAGTAAAACTGTTTTTGAGTGCATTTTCTCAAGTTGGGCTTGTTGCAGTGAATGTATTTCAAATAGCACACCAGTATTATTTTGGTGCTTTTATTGTAGGTTTTCTTATATCTTTGCTTTGGTCATTTAATGTGACCAAGATAGCTTTTGGTATGCTTAATGATAGAATAGTCTACTCATTTGGTGCTGGCACAGGTACAGTTTTAGGTATAATAATAAGTAATTTAATATACAAATAAGGAAAGAATATAAACAATTAAATAATAAACAATGGCGAAAGGTGTGCTAATTATTGGAGAATCTGGTTCTGGAAAATCCACTTCTCTTGAAAATTTAAATCCAAAAGAAACATTTGTAATAAATGTTAAAAATAAAACATTGCCTTGGAGAGGTTCCTCTAAGCAATATTCACTAGAAAATAAAAATTATTTTCAGTCTGATCAATCTGCCATTGTAGTTTCTACTTTGAAAAATATTTCAGAGAAAGCAACTCACATTAAGACAATTATTATAGATGATTCACAGTATATTGCAGCAGATGAATTTATTAGTAAAGTATCAGAGAAAGGTTATGAAAAATTTAATGTTCTTGCTAAAAATGTTTATAATATTATAGATATAGTTACTACACTCAGAGACGATTTAATTGTATATTATCTTTGGCACTCAGAAGTTATTATGGACGGTGGTGAAGTTAGAAAAATTAAAGCAAAAACAATTGGAAAAATGTTGGATCAATATCTTACTGTTGAGGGCATGTTTACTTATGTATTATTTACAGAGGTAGAAAAAACCAAGGACGGTATGAAATATTGGTTTGTAACTAATACAGATGGTATTACAACAGCTAAAACACCAAAGGGGATGTTGGAATATAAAATACCTAATGATTTGTCTTTAGTAAATAAAGCTATAAATGAATATAACAACATAGTAGAAATAAAGAAAGAAAAAGTAGTTGCATAATTGATCAGCTAACTGCTGTATAATAGTTAATTAATAATTAAAATTAAAAAGTAAATGATTGATTTAAAAAACACAGAGAACATTGAATTTAAAGAAACAAGAAAATTTATTGAGGCAGGAATTAGGGAAGTAAAAATTACTTCTATTATTAACACAGAAGGTACTAATGGTAAATCTGGTAGATTAAGTTTTGAATGGGTTACCACAGATGGTAAAACTGCTCAAGACAGCTTGTTTACATCAGAAGGTGCTATTAAGTACACATTAGCTACTGTAAAACATCTTGTAAAAGAGATTACAGGAACTGATGTTAATGTTACAGGTAAAGATTATACAGAGTTTGCTAAGAATTTGTATAAACTTATTGGTAATAAGATGTATCGTCAGAAGTTTCATGGTAAGGAAGTTGCTGGAAAAGAGGGTAAAAAATCTTGGTGGCAAGCTACCTTTGGTCCAGTTATGGCTACTAACCGACTTGCTGAGAATATTTCAGTACCTATTGGTTCTACACAGTTAAGGTTTAATCCTACTAGTAACTTTGATATGAAGAGTTTGGTTACTCCTGATGCAACTACAGTTCATACAAATGGTACTAGTATGGTTGAAGATTTACCCTTCTAATTAAGGTTAATAAAGCTCTCTAGCACATTTCGGAGACAAAGATTAAGGTTATCCTTGATTTCATGGGAAACTACCTGAACGAAGTAAAATGTTGGCAGCTCGGAATAGACGGCTCCCTTTTGGGATTAAGAAATTAAATGAAAATTACTCAATGAAAGTAGAAAAAAGAAAAATTGATATAAAGCAAAGCAAAGACTTTGAAAAAAAAGAGATTAAACTTGGTAATAAAGCAACTGAGTATATTCTAGAGATGATTTCTTCTGGTATTTATTCTAATCCCAAAGGTTCTATTGTCAGAGAGATTACTTCTAATTGTGTTGATGCTCATGTTGCCTCTGGTCAAACTAAACCTTATGAGGTAGAGTTTGTTGAAAAGAATAAATTAACAGGGAATTTTGAAAATAAATTAATATTTAGGGATTTTGGTAATGGTTTAGATAAACAAAGAATTGAAGATATTTATATAAACATTTTTGAGAGTGATAAAAGAGAATCTAATGATTATATAGGTGCTTATGGAATTGGGTCAAAAAGCCCATTAGCCTATAGTGATAGTTTTAATCTTGTTACTTGTATTAATGGTATTAGAACAATGTATCAAATTCAAAAGATTTCTGATACAAAGTTAGACCTTATTACGTTAATTGAAGAGCCTTGTGTTGGTGAGAATAAAACAGAAGTTATTATTTCAATAAAAGATGAAGATGTTAGTTCTTTTAAAAATGAGATAAATGAACAGTTGTTTTATTTTAAGAATATTAAAGTAATTGGTTTTGCAGCTCAATTAGCTAAAATTGAGTATGAAAGTGATAATATTGTAGCAGCTAATAGTAATAATAGTAATAATGAATTACATTGTGTTGTTGGTACTGTTAGTTATCCTTTGGATGAAAAATTAGTAGAGTATACAGATAGACAATATAATTATAGAAGTCCAAATCTTGGATTAAAGTTTGATATTGGAGAAATTAAACTATCAACTAGTAGAGAAAACATAAGATATATTCCAGATACGATTGACAAAATTAAGAAGAAGATTGAAGTTGCTAGAAAAGAAGCTAGTGCTTATCTTAATGCTCAGTTTTCATCTGAAACTAAATTGTTTAGTTATCTTGAAAAGTACAGCCAATTAAACTGTAATAATACTTATGTTGGAGCTTTCTATAATTTAACAAAAGAACATGAAGTATTTACTTTTAAAGGTATTAATACTGCTAAATTTAGTACTTTGAATGATTGTATTCAGATTAACATGGTTACTCTATCAAATAATAAACTTATTTATACTAGATGTAACAGTCTTGTTAGTATTTTTCAAGGTAACAGAAATAATGATTTAAAGATTTATCTAACAATTAATGAGTTAGAATCTTATAAAAACAGATATCTTTACAAATTAAATAAGGATAATTTTTATATAATTAAAAATCTTGGTTTTGATAAGTTTGATGATAAAGATCTTACTAATGATAAGTTAATTGCAACAAAGAAACTTTATGATTTTCTTGTTGAACATTTAACTGCTGAATGTATTGATTATCAATCTGTAGTTATAGATGAGTCTTTAATGACAAATGATGATAAAAAGAATGTAATGTCAGCTAAACAAATAAGAGAGTTAAATAAAGAGATATTTCTTAAAGAATGTAAAAAATCTCACTATAATAATGGCAGATATGAATTCAAACATCAATCTATTAAACCTGACTATCTTAAAACTACAACGGATAAGGTTATTTGGGGTTTTAATGAAGATGATATTAAATTAAAACAAATACAACACTTTCTTTTTAATTGTACGGCTGATAAACAAGGTAGTATAATTAAAATTTTTAAGATAGCCAAAAACAATGTTGATAACATTAAGTTAGTTAAAAATCAAGTTAATGTGAATGATTTATTTGTAAAAAAGGATAATTTATTAGTTAATTATTATACCGCTTTTAAAATTAACCTTGTAATTAATGATTATGAGTATTTAAAGTGTTTTAAAGAGTTTAACAGTGATATTTATGCTAAGTATCAGCAAATGATTGATTATAGGGACTCTTACTATCAGTCAGACATGATGGGTGACCAAGAGTGGAAAGAACAACTTTTCTTATGGTTAGATCAAAATTCTGTTTATGATACTACTGTTATTTCAGTATTAGATGAAGTTCTGTTATACTGTAAAGATTTGGAGATATTCAGATATTTTTCTAATATACATGAATCTTTTAGTGAACTTGAACAAAAATATGTTGATTTAATTGTAGATATACTTATTTTAAAGAATAAAGCAGTTACTTATACAACAGTTCCAGAAACTTATAATACTAAGGCTGCTAAAAAAGGTAAGAAAGTATTAATGGATGAGTTTTTAGTCCATACTGGACTAAAGTCATATAATGAAAATACGTCAGGATATACTGGGTTAAAATCAGATTTTTATGGTTTTGATAAAGGTGATAATTATAATAGAGTTGTAAGTTGGATTGAAGATTTACCCGATATTAGGAAAATACTAGAAGTAAATGATGTAAAACATCAAGAATTAGAAACAGCAACAATTTAATTAAATTAAATATGATAAATTATATTTTGGGAGAACAGAGATTGACCGTGGTTTTACAAGGAAAATCACCAATTACTGTTCCCAGAGATCAAGAAGAGCGTATTAAGAAAATAATGACACTCATTCAACAGAATGATGTAGATGCTTTAACAGATGAATTGTTTCCAGCTAAAAAGATTACTAAAATCTCTAATGGAGAGATAGTATTTGATGGTATTCACGTAAAATGGATTGGAAGTGATGTAGCAATTCCAAGAGTATTAGGTGAGAGAATCCTTGATTTTGATACTAAAGGCTTCCCTATTAAAGCTTTGATTAACTTTTGGAAGAATCTACTATCTAACCCATCTGCTACTGCCAGAGAAGAGCTTTATGGCTTTATTGAGCATAATGACATGGCTATTACAGATGATGGTCACATATTAGCATATAAGAAGGTTGTAAGTAAGAATAACAATCCTGTTCCAGAGAAGATGTTTGGATGGTATATTGATTCTTCCAATCTTGTTAGATATTCTAATGGTCAACCTGCTAGTGAGACAAATAGAAAGGAATTTGCTGATTATATTGCTTCTGCTAAAATAACATTGGTTGATGGATATAGTGGTAAGTTTGACAATTCAGTAGGTGTTCATGTAAGTATGCCAAGAACTAGTGTGGATAATGATAGGAATATTACTTGTTCGCATGGTTTACACATATCAAGTTATGAATATGCACAAACCTATCCTGGAGATACATTGGTAGTTGTTAAAGCTAATCCAAGAGATTTTGTTGCTATTCCAGCAGATTATGATAATCAAAAAGCAAGAGTTTGTGATTATGATGTAATTGGATTTGCTGAACCTAAACAACCAGTAGATAATCTTTATAAACCAGGGTTTAATGAGAAATGTTCTGAATGTCATTATCTTCCAGAAGAATGTACTTGTATGAAATTTACTTTTGAAAGAGAAGAACGCGAAAAAGAGGAGGATGCCTATCAAGAAGAATTAGAAAATAGAAATGAAGAGTTGGAAAGAGAACTTGAGGAAAGAGAAGAAGAAAATCCATTTTCTCAATTTGATATTGCTGTAGCTATTGATGAACCAAATGAATATTTTATTACACCTGGTAATGAGTATGTTGTCAGAGAAGTTTCTGGTGATGAAATACTTATTATTGATGATATTAGAGAAGAAGCATGGATTTCTCACGAATATTTTGAATCTAAATAAATTTAATGAGTAAAGAAAGAAATGTATTAGTGATAGCAGATACCCACTTTCCTTTTGTGAAAGAGGGGTATCTTGCTCACTGTAGAAAAATACAGAAAGAATATAATTGTAGTAAAGTAATCCATATTGGTGACGAGGTGGATTTATGCGCCAGTTCTGACTTTCCAAAAGATCCAGATGGTAAATCTGCTGGTGATGAATATTGGGATGCTTTAGAGATGATGAAAATTTGGTATTCTTCCTTTCCAGAAGTTTCGGTATGTATTGGTAATCACAGTTCACGAATTTTTAGATTAGCAAAGAAGACTGGTATTACCAAGTATGCTATCAAAACCTATGAACAACTTTGGGATGCGCCTAAAGGATGGAAATGGGCAGAGTCTTGGGAAATAGATGATGTTCATTATACTCACGGAACAGGATTGTCTGGACCTTCTGCTGGAATTAAACTTGCTAAACAATATAGACAAAATGTCGTTGTTGGGCATGTGCACAGTGAAGCAGGAATTCAATATTCTGCATCAAAGAAAGATTTAATTTGGGCATTAATGGTAGGAGGAGCAATTAATGATTCTAGTTATGCTGCTGCTTATGCTAAAGACCAGATTAAAAAGTCTATTATTGGATGTGGAGTAGTTGTTCAGGGAAAATTACCATTGTTTATACCAATGTTATTAATTTAAAATTATGGAAAAAATAAATACAAAAATAGATTGTACAGATTTTGGTAAATCTTTAGCTCATTCAGATTCTGTAAAACAAGCAGAATTGATTAATTCATTTGCTTATGAATTAAAAATAATTTGTAGAGATTCTGATTTAACTGGTACACAACCTTGTTCTATTTCAGAGAAACTTGATTCCAATGGTATTGATCTTATAAAATCATTATTTGAGTTTATTAAACTAAGAGAAAAGAATAAAGTAAAATAATATGATTGAACTAAAAAATGCAAAAGATGTGAAAATCTTTGATGATATTGAAATTTATCATTATTATTTAGGAGACTTTAATGTTGGTGAGTGTATGCTTTCACCATTAAGAATTGAAAGTAATCCATCTTTTTGTATTTTTTATCATAATGAGGGAAGACTATATTGGAAAGATTTCGGAACTGGTTTATTTGGAGACAGTATTGAGTTTGTGAAGAGAATGTTTGGTTTAACTTATGGAGCTGCCGTGAAGAAGATTGAATTAGATGTGCAAGCAGGGTTTAGCAGTTTCATAGGTTTGCCGAACAAAATCAAAAGAACAACTGATATTCAAATTAAGAGAAGAGACTTTAGTATTTTGGACTTGAACTACTGGTTAGATTATGGCATTACTAAAGAGATACTCGATAAGTTTAAAGTATTTTCAATATCTAATTATTGGCTTAATGATAAAGTGTTTTATATTCCAAGAAATAAACTGACATTTGCTTATCAATTTGTAACTAAATTTAAGATATACCAACCTTATGATAAATATAACTGGATTTCAAATTGTACGTCAACTGTTTTACAAGGTATAGATTCTGATTCTGACTTATTGATATTAAGTAAATCTCATAAGGATTGTATGACTTACTATTCTATGGGATATTCAGCAAGAGCACCCCAATCTGAAAGTATATTGCTATCTAAAGAAATTATTGACTATTTAAAAGGTAAACATAAGAGAATAATAGTTAACTTTGACAACGATGAAGCGGGGCTACAAGCAATGAGAATTTATAATGAAAAGTATGGATTTGAAACATTTAGTGTACCTAAAATTGAAGGTATAAAAGACATTGCGGATTTTCGCAAGTATCATTCAGAAGAACAAACTAAACAATTAATAAATGAAAAAATCAAAAAATAAAATAGGTTTACATAAATCTTGGAGAGATAGGGCAGAAAATCCATCTCAAGGTAGAATAATTCTTAGTGGGACAGAAATGTGGTCAAGCTATTTATTTGGTGCACAAGATTTACAGACAAGAGTATTAGAAGAAGTAGAAAAGTATCAAAAAGATCTAATTGAACCAGATAATCAATTAGACAATGTAATTGACATTATTAAAAATATACAAGCATGAAAAAGAAATCATTTAATGAAGAAGAGTTCTTGTTTGTATGATTATTGGGGTAATTGGAAGAACAGAAAGCTTTCTGATACTGGTAAAATTCTTGTTAAATCTATTATTTTTAATAATAGTTTTGATATATTTAAATTTAAGAAATATTTAAACTAATGAAACCAAAAATATCATATAGATTAAGTACAAAATCGTTTGCTGTTGATGAGTGGTTTAGTGGTGAAATTTTTAGTGAAGAGGAAGGTAAATTTGAATTTAGTTTGGGCAAACTAAGCAACGGAGAAAAGATAATAGATTGGAAAGAAGACTTACCTTTTAATTCAAAAAAAGTAGAAAAAATAGAAAAACATATACTAAATCTATAATATGCAAATAAAAATCAATAAGAAACTTGTCAATACTTTAAAATTTTATGAAGGAAGTGTTTGTATACGTGGTGAATGTTATAAATTTGATATTTCAGACAATATTACCTGTAATAAAGTAAGATGGGTTGATGTATATTGGAAATATGTAGCACCCAAAGGTGTGTGGGAAATAGAGGATGAAATAATTAAAACTTTTAAAAATGCAAAAAACAAATAAACCAGATTTGGTTGATAAAATCATGTTTTATGAATCAGGTGAACTTCCGTTTGAAGGGGTTCTTGATTTATTTTCAGAACTAGTTAAAGATGGCTCTGCTTACAGTCTTCAAGGAAGTTATGGTCGTATGGCTAATAACTTAATAGAAAATGGTTATTTAGATAGGAAGGGTAACATTTTAGAACATACAAACAATGAATAATAGGAAATTACAAAAAGAAATCGAGAGTGTAGAAAATACAATATCTGCTGCTCAAATGGATGTTATTGATCTTAATAGACAATTAACAAATCAAACAGAAGAATTAGAAAATCAAGTTGCTGATTTAGAAAATTCAATAGAAGCTTTGAAACATGAACTAACATTAAAATATAATGAGTAAGGTATTGTTTCCAGCCATTGTTAGTGGAATTTCCACTCGCAAGGATAAAAGTTTGTTAATTAAATTAGAATCTCAGGAGTTAAATCCAGAGACATCTGCTAATCTAATGAGATTAAATCAGAATCTCTGTTATGTGCTAATAAAATCTGATCCAGTAAAAACAGAAGAACAAGAAGTTATTGATGGATTAGAAAGTTCTGGAATTGAAGGTAAATCTCAATCTCAAAGAATCAGAGGGTGTTATTATATTTTGTGGAAAAATAAACAAGATGGTTTTTTAGAATTTTTAGATTATTATAATCATAAAACAGAGCAACTTATTAACAAATTGAAATCTGAGATAGATGAAAAATCATAAATATTTGTCATTTAATGACAAAATAAAATCATTTAATAAAGTTATAGACTATATGATACAATCTGAATATTGTTCTTATTTAGAAGATGTTATTAATAATTCTTCTAATGATATAAAAGATGATATAAGTGATTCTGAAGTTTTGGAACTTAATAAAAATCATATTTATACTGATGTAGTTAAATGTAAAGATTTAGGTAAATTATTAAAAAGAGCAAGTAAATTACTAAATGAAAAAAAGTAAAGTTATCTTTGGTGATCCTAAAATTAAGCCAAAAAAAGTTAATAAAGCTAAACTCCTGAAGAAGTATAAAAAGGAACTTTGGGAACTATGCAAGATTTATTGTCGTAAGAAATGGGGGAACACTTGTTATACGTGTGGTGCTAAAAATCTATATGGATGCAACCAACAAACAGGACATTTTATACCCTCTTGTTTGTGTCCATTTGAACTAGATTATCATCCAGATAATCTAAGAATTCAGTGTATGAGATGCAATAAATGGGCTGGTGGAAATCAATCTCAATATGCTGAAAACTTAAAAATAGATTATGGTCAATTTTATATTGATATTTTATTTGAAATGAAAAATCAACCTAAAATCACTAAGCCTTCATTAGAGGATTACGAAAATTATATTGAAAAGTACAAACAATTAATTAAAAAATTATGAAGAATACAATTCATCATTTTCAAGACTTTGTGTTTATTTTTGTATTGATAGCTGTTATATTGTGGGCAATTTTTCTTGGTAAAAGTTGTAAAGGAGATGGTTTTGGACCTAAAGAAATTTCAAAAGATACAATATATACACAAGATAGTGTAATTTTTAATTGTGTACATTGTAATTGGGAAAATGTACAATACTTGCATGTATTTGATAAAAAATTAATATTAGATGAAAAAAAATAAATTAAAAGAATTTGATGTTATATATCCTGGTTATTTAGAGAATAAACAATTATTGGATGTTCTTGATGGTAAAGCAATAACTATTTGTCCTAAACCACCTAAGAACCATTGGTGGAATTGGGATTGTGGTCAATTTGGAATATATTTTATATTAAGAAAAATTGAAGGATTTAAGAAAAATACTAAAAATAAAGAATATAATCATTATAAATAATTATAAATATGTTAGGTGTAGAATACCACAATGATTTTGGAATTTCTAATAGTGACCTGGGTTTACTCAAAGAGTCCCCGTGGATGTTTAGACAAGTTAAAGATAGAAAAGTAGAAAGAATCACAGCTGATTATTTAGCTCTTGGTACTCTAATTCATCTTGCTGTATTACAACCTGATTTATTCAGTGTTGCTGATATTGAAAAACCCAGCGGTTTGCTGGGTAAGTTTTTGGATTTATATGTAGAAGCTGGCAGTAATGCTGAAGCAGCTAAATATGCTTATGAAAAAAGTGGATATAAACTTCCATTTAAGACAGTAATGAAGAAATTGGAAGAGAATGATATTATTGAATATCTTGAATTTATTAAAACAAGCGCAGGAAAGGTTGTTTTAACAAGGAATCAGAAATATGTGATAGATAATGCTCAAAGAGGTATAGAACGTAATCCAGAAGCATCTAAAATGCTATTTGACAAGGTTTCTGACTCTTATGATGAGTTTAATGAACAATCTTTATTTGGTGTTCTTGACGGTGTTAGATTGAAAGGTCAACCAGATAGAGTGGTTATTGACCATACTAATAAGAAGATATTGTTGATTGACCTAAAATCAACTTCGAGTGCTCCTTATTTTAGAATAACAAAAGTACACAACACAGGCAATCTTTTAATTGACTATTATGGTACAGGATTTTTTGGTTCATTTAAAAGTTATGCTTATTATAGACAACTAGCTTACTATAAAACTCTTGTGGCAGAAAACTTTAAACAGTATTTTGATAAGTATACTTTTGAGTGTTATATTGCTGCGGTCAACACAACTTCTAGTTTTGATTGTGCTTTAATAAAAGTAAGTGATACTTGGTTAAATTTTGGAAGAACAGAGTTTGAAGAGTTGTTGTTTTCCTATAAGGAACATCAAAAGGAAAATCAATGGGAATATCCAATAATCCATTCTCAAAAAGGTGTTATAAATTTATTGTAGATGGTAAAACAGTTAATAAAAGTCAAAAGAACGAAATCATTTTATTTTTTATTACCAATGATTGGTGGAAATAATCTCACTATTTTGGATTTTCCTAATGTAGTTAATTGTTATTTAAAAGATAAAAATAAACATTATGAGGATTCTATTTTTGTGTTATTTAAGTGGAGTAGTGATCCTAATTTTACAGCGTTTGAGGGATTATTGCAAAATCATGAATTTTTCTCCGAGAGTTATGATGTAGCTAAGTATTATGTAATGTTTGTATTTGGTATTCCAGATTGGAAGAATTATAATCTATTTATAGATGGTAAATATTCTAAATTTGATGATAGTTATAAACAGCAAATTTTAAAGTTTTTAACTCCTATAGTAAATAACAAACAAGAAGGTGTAGATTCAACAGTTATTAGAGAGATTCTATATAAAGATGATAAAAGAAGGAAAAAAATGGAAGAAGAATTAGATGTCAAAATTCCACTAGATGTTGATTTAGCAGAAGCTCCAACATCTCTTGATGAGATTTTTGATGTTGATAAATTTAAATAAATATGAACTGGCAAAGAGAAAAACCTGATTATCCTTGTGTATTTGTATCAAGATATTCTAACAAAGAAGATGGTAACAGATATACAATTTGGAGATTTGAATTTATTGATGTTGGCTGTGATAAATATCTTGCTTGGTTAACAGAAGATTTTGAAGAATATGATGATATATCGTGTTGTGAATTTGATGAATATTTAATATTAGAAAAATTAGAACAATGATGGATTCAAATTATAATGATGATGAATATTATATTGTTGTCATTGAAAATGGTAAAGAAATAAAAATAAAATTATTTTAAATGAAATATTTTGTAGTAAAAATAGATGAAATAACAGGAAACAAAGAGTTTACTTTTACTGTGTTAATAAATACAAGTTCTGAATCCTCGTTAGAACATAAACTAAGAAAGATATTAAAAACTTGGTATGGAAATAAACCTGAAATTGGAAGTAAGGATTTATATGCTGTGCATGATTTTGGAAATTCTTTAGTTAATTTAAGAGGTTGGGCTGAGTCTGATGAAGAAGAATATGATATATTAAAGAAATATTTAACTGAATTATAAATAAGGTCTGTATTGTGGTGGAATTGGTACACCAAGGACTCCCACCAATACAGCTAAAAATTAAAGATGACAAACGATGAAATAAAAGTATGTTTTAATCAAGAACCTGATTGGCGTACTAAGTGTGAAGTAATCAAACATTTTATATTAAGTAAAACTACTCAGTCTATTGAGTATATTGAACCTTGTGGTGATATATCACATAGATTAACTTTTATGTTTAATAGACCTGTATTTGATTATGAAGTATGTGATTACCTGTATTGTGCTTCACTAAATTATTTTAAACAAACAATAAACTAAAATGTGGAAATGTATTAAATATCATCGTGGATTATGGATAATCTTAATAATAGTTGGTATTATATTTGGATTATTTAGAGAATGTAGAGGTCAGATAATACAAAATTATTATCTTGATAGTATTGTAATTAATAATCCAAAACTAATGACTGTTATGGGAACTTGTGGTTCTCCTAATGGCTCAGTGAATGAAATAAGTGCTTCTCCTCCAAATTATGCTTGGCTTCAAATTAATGGATATTGTAATCCTGGAAGTTATGGTAAAAGTGGAACCGTTTGCTGGACTTTTATAAATCCAGGAAGTTGTGTTTCTATTAATTCTGGATTTGCTACTCTTGGATGTGCTGGTGCCAGTTTTGGTCCTTTTACTCTTTATACTTGTGCTCCTGCTTGTGTTGGTGTTGGAACTGGATTAACTTATTGTGGCTTAACTGCGGGAGCTTGTTATACTTGGTGTATGACGTATAGTGGTTCTGGACCTCCTAGTTGTGAGTTTACTGATTTTTGTCCATACTTTCAAAATACCACACCGCTTCCTGTAGAATTACTTGATTTTTACTGTATAGAAGATAGCAATAATAATGTTTTATTCTGGAACACAGCGTCTGAAATAAATGTTGATAAATTTCGCATAGAAGGTTCTGGTAATATGTTGCAATGGACTGTAATTCAAGAAGTTGGGGCACTTGGTGAAAATACTACTACTCAATATATTGCTGTGGTAAGCAAATTTCGCTATTTTAGACTTTATGAAGTAGATTATAGTGGTCAAATTACAGTGTTAAAGACTATCTCTTGTGACAACAATTACTACCTAAAAGATGAGTTTGTAGAGGTCTTCTCTGTGGAAATGAAGTTAGTGTACTCTGGATTAAGAGGTGGTCTTAAATCAAAGATATTGGCTTCTGGATTGTATATTGAAAAAACATCAAAATTAACTAAAAAAATACAAATTTTATATGAATAAATATGAGGTAGGTGATATAGTAGATATATCACCAGAAAATTTCAATTGGAATAAAACGGTTGTTATTACTAAAATTGAATATAGTAGTGTTGGTAAACAAATATATGCTATTAATAAACAGGGAAGAGAGGATTGGTTTTGTGAAGCAGCAATTAAAGGATTAATATCTAAATCTTTTGTTTTGCCTGAGAAGTGGTGTATATTGAAGAATAAACAAGAAATATGTGATTGGTTTGGTAGAATTGGAGATTCTGTAATGACTACTATATTCATTTTCCAGGATCACCAAATAAAAGACTTGATAAACATATTCGTGATGGTTATACAGAAATTACATTTGAACAATTTAAAGAACACGTATTTAAACAAAATAGTATGAAAAAAATAATTGGTTATAAATTAATAAAAGATACTCCAACTACAAGAGCGGGGGTTATATTTAAATCTACAGATACTTATCATTATTATCCTGAAGGTATTGTAGACTCAAATCAGTGGTTTCATAAAGATGTCATATCTGTAAATGATTGGTTTGAACCTGTCTATGAGGAAGAATATAATGTAGGTGATTGGGTTTATGATATTAATAATGAATTTAATTTAATTAGAGAACAATGTTTACAAATTCTTAAAATAGATTATAACGGTATTTGGTGTAAAGATTTTTGTGGTTCTTCTCGTTTATCAGAAACAAGATTTAAAGAATGCTATAGGAAAGCTACAAAAGAAGAAATTGAAAAAGCTAAAAGTTCTCAATATAAAGTTAGACTTGGTGGTTATGACTCTGTTATTTGTAAAGATGGTGTTGCTTTTGGATGTAAAATTATAACTACTGAAGAGTTAAAAGCTGTTAAAACAGTATTTGAATTAAATAGTAAAATTTTAACAAGTAGTTTTAATCTTATTTCAGCAATGTATATTGGTGACATTAGGGTTGATATGATTACAAAGTTTATTGAAGGTAGTAAAACAGCTACTCAAACATTAAAAGAGGCTCAATATGATAATTTACCTTTTTGAATATATAGTTATTACTTTAGCTCAAGAATAGAGAACTGTATCGGGAAACCGTCTAGTTGATGCAAGTGTGAAAAGCTTTGCAAGTAATAATTTATTAAACTAAAACTATGAAATTATATTACTATGATAGTCTTTCCAACTATGGAGAGTGTATTGTTACTGAAAAGATTGACTATTTTGCTCCTTATTGTAAAACAAGTAAATTTTTTATTAATAAAATGGGTCTTGACTTATACATTGAAGAATTAAAAACCAAAACTAAATTTATGGAAACAAACTATTGGAATAATGCAGTCAAAAGAATAGAACTTTATAAAAGAGGTTCTACTTGGCTTTTTGATGATGAATATCTAAATATTGTTGGAGAGCCTTTTGTATGCGGAGCATCAGAGGCTATTCAATATATTGTAGATAGTTTACAAATTAAAGACAAAGAACATCTTGTTATTATCTTTGGTGAAAAGTTAGGTGATTGGGATGCTGAAATTACATTAACAAAAGATGGTGGAGATAATGCTTGGTATGAATTAAAAATGGGAGATGTACTTATGAGATTGTGGCTATGTCCTTGTCTGTGTAGGTTCTTTTCTAATCCACCTAAAACAATATTTATAAAATTTTACTAATGAAAAAATTAGAAAAACCTTATTTAAATTATAACAAATGAATATAACAAATAAACATTTAGCAGAAGTCAGAAAAGAAATGCTTGATATATTTTATGAGCATTTTAGTTGGCTTGGTTCTAATAGTTTATTAGAGGCGTTGGGAAATGAGGCGCATGACGCATTAGTTAAACTTGAAGCTGTTGAAAGAAAATATATAAAACAATTAAAAAATAAATGATATGAAAAATACATATACAAGTAAATATCCTTTTGCTGATATTAAAGTTGGTGAAAAGTTTATTATTAATGGATTTTCTCCATTTAGAAAATTAAAGAAACCTTTCAATTTACACATGTATAAAACCACAATAAGGAATCAAACTTCTTTGTGGGGCAAACGTCTAAATAGAAAGTTTGCTACAACATCACAAAGAGGAGAGTTAGCAATAGTAATTAAAAGAGTTAAATAGAAATTTCATTGGGTTTTCTTTTAGTAGAGTTTGGTTTTCCCTTTGATTATAATAAACTGGGGATGGGTTGTTGATTTATCAACTAATCTGTCCCCCTTTATTATTTAAAATAAAAATAAAATGCAATTAAAAATATATGAAGATTCAAAAAATTATGCGTGTCAGGTTATTGAGCTTCCAGCTATTCAAAAAGTAGATGGTCTTGACAATCTTGTTAAGGTTAGTCATCAGGGTAATGATTGCCTTATTGGTAAAGAGTCTAACCTTGATGAATTATATTTATTCTTTCCTTGTGAATGTAAGATTGATGCTAAATTTTTAGCTTCTAATAGTCTATATCGTCACAATGAATTAAATGATGATAAAACAAAGAAAGGTTTTTTTGAGGAGTCTGGTAGAGTAAAGGCTTTAAAATTTAAGGGAGTCGTATCCACTGGTTTTGTAATTCCAATTCATTCATTAAATTATTTTAATAAAATTTCGGATTGGAATTCAAAAGTTGGAGAAGAGTTTAATTCTATAAATGGTATTAATATTTGTTCTAAATATTATAAAAGGGTTCCTGGAGTATCAAATAATACCCCAAGAACAAGACAAGCTGATGATTTTATTGATGGTAGAATGGCTCCACATCATTTTGATACAGAGCATCTATTGAAAAATTGTCATAAATTGAAATTGGACGATTATATTGCGGTTACATACAAGATTCATGGCACATCTGCAAGGTTTTATAATACTCTTGTTAAGCGTGATTTAAGTCTATTAGAGCGCATATTTAAGTTTTTTGGAGTAAAGATACAATCTGAGGAATTTAAAGCTGTCTGTGGGTCTAGAAAGGTTATTAAATCGGTTAATTTTAAAACTTTAGATGACAAGAATCATTGGTATAAAACTGGAGATTTGTGGACTCAAGTTGGCAAAGAACATTTTGATGGTAAACTTAATCATGGAGAAGCAGTTTATTGTGAGATAATTGGTAAAACTTATGGTGGAGAAGCTATTCAAGGTGGATATAGTTATCAATTAGAAAAACCTAAAGTCTATATCTATAGAATTTCTAATATTAACTCTCAAGGAATTGAGATTGATTTATCTTATTATCAAATGAAGGAACGAGCTATTCAATTAAATCATGAAGTTTGCCCTGAATATTATTATGGTACAGTTGAAGGATTTCTTGGTCATAAACAGTATAATACTGTGATTAAGAATTTTTATGAAAAGGATAGAGAACGTATGTTTTCTAATATCTTCTATAATTTTCTTCTTGAAAAACCATCTATTTTAGATTCTTCAGTTATAGAAGAAGGATTTTGTTTAAGAGTGGATAAATATCCCAAGCCAGAAATCTATAAAATTAAGAGCAAAAAGTTTCTTGAGCACGAAACTAAGATGATGGATAAGGAAGTTAAAGATATAGAACAAGAACAATCAATATGAATAAATTAATAATATTAATCGGGATTAGTGGTTCAGGTAAAAGCACTTGGACTGCTAATTATATTAAAAAAAATATCAATACTGTTAGAATTAACAGAGATTCTCTTAGATTGAGTTTAGTTACAACTCTCGATGGTTACTATCAAAATAAGAATTTACAGCAAAGGGAGAGAATAGTTAATGGTCTAGAAGATGAAATATTTGAACAGGCGGTTTCAAGGGAATTAGATATTATTATTGATAATACTAATCTTAAACAAGAATATATAAACAGGTGGATTCATTTATCTCAACCAACTAATTATACTATTGAGTATAAATTTTTTGATGTAGAATTAGAGGAAGCTAAATATAGAATTAAAAATAGAGATAATTTTTCATTTGATGGTGAGGTTTCCTATATAAACAAACAATATGAAAACTATATACTAATTAAGGATCATGTCAAAAAACATATACTTTACCGCTGATACACACTGGAATCACAAAAATATAGTTAGGGGAGTTACTGCGTGGAGTAAAGAAAATCAGTTGTCTATTAGGAATTTTGATACCCTAGAAGAACATAATGCAGAATTAATTAAAAGATTTAATTCTTTAGTTAAGTGTGATGATGTTCTTTATCATCTTGGTGATTGGTCTTTTGGGGGTCATGAAAATATTCAAAAATTTAGAAATCAGTTACACTGTAGAAATATTCATTTGATTTTTGGAAACCATGACCAGCATATAGAACCAATTGACAGTCCTTATAGAGGTTGTTTTAGTTCTTGTCAATATGTTAAACAAGTTAGCCTAAAGATTGACTCTGCTAAAAGCGGTAGAATGGGTAAACAAGGATTCTTTTTGTCGCACTATGGACATAGAGTTTGGAATCAATTACATCACGGTGTAATTCATCTATATGGACATTCTCATGGAAGTTTACCAGGAATTGGTAGGTCTATGGATGTAGGGGTAGATACCAATAATTTATATCCATATTATTTAGATGAGATATTAGATAAATTTAAAAACGTTCCAGTAAATTATGTAGATCATCACAATAAAGACACAAATTAAGATTAGACTAATATACAGTAATGCTACTCGTTCCTATGGTAGTTTGGCTACCCTCACTTACTGAAAAGATATACCCAGTAATAGAGCATTTAAACATTGTCAAGATTGCGAAACTTGAAGGAGGCTGTCTATTTAGTCAATTAGCGTAGTTCTTCGAGCTCATATTTATTGAACATTCTACGTAGATCCTGTATTGGTTTTACGCCAATTGTAATATTTCCTAATTTATTTAGAATTTTTGACTGACCTTTTCTACTACCAGTTTTATAAACTCCTTCTTTGGTGTCAAATGCTACAGGAACATAACTAATTGCTAATCGTAGGTCATCAAATGTTCTTATTAATGATATTGGATTTTTAGATGTCTGTGCAATTTGAGCAGGACTATAGAAGTAACTTAAATCACCAGATACTCTATTTAATAGTGTCATTCCTGTTTTAATTGCCCAATGTTTTCTAAGTTTTTTAGATTCATCATCATCTCCACCTAATGCCATCATTCCAAGTATTGTGGCTACCATTAAAGTTATCTCAATAGCCATTTTCTTTGAGTTGTAGACCTCTAATTCAGTTAATTTACCAGATTTGAATCTCTTAATCGTGTCACCTAAATTGATGATTAATTTAGCAAATGTTCTATACCGCCCTTCTACATCAACTTGAAGTCTGTTATCGTATTGTTTTTGCATTAAACGTGCTTCAATTGCACTTGGAATCCATTTTTTGAATTGAACAAGCAATCTGTATATAATACTTTGTTGTAATGTAGCAGCTTCTCTTGCAGAATAACGCCCATGTATTAATTGGTTTAATCTTTGAACTTTATCAGTTAATTGTTGTTTTTCCTGTTCACCAGCTTTTGTATATTTTTCAGTAAGTTTTCCAGAGGAGGTTAAATAGCCGTCTTTAATCATTACTGCTAACATCGTTCTGGATTGTAACCATTTCTCACCAGTTTTTTGCATACTGTAAGCATATTCTTGAACTTTTTCAGTAGACATTTTTGACTTTAAAGATACTCTGTTTATAAAATCATAGTCATCTAATTCTTGTAGAGGGTTGAGTTCTTCCAGTAAATGGTTCATTACTGATACAATTTCTTTTCCTTCAGAATCCTTTTTGTTAAAATTCTGTTTCATAAATATATTAGATGCTTGTTGTAATCCACCAACAGTAAAGAATCTACCACCTACGGCTTCAATCATATTTGCTGTATCTCCAAATAACCAGTTTGCTCCTGCTGTGATTGGACTAAAACCAATTCTTAATAATGAGTTGTATTTTAATGCGACATCTATTATATCTGAAGACAGTATATATTTTTCACCTATTGGTTTACCATCTTCATCATAAAGATTACCTATTTTAATCTTACCTTCACTAAATTTCATTTCACCAAATACTTGCATGTTGATATAATCATCTACCATTTTATAGATATTTGATTGTTCTCCTGTTAGTTTTTTAGAAGGGTCGGATGATTTAGTAAATTCTCTTTGAATAACTTTACCTTTAGAGTTTAATTTTTTAGTTAATCCTCTTTGAAGGATTCTAACTGTGGGAAGAATATTAGACATTTCTTCATAGTTAATAGCATAAGCAACAAATTGTAATAGTGATGCACCTAAATCTCTGGATTTTTCAGCTTCTGAAATCTTTTTGGCATATTCAGTTGGTAAAACATCAGCAAATAAGTCTTCATTACCCACAAACCCTGCTGTTTCTGTTTTATGAACAGGTACTAAAGATTTTAGTTTATTTGATATAGTGGATTTTTTTATGTTAGGTATAAAATTTCTTCCAAGTTTTAATGGAAGATTTTCTTGTGATGTTTCTATAGTTTTTTGATAGAAATCATAGAATCTTTTAAGTTCTGGAGTATTTTGAATTCTATTCCAATTAGGGTTTTCATTACCACTTTCATAGTATTGTAATGTTAATCCAGTAGAACCTTTTTTGGGTTGTATAAATATGTTGTAGGCTCTTTCAAGAGTTACCCCATTTTTTTTACTCCAAGTATTTAGTAAATCAACTTCTTCTTGTACTACTTTTGTTGTTTGTTTATTTCTTGTAGATATTCTGTTTTGAGCAGCTTTAATAACAGAACCTATTGTACGTCCAATATAGTTGGCTAAATCAGAAAGGGAGCCTACTCCTTTAGTAAATTTGCCAATATCTTCAGTTTGAGCATCTATTTTCTCTTGGGTGATAGCTTCTTTTTCAGTAGCATTTTGTTGAATTTGGCTCCTTACAAACTCTTGAATAACAGGTTCTAGTAGTTCTTCTAACTCTCCAACTCTATCTTTGAGACCTTGGAATTCTCTGAAAGTATCCAAGACATCTGCAACAAATTCAATATTTCTGTCAGTTAATCTTTCACCAGCAGTTAATGTTGCTATATGCTCATCTATTTTAGTTAACGTTTGTTCACCAAGTTCTTTATATAGTTCTTGTGATTGTTCTTCATTGGCTTTGATAAATTTCTCATTAATAGCATCAATTTCATGTTGAATTACATTAAACTGAGGAGTACCTTCTTTAAGTCCTTGTTGACGTTTAGCTAATTCTGCTAGTCTTCTTTTGAAAAATACATATTGAGCTTGAAATGGAGATTCTGATAGTATTTTCTTTTCTTCTTCTGTAATTGGTTTTTTAGAAAATCTAATTTCTCTTGTTAGATTATCAGATGGAGTTACTTTATCAAGATTTTTTAGATAGTTTTGTATTATTGATTTAGTTTTTTTTACTACTTTTTCTCCTGTAGTTTTAGTTTTAATTCTAAAAAACTTTAATATTTTATTTATAAATTGTTCAAACCAAGTTCCATTGTCAATTGTTTTAATTTTTTCTACAAAAGAAGGTCTTGTCATTATTTCAGACATAAATTCTAAATTACCTATTTCTTTTATTTCTTTAGGTAAAACATCTAAAGATTCATTAATAGCATTTATAAATTCTCTTTCGTTTGGCGTTAATTTGCTTTCGTCTTTAAAAAATGGATAGTTTATATATGAGTGTATTATTTCATGAAGAAATACCCTTTCAAAAACATTTTTGTTTCCATTAACTGTTTCTTGTGATAAGTAAATAGTATTTGTGGTCGAAGACCAAAATCCCTCTGAATCTTTAAATTCATTGGTAAACTTTATATTTTCTTTTTCTATACTTTCTTTTGAAAAATCAAATAGTATTCTAACTTTTAGAGTTTTATTTTTATCTTGTATTGTAAGTATTTCTTGTGCTAGATCAGAAAGTTCTTTTATTACTGAGTTATTTACTATTTTGTTTAAAATATCTGTTGTAGATTCAGTTTCTGTTATATAAGGTTCTCCTTGTTCTGTTTTTTCTCCTTTAGATAGTTGTATATTTTCTTGAACAGGAATATATACCTTCCATTTGTTTCCAATTTGAGGAATACTAATATTTTTAAATAAATTTAGTTTTTCAACAGATTTTCTTGCTTGCTCTGCTGATTCTTTTGTTGAATGCCATTCTTCATTAATTTTTAGTCTAAATTCTTCATATTGAATTTCTTGTTGTGGTTCTGTAGGTTCTTTTTTCCAAACACCATCTTCAACTTCTTTATATCCTTTTGTTGTTAAAAATTCTGCAACCTCTCTTTCGCCAATATTATAATCCCTTAATCTATCTGTTTTTTTATCTGTAACAAATGTTACGTTTGCATCCATTGCTTTTTGTATTTCTTTAAAATCAGCTTTAATCCTATTTGTTCTATTTCCTTCTGCTGATATTCCTATAATATCTGATGGTTCATAACTTCCTACATTTGCCTGTTTCTCAGTTGCTATTCTATATGCTTCTGAACTTGATTGTGCCGATCCTCTTGATATTAGTTTATTAGCTTTTGCAAATTTAGTTTTATCTTTTTCAAAGAAGGGGGATTTTTTTGTAGATTTTGAAATATCAACCGATTTAACTTCTGTTTCTTGAATAAACTTTTCTGGTAATTCTTCAGTTTCTACTTCACTTGGTAAATCTCTTGTTGTGGGAGATGATGCATAATTTTTACCAAATATCCATCCTTTTTTAGGTTTACCTTTAGGATTATTTTCAATAAATTTTAATTTAAATTCATTTAATTCTTCTGTTTGAGTTACCCCATTTTTTTTATTAAATTTCTCAAAAGCAGTTTTAACAAGGTCATTATAGTATTCAAATGGTATTAATCCTAAGTAAGTAATAGGACTATTGTTAAGTCCTGATTGAATTATACCAATATCCATTAATTCTATAGCTAAGGCGGGGTCTAGCAACTCAATTTCTCTGAAGGCTTCTGTTAATTGATTGGCTGTAAAAGTATCATACCTTTTGGTGTATATTTTAATGCTATTTAAATCACCTTTCTTTTTACCAAGCAAAGGTTGAAGTTGTTTAATCAGTAAATTATTAGCCAGTTTTTTTTCTTCTTCTGTTTTGTTTTCCTTATTTTTTAAATCGAGTAGTTTTTTAGCAGTTGGTTTTGATTTAAATAAAGCATCTTTGTAAACTGTAATATTAGGGTAAGCATTATTCTGAGTTATATATGCAATAAGGTCATTCTCTATTGTAGTTGCTAGTTTATCAATAGCTTCTTCACCAAATGGTTTAAGTTTAGTTAAAAGGTCTTGTTTAACTTTTATCATCTCTGGTATTTGAGTATAATAAAACTGACCAAATGCTTTTTGTGTAAATTCTAACTGATTAAAGGTTTTAATAATAGAATTTTCCAGTACATTTTCAATACCTTTAACAAAACCTTTATTTTTAACCTCTTCAATGAGTTTTAGTTTAGATTGAACAGCACTTAAGTTCTTACCAATACCAGAAGTATCCATGTTAGTAGCTCTTGCTGCATTGAATAATTCACCAGAATACTCTTTGTAACTTAAATAATTATCTAATACCTGAAGTTGAGTATCTTTAAATTCCTGAGAGGTTTGTTTATCTTTGAACAAGTAATCTTTAAGTTCTGACTCAGTAAGAGTTTTGGTTTTATAATTTTTAGATTGTTTGCCGTATTTTAATTGAACTTTGGCAATTAATTGTTTTGCAAATACTGAATTGTCTGTAACTTCAAGAAATCCAGCATCATTAATTGCTTTAGCATCTAAATACTCCTTAATAATAGGTTGAGCCATAAAATAACCAATAGTATTAAATGGTACACCTATTCTTGATAGGAACATCACTGTATTGAAAGTTTCTAACGTAAAGTTTATATCAAACAGGAAAGGGTCTTTTGCAGCATCTACTGTGGCAGTGATATTTTGAGATATAACCTCTGAGATCAGATTTTTATCATCAACATCTTTTAGTTTAGAGATAGAAATATCACCATTTTCAAGTTTATTATGAGGAAGGTTGATTGTTACTTGTTTACTATCAATAGTTAAACCACCTGCTTGAGCTAATATGTGTTGAGTATTTTGGTGAGCAGGGATACCAATCATTGTTTTAGCTGTCAAGAACTTAATAAACTGTGCTATTTTACCATCTTTACCTGATAGTTTTAGCTGATTAGAATAACGAATGTTATTTTCTAATGTTTGTTTTCTTTCAGCAAGATAGCGTTCTTTCTTTTTATTGTAAGCTTCTTGATATGTTTCTTGAGTATCAAATTTATCTCTGATTAAATCAGCATCTGGTTTGACGTTTAAGTGTTCTATAAACCTGATTTCATCAACAATATCAGTAAGCAGTTTACTTGAGTTGGGAGTAATTAAATTTGCAAAGTTTTCCTTCATAGAAAGAATTTCCTTTGCAATGCCCATGATTTTATTTTGTTTGCTTTGAGCAGAAGTTAATTTTAAAATCTTAGAATTAGGTTTAATTACATTAAGTTTGTCTATGTCAAAGTCAGAACCTGATTT